>Ga0075365_10001407_pt1 | contig 10862 bp, 8 predicted proteins | sample EndMetdeltDD1765_FD_71387 | JGI IMG/M metagenome (GOLD analysis project Ga0075365, IMG submission 71387) | Populus endosphere microbial communities from Tennessee, USA - Endosphere MetaG P. deltoides DD176-5 | ecosystem: Host-associated > Plants > Roots > Endosphere | place: USA: Tennessee... | reverse complement strand
GCGCCGTCACGTCAGGAACGACGCCATAATGCTCGAAAGCATAGAAGCGCCCAGAGCGGCCATAACCGCACTGCACTTCGTCGGCGATCCACAGCACGCCATACTGGTCGCACAGCGCGCGCAGCTTCTGCCAGTATTCGGCCGGCGCCTGGATGATGCCGCCGCCGCCCTGGATGGTTTCGAGCACGATGACACCGATCTCGGGATCGTTGCGGAACGCACGCTCGACCGCCTCGATATCGGCAAAGGGGATGCGGACCGTATTGTCCGCCATCTTGAACTCGGCGCGGTAGAGCTGGCCGTCGGTGATGCCCAGCACGCCCTTGGTCTTGCCGTGAAAGGAGTTCTCGGCATAGACGACCTTCGGCCGCTTCGGGCCGGCGGCGCGCTCGGCGAGCTTCACCGCCGCTTCCATCGCTTCCGAGCCGGACGAGCCGAGGAACACCATGTCGAGGTCGCCGGGCGAGCATTTGGCGATGTTGTGCGCCAGCGCCGCCGCATATTGCGACATAAACGCGATGGCGATTTCCTGGCGCTTTTCCTCCTGGAACTTGCGGCGCGCTTCGAGGATGCGCGGATGGTTGTGGCCGAAGGCCAGTGAACCGAAGCCGCCGAAGAAATCGAGGATCTTGCGACCGTTCTGGTCGATGTAGAACATGCCTTCGGCACGCTCGATCTTGATCTTGTGGAAGCCGAGCAGCTTCATGAAATGCAGCTGGCCCGGATTGAGATGCGCCTTGAACAGGTCGGTCATCCGCGCCACGTCCATCGTCTTTGCCTGCTCGACGCTGATCAGGTCGGGCTTGGCGATGGTGGCGGGTGACAGCGACGGCGCGTCGACCATGGTGCGCGCGTTCGTGTGCTCGGGTTTGGCCATGACGGTCATCTCAAGAATCCTCTGTTCGGCGGGGCCCGTTATTCGGCAGGCACATGTTTGGTGGCGACGGCGTGGCCGTCCTTCTTGGCGCGGTATTCGCTGTAGGCGGCGATCAGCATGTCCTCGTCGCGATATTGCGGCACCCAGCCGAGCTGGCGCCCGGCCTTGGACACGTCGAGCACGCACTCCTCGTCGGCGATCAGGTACTGTTCAGGATCCATGATCGGCAGGTTCATGAGGTCGAGCAGGTCGAGCGTGCGCTTGACGGCCCAGCCTGGTGTCGGGATCAGCAGCGATTTCGAGCCGGCATGCTTGATCAGGTCGCCGAGCAGCTTCTTGACCGGAGGCGGGTTGAGCGAGCCCAGATTGTAGGCCTCGTTCGGCACGCCGGCCTTCCAGGCGGCGCGCGCCGCTTCGGCGCAATCGAACACCGAGATGAACTGATAGGGGTTCCTGCCCGAGCCGATCATCGGCACCGGAAAATTCCAGTCGATCAGCTTGAACAGTTTCTCCAGGATGCCGAGGCGGCCGGGGCCGATGATCAGGCGCGGCCTGAACAGCGAGATCGACATGCCGCGCTTGCGCCATTCGGCCGCCAGTTCCTCGGTCTTCTGCTTCGACCAGCCATATTCACCGAGCGGCGCGACCGGGTGCTCCTCGGTCATCGGCATCGTCACCGTATGGCCGTAGATCATGTCGGTCGTGTAGTGGACCAGCTTCGAGGCGCCGGCCTTGTCCATCGCCTGCATGATGTGTTCGGTGCCGTGGAAATTCACCGGGAAGAAGAAATCGTGTCGCTTGGCGCGCACCTGGATCGGCGACAGCATTTTCGCCGAGAGGTTGTAGACCATGTCGTCGCCCTTGAGCCCAACCGTGGCGACCGAGGCCGGATCGGTCACGTCGCATTTGACGAACCGGACCGGGCGGTAGTGCGGCAGGTCGCTCTTGACGATGTCGGCGACGACCACCTCCTCGCCGTCGGCCACGAGCTTGGGAGCAAGATGACGGCCGACGAAACCGTCGCCGCCGAAAATCACATGTCTCATCGAACGATCTCGCTGTGAATCTTGTCGGACGAAAGGGAAGCCGTTTCCTCCTCATGCCCTCGACCACTCTGCGCGATCAGCACCGTGCCGACGCAGATGCAGGCGATGCCGGCGATGCGCCAGCCATTGAGGTCTTCGCGGAAGACGAAATAGGCGAAGATCGCGACCGCGACATAGGCAAGGCTGAGGAACGGGTAGGCGAAGCTGAGCTCGACCTTGGACAGCACATAGAGGTGCGAGGCCATCGAGATGACGAAGGTGCACAGCCCAAAGAACACCCAAGGGCTGAAGACGATCTGCAGCAGCTTCAAAAGCGGATTGGTGCCTTCGAACGAAATCGGCCCGAGCGACATCATGCCTTGCTTCAGCATCAGCTGCGCCGCGGCATTGGTCATGACTGTAAAGAGAATGAAGACGATGTATTTCATGGTTGCCACCCGCCCTGCAGCGGTCCTACTACAAACCTGCAAAGATTTCGTGAAGTCACAAGAAAGTTTTGAGAAAATCTTGGAATTTACGCTTCATTTACCAAGATTTATTCAAGTTCTATCTATTCCGCGGCCTCGACCGTTCCTCGCCGCACATCCAGTTTCTTTGCCGTCCGCGCCCAGAAGTCAGACATGAAGGCAGGGTCGCGGAGCGCTTCCAGCCGCTGCCATTCCGGAAAAGATGCCGCGAACGTTTCGGCGCCCATGCGGGCGTCCTTGTAAGGATTGACCGCGCCACCCGCATCGACGGTGATACGGTCGAGTTCCCTGAGCAACGCCAGCGTCTTTTCGCCCCGGTTGGGAAAGTCCAGCGTCAGCGTACAGCCCGGTCGAGGGAACGACAGCAGCGCCGGCGAGCGGACAGTGCCGAAGCGCTTGAGCACGGTGAGGAACGATCCCTGCCCGGCCCGTCTAGCCGCCTCCAGCAGCGCCGGCACGGCACGGCGGGCAGCGTCTTCCGGCACCACGCTCTGGTGCTGGAACAGCCCCTTCGGACCATAAAGCCGGTTCCATTCTCCGACGCCGTCGAGCGGAAAGAAAAAACCCTGGCAGCCGACCTGGCGCGGCGCCGGCGAGCGGCCCTTCTTCCAGCGATAGGCGGCGTTGAAGGCGGTCAGGAACGGCCGGTTGAGAACATTAAACGGCGGCTGCAACGGCACCGAAAGGCGCCCGCCGGCGCGAGAGGCCTTGTGGGAGCCATGCTCGGCATGGTTGCCGGTGAACAAAAGGCCGCGTCCGAGACCATGGCCGGCGGCAAGCTGGTCGATCCAGGCAACGGCATATTCATTGGCCTGGTCGGCGGCTTCCGCCAGGTCGAAAAACTCACCGAGATCGCGAAACGGCGTTGCCTTCTCGACGATGTCGAGCGAAGGCACCCGCATCAGCCGGATCGAGGCCGACAGGATCAGGCCGGTCAGCCCCATGCCGCCGATCGTCGCCCGGAACAGCCTTGCATTGCTTGCATCCGAGCAGCGGTAGCTGCGCCCGTCCGACCGCAGCAGCGTAAAGGAAACGACATGGCAGCCGAACGTGCCGCGCCGATGGTGGTTCTTGCCATGAACGTCATTGGCAATCGCCCCGCCGAGCGTCACGAACTGCGTGCCGGGAACCACTGCCGGAAAGAAGCCGTAGGGCGCGGCATGGGCGATGATGTCGGACAGAAACACGCCGGCATCCGCATCGAGCACACCGGTCTCGACATTGAAGGCGCGGATGCGGTTCAGCGGCCGCATGTCGACGACCGAGCCCGCCTCGTTCTGGCAGGAATCGCCATAGGAACGGCCATTGCCATAGCCGAGCAGCGAGCCGTTCTTCGCCGCGCGGCCCTTGAGCAGCGCGATGGCGTCATTAGCCGCAATCACGCGCGGCGCCGGCGGCCTGGTGCGGCCGAAACTTCCGAAGCGCTCCGCCGTCATCCCTACCAGCCTCCGGCGACCAGCAGCGCGGCGCCGATCAGCACGACGATCTGGCTGCGCCAGTCGCGGATGATGAAGACGACAGGATCGTCGTGCATTTCGTCGCGGCGAGCGAGGATCCAGACGCGCATGGTGAGATACAGCACGATCGGCGCCAGCGGCCAGACCAGCCAGGGATGCGGATAGAGTTCGCGCACCGAGACGCTGTCCATATAGAGAGCCAGCACCAGGGCGGAGGAAAAGGCCGAGGCCATGCCGGCTTGGGCAACGATCTCCTGGTCTTCGGTGCGATAGCCACGACCGGCAATGCGCTCACCGGCCGGAATGGCGGTAGTGCGCAATTCGACATAGCGCTTCACCAGCGCCAGCGACAGGAAGAAGAAGATCGAGAAGGCGAGCAGCCAGAACGAGACGTCGACACCGGTCGCCGCCGCACCCGCCAGAACGCGGATCGAATAGAGGCCTGCCAGCGTCAGCACGTCCACCAGAAGCATGCGTTTGAACGACAGCGAGTAGGCCGTCGTGACGACTATGTAGCCGCCGAGCACGCCAAGGAACTCAAGCGACAGGAACAGGCCGGCGGCGATGCCGATCGACAGCAGCACCAGGATCGCGCCCATGCCGAACGGGATCGACAGCGCGCCGCTGGCGAAAGGTCGGTTGCGCTTCGTCGGATGCCTGCGGTCCAGCGCGAGGTCGAAGAAATCGTTGAGGATGTAGATGGCGGACGCCACCGCGCAGAACGAAACGAACGCCACCGCGCATTCCCAGATCATATCGATGTTGAAGTATTCGTGCGACAGTACCATCGGCACCGCGATCAGCACGTTCTTCAGCCATTGATGCACACGCAGCATCTTGACGAAGGTCTTGAGCGTCGGTTTCGGCGTCGGCACCATCTCGGCGCCATGGGCGGCTTGCCAGCGCGCGGCGTGACGGTCGGGCGCCACGACGATCGCGCTGCGCGCCGCGTCGAACACCCTGACATCGTGCCGGCTGTTGCCGGCATAGTCGAAGCCGCCATCGCCATAGGCGGCAACGAGCGAGGCACGCTTCCTGCCCGACGTCATGTTGTGCGGACCGTCGGTCGCCAGCACGCGATCGAAAATGCCGAGATGGGCTGCGATCGCCTCCGCGAATTTGCGTGGCGTACCGGTCGCCAGCACGATCTTGCGGCCTTCGCCATGCTCCTTGCGCAGCCGCTCGAGCAGGACCTCGCGGTAGGGCAGCGAGGCTGGATCGATGTCGATGCGGTCGGCGATCGCCTGCTTCAGCCGTGCCGGGCCGCCGGCCAGCCAGAACGGCACCAGGAAAACATAGAGCGGATTCTTCTTGAGAAGGATGAACAGACCTTCCCACAAAAGGTCCGTTGCAATCAGCGTGCCGTCGAGATCGACCGCAAGCGGGATCGCGTTCCTGTCCGACCTCGCGTCCATTTTTTCCTGCCCTGCCTGAAGCGCATGACACCGAATGCCGGTTCCGATGGAGTCATGTGCTGATACACCCGCGCCATGTTTCGGCGTCTTCGTATCGGATATAACGGGAGAGGGCGTAACGATCGTTAAAACGCCCGGTTGTGGCCGAGCGGCGCGCCGGTTTTTCCCGCGTCATTGTTAAACAAGTCCTACCGGAAACAATAAAAGGCCGGGCATTGCCCGGCCTTTGCAAGAGATGCTGCCCGAAGTTTACTTGATGCGGGCGACGCCGCCCGAGATCTCGACCGTTTCGGAGCCGGTCAGGGCTTCGAGGTCACCATTCGGCAAGGTCACGAAACAGCCGTTCGGGCAGAATTCCACGGTCTCGCCGGCGGCCAGCGCCAGCTCCGTCTTGCCGCCACCCTCGGTCACGATCAGCGTCCGGGTCTCGGCGTCCTTGTTGATCGCGCTGGCGGCGAAAGCCGAACCGTCCAAGGCAAGAAAAGCGATGGCGGCGACGACAGACTTCCACATTTTGCAATATCGGTGTTTCAACACCGCCTCTGGTTGCATTTTGCAAGGCATTCTCGCCCTTTGCATGCGAGCTTATATGACTTGCAAGCTGAACCGCAACTGAATGCCGCATTCATGCCGCAATTGGTTTGGTGGCACGCGAAGGCGGGCTCGCGGACTGGATCAATGGGCCTAATCCGGGTCGGGCTTGCGGCTCTTGCGCTTTGACTTTGCCAGGCGTTCCCTCTCGATCGCTGCTGCAGCTTCCGCCTCCTCGCGCTCGGCGAACTCGGCCTCGATCTTGTCGTCGTCGATCGGCCATGCCTGGTGCTTCTTGACCTCGGCGCGCGGCGTCGAGGGGATCTCGATATGCTCGCTGTCGAAAACATCGAGAACCGTGAAGCGGATGTCGTTCTGCACGATGGCGCCGTTCAGCACGTCGGCGAGAAACACCCGGATCTCGAATTCGAGCGCCGCCGCGCCGAAATTGGTGAACAGCACGAAGGGCTCCGGGTTCTTCAGTACCAGCGGATGGTTGCGCGCGATGTCGAGCAGGAGGGCGTGCACCCGTTTGACGTCGCTGCCATAGGCGACGCCGACCTTGATTTCGACGCGGCCGAGCTTGTTGCGGTGCGTCCAATTGCCGACCGCGTTGTTGATCAGGTTCGAATTGGGCAGGATCACCGACTGTCGCTGGAACGTCTCTATCTCGGTGGCGCGCACGCTGATCTTCTTGACGGTGCCGCTGATTTCGCCGGCAACGATCCAGTCGCCGACCTTGAACGGTCGCTCGGCGAGCAGGATCAGGCCCGAAACGAAGTTCGACACGACATTCTGCAAGCCGAAGCCGATACCGAGGGAAAGCGCACCGGCAACCAGCGCCAGGTTGGACAGATCGATGCCCGCCGCCGAGACGCCGACGAGTGCTGCCAGTGCGACGCCGGCATAGCCGACCGCCAGCCGGATCGAGTTGCGCACGCCGGTGTCGACCCGGCCGCGCGCCATCACCGAGCCGTCGAGCCAGCCCTGGAACCAGCGCGTCAGGAAGTAGCCGATGACGAAAACGACGATGCCGCTGAGGATGCCAAGGACCGAGATGGTCACCGAACCGATGGTGATGCCGGTCGCCAGCTTGTAGGCCCAGGCCTGGATGTCGCCCGGCTGGAACCCCCACATCAACAGGATCAGCGGCAGGAACACCAGCACGATCATCACGTTGATGGCGATGCTGACGACCAGGCCTAGCTGGTCGAGTGCGGTTTCCTCATAGCTGGAATTGGTCGAAAGCCAGCGCCCGACCGAAGTGTCGGCGAAGCCGCCTTCCTCGCCGATCGCCCGCGCCGACAGGAAGCCGATATAGGCAGTGATCAAGACGGTGCCGGTGACCACGACCTGCAGCGCGACGAAAAGGGCCAGGCCGATATAACCGAGCAGCGCCGCCGCGATGGTGAAAAGGCCGAGCGCAATGGCAGTGTAGCGCAGCCATGCAGGCCAGGGTCGCCAGCTTTCGTCTCGCGCCTTGAACGGTTTCAGCAACGCCATCAAGATCAGGATGACGCCGAAGATGATCGTGGCGACAAAACTTCTGACGATGGTAACCGACAGCGGCGAGCCCATCTTGTCATTGACCACCGCCAGGAAATTGTTGACGCCAATGACAATCGCCATGGCCGTCGTCAGCCGCACCAGCCTACGCGCCGGACCGGTCTCGACCGGTATCAGGCGCCAGTTCGGCAGCCGCGGCTCCAGCGCCGCATTGGTGAGCCGGTTGACGCAGAACACCACAGCGATGACGGCAGCCAGCGCGTTGAGGAAAACGCCAATATCGCCGCGCAGGACATTGTAATAATTGAACAGGAAAACCGTCGAAGCGAGGAAGGCGCCGACGGCCAGTGTCGGCAGCAATGTCGACCAGAACGCCACCGACAACCGGCTGAGATAGGATGGGTCCTCGATCGACGCATCGGCTTCGAAGATACGCCCGAACAGGCGGCGGCCGCCGACCAGCAGCACCACTGCGAGCGCCAGCGCTATGAAGGTCGCCGCCAGCATCGCCTTGAACTTGAACTTGAAGGCAAAGCTCAGCCAGGACGACACGGCCTTGTAAAGGTTGACGTATTCGTCCTGGGCGTCGGAAACGACCTGTGGGCTTAGTGCATCGGACAATTCGTAGCGCTTGGTGAGCAGATTGCGAAACAGCTCGCTGCGCATGTTGCCGATCTTGTCGATCAGGCCGTTGATGCGGATCGACAGGTTCTGCGCGGAAGCAATGACGGCATTGATCTCGGCCTTTTCCGAAGCCAGGGCCTGGCGTTCGCCGGTGACGATGTCGGGCTCTTGCGGCTGCCCCGCGGCCGGTGGCGGCCCCAGCGTCTCGATCCGGTTGTTGATGTCGGTGAGACGCGAACGGAAGGCGAGCGCACTGGTCAGCGCTGCCCGAGACATTTCCTCCAGCTGCAGCCGGATTTCCACCAGCGTGGCATCGTCCTCGCCGTCCTCCTGTATTTTCTTCTCGAGCCCGTCGGTCTTGGCGGTCAGGTCCTGGATGGCCTTCTGCTGGTCGGTGATCAAACCGGCCGCTCCCTGGCCGATCGCCTGCGCCATCGCGTCGAACGACCGCGGCGCCGCGACGACAAGCGCAAGGATCAGGATCAGGCGGAGCAATCGAAAAAACATCTGTGGTCTGGCGACTCGCGGCAAAGGCCGGTTCTGAAAACCCATCCTTGATAAAGACGCTGATATGATGGGGCAAGCCATCCCGGCTGGCGCGCTTTCGGAGTCGGCCAGTCGAAAAGCGATGGCGCAATCTTGGCTTTGCGGCAGCGGCCTGCTCTATAGTCTGCCGCATCGCACAAACGGATGGCTGCAGCGCGGCCGATCCGAAGCTCATGACAGGCTCCAAAAGAATGGCCGAATACTCAGCCTTTTCGCTCCTCAAGAACGCTTTCACCGGAAACAAGGACTGGAAGCCCGCCTGGCGCAAGCCGGACCCGAAGGCGTCGTACGATGTCATTGTCGTCGGCGGTGGCGGTCACGGGTTGTCGACGGCCTACTACCTCGCCAAGGAGCACGGCATCACCAATGTCGCGGTGCTGGAAAAGGGCTGGCTCGGCTCCGGCAATGTCGGCCGCAACACCACGGCGGTGCGCTCCAACTACCTGCTGCCGTCCAACACGCGCTTCTACGAACACTCGATGAAGATGTGGGAGAACCTGTCGCACGACCTCAACTACAACGTCATGTTCTCGCAGCGCGGCTGCCTGAACCTCGCGCATACGCCGGCCCAGTTCGATGACTACGCCCGGCGCGGCAACGCCATGCGCCATCTTGGCGTCGATGCCGAACTGATGACGGTGGCCGAGATCAAACGGCTGGTCCCGGCTCTGGACGTTTCCGGGTCGGCGCGCTTCCCGATCTTGGGCGGGCTGATGCAGCCGCGTGCCGGCAGCGCCCGCCACGACGCCGTCGCCTGGGGCTACGCGCGCGGCGCCGACCGTCGCGGCGTCGACATCGTCGAGAATTGCGAGGTCACCGGCTTCCTGCGCGACGGCGACCGCATCACCGGCGTGTCGACGACGCGCGGCGAGATTCGCGCCAAGAAGGTAGCGCTCGCAGTCGCCGGCAGCACCGGTCGGGTGATGCAGCTTGCCGGCATCGACAAAATGCCGATCGAGAGCCACGTGCTGCAGGCCTTCGTGACGGAATCGCTGAAACCCATCATCGACACCATCCTGACCTTCGGCATGGGTCACTTCTACATCTCGCAGTCGGACAAGGGCGGCCTCGTCTATGGCGGCGACCTCGACGGCTACAACAGCTACGCCCAGCGCGGCAGCCTGCCGATCGTCGATGAGGTGATGAGCGAGATGCTGGCGCTGTTTCCGGGCCTCGCCCGCGTGCGTATGCTGCGCTCATGGGGCGGCGTCTGCGACATGACGATGGACGGTTCGCCGATCATCACCACCGGGCCGCTGCCGGGCATGTATCTCAACTGCGGCTGGTGCTACGGCGGCTTCAAAGCGACGCCGGCATCCGGCTGGTGTTTTGCCTGGACCATCGCCAAGGACGAGCCGCACGACTTCAACGCGCCCTTCACGCTTGACCGCTTCTATCGCGGCCTTGTCATCGACGACAAAGGCCAAGGCGCGACGCCCCGGCTGCATTAGGTAGAAGAAAAAATGCTGATCACCTGTCCCTATTGCGGCCCGCGCGACGTTATCGAATTCACGTATCAGGGTGACGGCAACCGCCAGCGTCCGCAACCTTCTTCGCAGGACATCGACGCCTGGAACGCCTATGTCTACGACCGGCTGAACCCGGCCGGCGACCACAACGAGATCTGGCAGCACTCCGGCGGCTGCCGAGCCCATCTCAGGGTCGTGCGCAACACGCTGACGCATGAGATCTCGAGCAGCGGCTTCGCGCGTGGCGACCACAAGGCCGCCCGGCACAGACTGGAGACCAAGTCGTGAGCCCGCGCCGCACCGAGACCGGCGGTCGCATCGACCGGCTGCGCACCATCCGCTTCACCTTCGACGGCACGCCCTACACCGGCTATGCCGGCGACACGCTGGCTTCGGCACTGCTCGCCAACGGCGTCACGCTGTTCGGGCGGTCGTTCAAGTACCATCGCCCGCGCGGCGTGCTGACCGCCGGCGTCGAGGAGCCGAACGCACTGGTGACGGTGCTGCGCGGCGAGGTGCGCGAACCCAACGTCGCCGCCACCATGGTCGAGATCTATGACGGGCTGGTGGCCGTCAGCCAGAACCGCTTCCCGTCGCTTGCCTGGGACGTCAACGCCATCAACCAGCTCGGCGGCAAGATCCTGTCGGCCGGCTTCTACTACAAGACCTTCATGGGTCCGGTGATCGGCCCGCTGAAGGGCACCCGCTTCTGGATGTTCTGCGAGCACTTCATCCGCCGCGCCGCCGGCCTCGGCAGAGCCGGCACCGCTGCCGATCCGGAACGCTACGAGCGAATGAACGCCTTCTGCGACGTGTTGGTGGTCGGCCCCGGCCCGGCCGGATTGATGGCCGCCAGGGCTGCCGCCGATCAAGGCCAGCGCGTCATCCTCTGCGAGTTGGAGCCGAATTTCGGCGGCTCGGCCA
>Ga0075365_10001406_pt1 | contig 10866 bp, 10 predicted proteins | sample EndMetdeltDD1765_FD_71387 | JGI IMG/M metagenome (GOLD analysis project Ga0075365, IMG submission 71387) | Populus endosphere microbial communities from Tennessee, USA - Endosphere MetaG P. deltoides DD176-5 | ecosystem: Host-associated > Plants > Roots > Endosphere | place: USA: Tennessee... | reverse complement strand
GCGCCATGGAGCCGGGTCGCGCCGGCGTCGAGCGCCGCCAGCGTGTTGACGATGGCAAAGTCGCGGTCGCGATGCCCGTGCCAGTCGATCCCGACGCCTCCGCCGCACTCCTCGACGACCGAGGCGATGAACTTCACGACCGCGGCGGCGCCGTGCGGGGTCGCATGGCCCACGGTATCGGCGACGCAGACCCGGCTGGCGCCGGCGCGGATCGCGGCGGAATAGAGCGCGCGCAGCGTGTCGGGATCGGCGCGCGTCGTGTCTTCGGTGACATACATGACCCGCAGCCCTTCGCCGACGGCAAAGGCGATCGCCTCCTCCGTCAGCTTCAGGAGCTGATCGAGGGTCCAGCCCTCGGCGAACTGGCGCAGCGGGCTCGATCCGATGAAGGTGCAGCACTCGATCGGCAGGCCGGTGCGCTGCGAGATCTCCACGATCGGCCTGATGTCGGCGACCAGGGTCCGCGCCGCGCAGTTGGCCGTCACGGTGAGGCGCTGATCCGCGATCTCGCGCGCGAGGCGCTCCACGTCCCGCACGACGTGCGGGCCCGCGCCGGGCAGACCGATGTCCGCCGTCTCGATGCCGAGACGGTCGATCAGATGGAGGATCCGCAGCTTCTCGTCGATGGTCGGGTTGCGTACCGACGGCGACTGCAGGCCGTCGCGCAGCGTCTCGTCGTCGAGCATGACGCCGGTCGGTTTCGGCGTATCGGTCCTGTTCCAGTCGAAGATGAGGGGGTGCATGCAGGTGCTCGGTGCTTGGTGCTCAGGGCTTCTGGTAGACGCGCATCGTGGCAAGGCCGGCGAGGAAGACGCCGAGCGACCAGGCGGTCGAGAAAGCGATGGCGTCGACCAGACCGCGATGGAGATAGGCGCGCATGTCGATGCCCCCGGAACGCCCCTGCAGCATCACGGTCTGCACCAGGTAGCCGCGGACGGTATCGTGCATGCGCATGTCGTAGACGCCGTTCCAGACGACGAACGCCAGTGCGAACCAGAGGATCAGGAGACGTTTTTCGATCTGAGTCATTGCATTCCGCCTCGAAAGGCGGCAACGACAGACCCACCCATGTCGCCGCCGCCGTCAGGCGGAACGCTCATCGTCAGGCCGAAGGCCCGTAGCGCAACACCAGCGCGGTGATGTCGTCGCTCTGGGGGGCCCCCTTCGTGAACACGCGGACGTCGGCGAAGAGCGCCTTCAGCAGATCGGCCGGCGCGAGGCTGCTGTCCTTGTCGACGACGGCCAGGATCCGCTCCTCGCCGTACTCGTCGCCGTTGGCAGACATCGCTTCCGACACGCCGTCGCTGAAGACGATCAGCCAGTCGCCCGGCGCCAGGACGACGGTTTCCTCCTGGAACACCGCCTGCTCGAACAGCCCCACGATCGGGCCGCCGACCTCGAGCCGCCGCACCCCGCCCTTCCCCACCACCAACGGCGGATTGTGCCCGGCGTTGCAGTAGGTCAGCCGGCCGTCCGGCTCGAGCGAGCCGTACATCAGGGTCACGAAGCGCGACTCGATCCCGCGCTTGTAGAGCGCGAGGTTCACCCGCGCAATGGTCTGGCACGGCGTGTCGCTGGCCGCGGCCTGGGCGGCGAAGATGCCCTGCATCATCGCGCTGAGCAGCGCCGCCGGAGGGCCCTTGCCGGCCACGTCGCCGAGCGCGAAGCCGAAGGCGCCCGTCGGCAGGTCGACGTAATCGTAGAAATCGCCGCCGATCGAGCGGCAGGGAATCGACGACGCCGAGGTGCGGAAGAAGGCGCCCGAGTGCCCGGCCTTCGGCAGGAGCGCCTGCTGGATCTCGGCCGCGATCCGCATCTCCTGCTCCATCTTGGCCTTCTCCATCGTTTCACGATAGAGACGGGCGTTCTCGATGGCGACCGCGGCCTCCGTGGCCAGAGTTTCGAGCGCGCCGCGCGTCGAGCCGGACAGGAAGGATCCCTTCTCGCGGCTGTCGAGATACAGGACGCCGATGCGCCGCTCGCCCGCGACGGCGTCGTCCTGCCGATCGACATAGCGCACGAGCTTCAGCGGCACGCACTGGACGTTGCGGATGCCGAGCGCAACGGTCCCCATGTGGACGTTGGCCAGCTCGCCGTCCAGCAGGTCCGCCAGGATCTTCGGCTCGCCCGTGCGGAACACTTCCTCGGGGATCTTGCGGCTCGTCGCGAACGTGGTGCCGGGCAGCGTTTGCTGCCGGCGTCCGCGCGCGAGCTTGAACTCGAGGTCCTGCTCCGCCCCGGCGAGCATGATGAAGCCGCGCTCGGCCCCGGTGACCTCGATCGCCGAATCGAGCACCAGCGCGAGCACGTCGTCGAGGACGCGGCCGCTGCCGAGGGCGCGCAGCCCGTCGAGCAGCGCCGCAATCTGACGCAGATCGCCGATGGCGGTCGTCGTCGCCTTGTCCTGAGCGGGGCCGGTATCGGCGAGCAGGAAGACCAGCTCGGCGCCGCCCGAGCGCCCGAGGCGGATCCGGTCGCCGTGCGCCAGCGTGCGGTCCGCGGTGATCGGCTCGTCGTTGACGTAGGTGCCGTAACGGGACTGCTTGTCCCGGACGAGGAACCCGCCGCCCGCCGTCACGATCTCGGCGTGGTCGCGGGAGACCTCGCTACCCGCCAGGCGAAGATCGTTGGTTTCGCGGCGGCCAATGCCGAACGCTTCCTTACCGATTGGCACGATCCGCCGGCCGAGCGCGTCGGTGACCTCCAGGCGTGCGTCTGGCATTTCGGGGAAGTCTATCAAATGCCAAATGACAAATGCCAAACGGTCATGGCCGGGAACGTCAACGGCGCCGAATCAGGCGCACCCCGAGCAGGACGATCGAGATCACGATGGCGAAGATCGCGCCGAGACGTACCCCGTCGGGCAGCGGCGTGGTCCGCCCGGCGTAGCCGAGGAACAACCCCAGAAGCACCAGCAGGACCAGGCCCGCCGCCGAGAGGACCCGCCTCCCGCGCGGCCGGACGGCAGCGGGCTGCCGCACCGGGTCGGAGGTGCCGGCGCCGCAGCGGTAGCAGATGATGGCCTTGTCGGCGATTTCGGTGCCGCAGTGGCGACAGGTCATGACGACAGATCATATAGCGACAGGCAAACACAGACGAAGACGGATCGTCTTGTCTCCGTCCATGTCGGTCCGTGGCGGACTAGGCGGCGACCCGCCGCGGAAACAGCGGCCGGACGAGCGCCATCAGGATCAGCACCAGCCCGAACGTCACGACGATCGTCGCCCCGGTCGGCAAATCGAGCTGCAGGGACAGCCACACGCCCAGCGCCGAGACCACCGTGCCCATCGTCCATCCGATCGCGAGCCGCGGACCGATGTTCTCCGCATAGAGCATCGCGGCCACGGACGGCACGATGAGATAGCAGAACACCAGCAGCACGCCGGCAATCGCGACCGACGACGTCACGACGAAACCGAACGACGCGTAGAAGAGGAAGTCCCAGAACCGGTAGTTCAGTCCGGTCGACTCCGGGTTGCTGTGGCTGCGTGAAATGGCCAGGAACTGCTTCCGGAAGACGTAGTGGAACACGCCGACGATGCCATACAGAATCGCGGTCTTGTACACCTCCGGCCACGAGACGGCGAGGATGTTGCCGACGAGCATGTCCTTGAGGTGCTCGGACTCCGACGTTGCCTTGCTCATCGCGAGAATCGCGGCGGCCGAGGCGACCGCGTAGCAGATCCCGATAATCGCTTCCTGCGGGATGCGGGCCCGCTTCACGCGGATCATCGAGAAGATGAACGCGCCCATGAAGGTGAAGGCCAGGCTGACCCAGTAGACCTGCGGCGAATGCGGATCGCCGCCCGAGAACGGCAGGAGCAGGGCGATCGTCGCGCCGAGCGCAGCGATCTGCGCCAGGGACAGGTCGACGAAGATGACGCCCCGCTCGACGACGTGAACCCCGAGATAGGCGTGGATGCCGGTCAGGATCAGGCTCGCAACGAACGGCGCCGCGAGAAACTCGACAATCGTCATGTCCATGCGGCTATTTCGCTCCCGTCGCCTTGATCGCGTCCACCAGCAGGTTGACGTCGTAGTCGAACAGCTTGAAGTAGTCGCCCGCCTCCGGCACGCCGCCGACCGACGGCGGCATGACCAGCACCCGGGCCCCGGTGTTCGACGCGATCGAGTTCGGCGTCTTGGTGTCGAAGTACGGCTCGACCATGATGATCCTGATGTTCTGCGCCTTCATCGCGTTGATCACGTCGAGCGTGTGCTGCGGCGTCGGCGGAATGCCGGGCTTGGGCTCGACGTAGCCGACGACGTTCAGGCCGAACGCGTCGGCGAAGTTGGCCCAGGATCGGTGATAGGTGAGGACCTTCAGCCCCTTGTAGGGGGCCATCTGGCCTTTCCAGCGCTGCTGCGCCGCGTTCAGGCGCGTCTCGAAGTCCGCCTCGCGCTGCGCGTAGTAGGCGGCGTTGGCCGGATCCATCTGGGCGAGCTTGCCCTGGATCGCCTTCGCGATGCGCCGGCCGTTCTCCGGGTCGAGCCAGTAGTGCGGGTTGCCGAGCGGGTGGACATCCCCCTCCGCGCGCGTCACCGCTCCGGCGGGCATCTCCAGAATCTTCGCCGACGTGGAGGGATCGAGGTAGCCCTCGGCCCCCGGCTGGATCCTCGGATTGCGGCTCTGCGTGATGAGGGCCGGCAGCCAGCCGATCTCGAGGTCGCGTCCGACGACAATCAGCAGCCTGGCCTTGTTCAGGATCAGGACGAAGCTGGGCTTCGCCTCGACGAAGTGCGGGTCCTGGTACCCCTTGGCGAGCGGCGTGATCTTGATCTTGTCGCCGCCCACTTCCTGGGCGATCGACGCCATGTCCTGGGTCGTCGTGACGACGTTCAACGGGTTCTGCGCCGAGGCGAGGCGGGAGACGCCCAGCAGGAGCGCGAACGCCAGCGTGGTGAATGCTTTCATGATGACGTACCTGCCTAAAACACGTGCGCGCCGTGCGCGCCGATGGAAAAGAGGAACTGGAACAGCAGCTCGTTCGCGCGCGCGCCCTCGGCGTAGAGCGTGCGGCGGTACTGCGTGCGGATCTGGCTGAACTCGCTGGGCCAGTAGGTGACGAGGAGCGAGCCGCCCTTGTCGCGAAGGGTGGCGTCGGTGGCGCGGTCCGAGAAGTCGTAGCGCGCGCCGGCGAACCAACGCCGGGCGAACTGGTAGTCGCCGCTCACATAGGCCCCGAAGGCGTTGGTGTTGACGCTCGGATCCTCGCGGCGGCTCCAGAAGAGCTCGGTGCGCCCCAGGAACCGCTTGTAGATCGCGCGGCGCAGGGGGCGATAGCGGAACGTGGCGTCGATGCCGAAGACGCGGGTCGTCGCGTCCGGGCCGGCGTCGTTGTGTCCGTAGGCGAAGGAGGTCCCGATGTCGAGATTGGTCGACTCCGTCACGTCGCGGTAGCCGCGGAGCCGCGTGACATAGGCCAGGTCGCTCCGCTTGTGGCTCGTGAACAGCGTGTTGTCGCCGTTATAGATCTCCCCGGTCGCCTCGAGGAACATGATCGGGTTCAGGATCAGCTTCGAGACCGAGACGCCCGCATCGTTCAACCCCTCTTCCCCGCCGAGGAGGTTCTGCATCGGCAGCGGCGCGTCCACCCACGGCAGCGTATGACTGTGCATGGTGTTGACCTTGCCGAACTGCGCCTTGGTCTTGCCGACCTTCATCAGCAGGCCGCCCGGCAGCGTCGGGAACGTGATGAACCCTTCTTCGACCTCCAGCCCCTCCGGCGACGCGGCCAGGAAGAAGTCGGCGCGCGCATACGGGTCGACGATCGCCTGAAGGCTCACCTCGGCCTCGTTCAGCTTCAGCGCCGGGAGCGGGTTGACGTCGTTCTTCCCCGCCGCCCCGATGAAGTTGCCGATCACCGCGATGTCGGGATTGAAGATCTTGGACAGCGCCGACGAATTGCCGTAGACCGGCAGCGCCCCTGCCGGTCCCCCGGCTCCGGCCGCACCCGCGGGCACTTCCACTGCCCCGCCGGCGGCGGGCGGGACCCCGGCGGCCGGCGCGGGCTGCCCTGGCACCGCCGCCGGCTGCCCGCTCGCGGCCTCGAGCGCGGCGACCTTCTGCTGGAGCGCCTCGAGCTGTTGCCGCAGCAGCTCGATCTGCGCGCGGAGCGCGGCTTGCGGATCCTGTGCCGCCGCCTCACGTGCGGCGGCGGGCGCGGCCGACGGCACGCCGGCCGGATCCTGGGCAAACGCCGGCGCGGCCACGCCCAGCGCAGCCACGCCGACGACAACGGTGAACGTCCTCACACTGACTCTGAACAAATGCAACACGACCACCTCCTCGCCACGCTGGGAGGGAATGCGGAACGGCCTTCAGACCCGGCCGCGGCCGGGCGATGACACCTAGAGAAGGAACGTTGCGGTGGGCGGCGAACGGCCGGACGAAGGAAGCAGGATGCAGGACGCGGCGAGCGAGAGATACGCCTCGCTTGCCCGGCCCGCGTCGGCCAGGTCCGCCTGCCCGAGGGCGGGCTGGACGCTGGTGTCGTCGGCGGACGTGCCGACGTGGCAGACCGTGCAGTGGGTGCTCGACTTGAGGTGGCAGGCGAGGTCGTGATGCGCGAACGGCAGCGCCGCGAGCGCGGCGATGTAGCCCGCGATCACGAACTTGAGAATCACGCCCAGCCGACGCCGGGAACTACCCACGGAAACAGTATACGGCCCTTTCCGGCCGGACCGCGTACGCGGCCGAGGACCGGGGCGGGCACGGCCCCTTATACTTGCGTCGATGTTCCCGGTCAGCGACGTCATCCCGTCGCGCACCGTCCCGGTCGTCACGGTCGGACTCATCGTCGTCAACGTAGCGGTCTTCCTCTACGAGCTCGTCCTGCCCGACCTGCCGCTGGAGCGGTTCGTCGCCACCTTCGCGGTCGTGCCGGCCTCGTTCTGGTGGCCGTCGATGCTCACCAGCCAGTTCCTCCACGGCGGCTGGATGCACATCCTGTGGAACATGCTCTACTTGTGGATCTTCGGCGACAACGTCGAGGATCGGCTCGGACACCTCCGCTATCTGGTGTTCTATCTCGCGTCCGGTGCCGCGGCGGCGGCACTGCAGCTCCTGTTCAACCCGTTCTCCACCGTTCCAATGCTCGGCGCGAGCGGCGCTATCGCGGCCGTGATGGGCGCCTATTTCGTCCTCTACCCGCAGTCGCGCGTGCTGACCGCGATCTTCCTGGTGTTCTTCTTCGACCTGATCGAGATTCCCGCGATCTTCTTCCTCGGCATCTGGTTCCTGCTGCAGCTGATCAACGGTCTCGGGTCGCTCGGCGTGACAGCCGACGGCGGCGGCACGGCGTTCTGGGCCCACATCGGCGGCTTCGTCGTGGGAATCGCGACGGGCGCCGTGCTGCGATCGCGCGATCGCCGGTGGCAGGCATGACGGGCGGGCCGCCCGCCGCGCGGCGTGAGCCCTTACGTCTTCTGGCGCCGTCGGATGTCGCGCGACACCGAGGCGAGCGCGACCATCAGGCGCTCGAATTCCTTCTGATACTCGTCCGGCGTCAGGAGCTGGCGGCGCTGCTTCAGTTCGTCCACGTCGATCTGCAGGCTGCCTCGTTTCTGCAGGAGAAGGAGCAGCGCTTCGTCGGTCGGCGCGGCGCCGGGGACGTCGGGATCGAGATAGGTCCGGCTCGACACGGATCCGTCGGTGCCGTCGCCGCCCGCTTCCCGGCCGATGCCGTCGCCGTTGTCGTCGATGATCGCGTGCTCGGTCGCGAGCTGGCCGCGTTGCGTAAAGTAGCGGCGGACGCCCATGCTCGCGGCGGCAAAAGCCTCCCAGATCGACACGCGCCCGTTCTTGTCGAGATCGGCGCTCGCATCCGTCAGCGCCCTCACGAAGAAGGCGGGAAACACCGTGTCGAACCGCTGCGCCACCGAATCGGTCGCGGTAATCACGACGCGGCGGGCCCCGGACAGGTGCGCGAGGAACGGGAAACTGGCCGCCGTGGTATTGACGATCACCACCTGTCCCGGCATCGGCTTGAGGAGCGCGGCCCATTCGGCCGACGACAGATCGGGCCCGACGAGATTGAACTTCGCCTCGGTCCCATCGAACGAGCCATGGCCGAGCAGCAGCACGAACAGCAGATCGTCGGCCCGCATCTTCGCGCGGATGGCGTCGAGCGACCGGCGCACGCCCGCCGCCGTCGCCGCATGATTCGCGTCGCCGCCGTCGAACAGCGTGAGGATCTTGGCGTCGTCGAATTCCAGTTTTTCGAGAAGGGCCGTCACCGTGGATTGGCGCCACTGCCCGTACGGCTCGGCATAGGACGCCTCGCCGTGCGCGCCCGATACGATCAGGGCAAAGCGCTCGGACGCCCCCACGGGCGCCGACACGGCCATCAGCACCGAGAGCAGCGTCAGCACGCGTGGCACCAGCACCGTTCGCACCTTTGGCACGCTTAGCACCTTCAGCACCTTACTTCAGCCCCCACGCCCGGCGCGTGAGCCACTCGGCGGCGAGCAACCCGGCGAGGATCGCGAACGACCAGCCGGTGTGCCAGAGATCCTTGCGAAGCGCGAGCAGCGCGGTGGGTCCGGAGGCGCTCAGCCGATCGATGAGCGTGGCCGTGTCACCGGTGGCGAGAACGGCGCCGCCCGACGCCCGCGCGACGCGCTGCAGCGTGTCTTCGTTGAGGCGGGGATCGGTCATTTCCGGATCGACGCCGCCCACCAGCATCGCCCCCGCCGACGACCCGAGCGGCGTCTGCCCCTGCCGCGCGTCGACCGCGACGCGATAGATGCCCGGTTCGCTCGCGCGAACGGCGGCGCGAAACTGTCCCCCCTGCGAGGGGACCGGATCCGCATGGACGGTGTCGACCCGGCCCGATGGCGACGTGACGCGTACCTCGACGACGGCGTCCGCGCGCGGGCCGTAGCTCTTGTCGCGAGCCGCGATGGCGATCGGAATGGCGTCGCCCGGCGCCGGCGCCGCCGGCAGCGTCAGCGTCACGGGTTCCGGCGCGCTCTGCGCGAGCCACCTCGCCGCCTGCCGCCAGAACCGCTCGTAGGACTGATCCGAGGTCGGCAGCAGCATCCGCCAGCGCCACGAGGCTTCGCCGGTAAAGACCATCGCGCGTCCGTCCCCGAATCGCTGGACGGCGACCAGCGCGCGGGCGGTGCCGCCCGGTCCGCCGGTGACGGCCAGCACGCTCGCGCCAGGCTTCGCCGAGCCGAGCGGCGAAATCGCCGCCAGCGACGGCACGGCGGCCCACCGCTTGTCGTTCTCCGCCGGCGTCGGTCCCAGCTGCATGACCGGATGATCCTCGCCGGCGGCCGTCAGCGCGACACGGTTGCGTGCGGGCGCGATCGACGCGGCGACGACGCCGCCGCCCTTGTCGACGACCTCCAGCGGCAGCACGTCCTCGAGCGGTGTGTCGCGCAGCCCCTGGCGTTGAAAGCCACGCGCGCCGAGCACGAGCAGGCCGCCGCCGCGCTCGCCGACGAAGGCGCGCGTCAGCGCCAGCTGCTGGTTCGTCAGCAGATCCGGTTCGACGTTGGCGAGGACGATGACGTCGTAGGTGAAGAGCGCCTCACGCGTGTTCGGATACCCGCCCAGGAGGGCGTTCGCGCGCGACTGCGTCGCCTGCACATAAAAGGTTTCGGCGCCGGAGTCGTCCCGCCCTTTTCTGGCCACCGAGTCCACTTCGAGCCCGCGATCGGCGGCCCAGGCGCGGCGGAGGAAACTGTGCTCGAAGCCGGGCGCGCCCTGGACGAGCAGCACGCGGCGGGGCCGCCCCGCCGCCGGCACGAGCGCGCTGCGCGCATTGTTCTCGGCGACGAGCTCGTCGGCGGCGGCGGGGATCTCGACCGTGTAGACCGTCGCCACGTCGCGATCGGGCGATACGTGGAACGTCTCGCTGACGGGCGCGCCGTCGGCCGCCGGCGTGACGCGCCGCAGATCGATCGGCCGGCCGTTTTCGAGAAGCCGCAGTTCGATCGGCGATCCGCCATAGCCGTGCGCCACGGCCGACACCGCGACGTCGACCGTCGCATCGCTCAGCACCGATTCGGCCGCCGTGACGCCGACGACCTCGCGGTCCCGCGGCGAGGCGCGCGGGCCGATGCCGATGGCAAACACCGGAGCGCCGGCCGCGGCGCTGGCGGCGGCGTCCACCGCGCCGTTGTCCCCGCCATCGGTCAGCAGGACGATGCCGGCGATGGCGCGGCCGCGATAGCGATCCCGAACGGCCTGCAGCGCCGCGCCGAGACCCGTGCGTCGATCGGTCGCGGTCAGGCTCGCGACGTCCGCCGCCGTGACGCGATCGCCAAACCTGAGAACCTCGGCGTGAAAGCGCGGTGCGAGCGACGGCAGCAGGTCGTGTTCGACCAGCGCGCGGGCGCGATCGATCCGGCGGGAGCCGTCGGCGTCGCCCAGGCCCATGCTTCGCGAGGTGTCGACCAGGATCGGCACGATCGCCTCGCGCGACGAGACGTCGGTCGCCTGGACCATCGGCCGCATCAGGCAGACGAGCAGCCACAGGAGCGTTGCGCCGCGCAGCGCCGAGAGGATCCACCGCCGCCCCGCGGGAATCGGCACGCGCCGGTACGCCAGCCACGCGACGACAAGCACGGCGGCCGGCGCGGCGACGAGCGCCCACGGAGGAAGCGGATGGCCGAAGGTCATTGCTTCTTGATTGTGGCGATCGACTCGAAGTATTTCGACACCCGGCCGCGATATGCGTCGGGCACGCGCTCGCTGCCGCCGGCGCGGAGCCGGTCCCTGGCGAGCGCGTTCGAGAGACGGCCCGCGACGGAGCCTTCCGCGCGCTCGAGCGCCCTGGCGACGTCAGCCGCGAGCGTCTGCCAGGCGGCGTAGTCCTGCTTGAACGCCTCGGTGCCGGGCGCCGAGCGGCTCCA
>Ga0075365_10001405_pt1 | contig 10867 bp, 11 predicted proteins | sample EndMetdeltDD1765_FD_71387 | JGI IMG/M metagenome (GOLD analysis project Ga0075365, IMG submission 71387) | Populus endosphere microbial communities from Tennessee, USA - Endosphere MetaG P. deltoides DD176-5 | ecosystem: Host-associated > Plants > Roots > Endosphere | place: USA: Tennessee... | reverse complement strand
CCCCGAGACGGCACGAGGCCCGGTCCCCCACCTGGGGGGCCGGGCCTCGCCGCGTGGCGCGGAAGGATCAGGCGCAGTCGCGGCAGATCATCTTCTTCTCGTCGGCCAGCTGCGAGCGGTGGTGCACCAGGAAGCAGCTCATGCACGTGAACTCGTCGTCCTGCTTCGGCTTGACCTCGACCGCGAGCTCCTCGTGGGAGAGGTCGGCGCCGGGCAGCTCGAAGGACTCGGCGGCCTCGGTCTCGTCCTCGTCGACCTTGCCGGAGTTCTTGTCGTGACGTCGCGCCTTGAGCTCTTCGATGCTCTCCTCGGACTGGTCTTCCTCGTTCTTGCGCGGTGCGTCGTAGTCGGTCGCCATAGCGTCACTCACTCCCTTCGTCTGTGCTGCCCCGTGTTGGTTTCGCCGGTCGCGCGACTCGCGCACGTCGTCGGCGCGCAGATTGTGCACCATGCGCCACCTGTCGCGCACACCGGCTGGGGAATGCGCCGCCTCAACACGGCCTCCCCGGCGGCTATTCCCCCGCGCGGGCCGTGAACCCGGCCGCCTGCACGGCGCCGCGGAACTCGTCGTAGGAAGGTGTCGGAGCACACACCAGCAGGCTCATCCCGCCGGCTCCGGGCAGCACCTCCGAGCGGGCCCCGGCCGCCTCGGCGACCAACGCGCCGGCGGCGTGGTCCCACAGGTTGACCCCCTCCTCGACGTAGGCGTCGACGGTGCCGTCGGCGACCGCGCACAGGTCCAGCGCGCAGGACCCGAGGCGGCGCAGGTCGCGCACCCGGGGCAGCAGGTCGAGCCAGGCCGCCACCTGGACCCGGCGGACCTCGCGGTCGTAGGAGAAGCCGGTGGCCACCAGCGTCAGCTCCAGCGGTACGGCGCCCCGCGGGCCGACCGGCTCGCCGTCCCTGGTCGCGACCGCGCGGCCGGTGTCGTCGCGGTGGGCGACGTACTCGGTGCCGGTGGCGACGTTGAGCACGACCCCGGCCACGACGCTCCCGTCGACCTCCGCGGCGATGGACACGGCGTACTGCGGGAGGCCGTAGAGGAAGTTGACGGTGCCGTCGATCGGGTCGATGACCCAGCGGACCCCGGAGGTGCCCGGCTCGTCGTCGCCCTCCTCACCCAGGAACGCGTCGTCGGGCCGCCGGGACCGCAGGGTCGACCGGATCAGCGCCTCGCTGGCCCGGTCGGCCTCGGTGACCACGTCGACGTCGCTGGACTTGGTGGCCGCGACGGACACGCCGGCGCGGCGGCGCTCGCGGACCAGGTCCGCGGCCAGCCGGGCGGTGTCGAGGGCGAGGTCGGCGAGCTCGCGGCTCATCCCGCTCAGGCCCCGCAGAGCGTGGGCTTGTCGGCGCGGGCGTTGGCGCAGCAGCCGACCGGGCAGGCGTCCCACATCGGGCCGATCGCGCCGGTGCTGGCCCGGGCGACCTCCTCGCCCCGCTCGACCGCGGCCCGCTCCAGGAGCAGGTCGCGGACCGCGGCGACGAAGCGCGGGTCGTTGCCGGCGGTGGCCGAGCGCCGGGCCGGGAGACCGAGCTCCTCGGCGGTGGCCAGGGCCTCGGTGTCGAGGTCGTAGATGACCTCCATGTGGTCGGAGACGAAGCCGACCGGCACCATCACGACCGCCGGGGCGCCACCGGCGTGCAGCGCCTCCAGGTGGTCGTTCACGTCGGGCTCCAGCCACGGGATGTGCGGGGCACCGGAGCGCGAGCAGTAGACCAGGGCGTGCGGGTGCTCGACGCCGGTCTCCTCCGCCACCCGGGCGGTGACCGTGGCGGCCACGTCGAGGTGCTGGGCGACGTAGGCGCCCTCCTGGTCGACCGGCCCGCTCGCCTCGTTCATCGACAGCGGGATCGAGTGCGTCACGAACGCCAGGTGGGCGCCGTCGCGCACCTCGGCCGGCAGGTCGGCCAGCGCCGCCAGCACGCCGTCGACGACCGGCTCCACGAAGCCAGGGTGGTTGAAGTAGTGGCGCAGCTTGTCCAGCCGCGGCGCACCCGCGAGGCCGTCGACCGCGTCGAAGAGGTTCTCGCGGTACTGCCGGCACGAGGAGTACGACGAGTAGGCGCTGGTGATGAAGCAGGCCGCCCGGCTCACGCCGTCCGCGGCCATCTGGGCCAGCGTGTCGGTGAGGTAGGGGTCCCAGTTGCGGTTGCCCCAGTAGACGGGCAGGTCGATGCCCGCCTCGGCGAGGTCGGCGCGCAGCGCGGCCAGGAACTCGCGGTTCTGGTCGTTGATCGGCGAGCGCCCGCCGAACAGGAAGTAGTGCTGGCCGACCTCCTCCAGCCGCTCGCGCGGGATGCCGCGGCCGCGGGTGACGTTCTCCAGGAACGGCACCACGTCCTCCGGCGCCTCCGGCCCCCCGAACGAGACGAGGAGGAGGGCGTCGTACGGAGCGGTGTCGAGAGGCATAGCGCCATCGTAGGGAGGCATGCGAATTGGCTGGCCGAGCCGCCCGGGCCCTACCTTGCCTGAGCCATGGCCGTCCTGACCTCCTACCGCCGGGTGCTCTCCCGACCGGGCACCGCCCGGTTCACCCTCGCCGGTCTCGTCGGCCGGCTGCCCATCTCGATGGTCGGCCTCGGCATCGTGCTGCTCGTCGAGGACGTCTCCGGCTCCTACGGCGTCGCCGGCACCGTCACCGCGACGTACACGGTGGCCAGCGCCGCCCTGGCGATCGGCCAGGGGCGGCTGCTGGACCGGTTCGGGCAGGGCCGGGTCCTCGCGCTCGCCAGCCCGGTCTTCAGCGTCGCGATGACCCTGCTCGTGCTGTCGGTGCAGGAGGAGTGGCCGCTGGCCGTGACCTACCTGCTGGCCGCGGTCGCGGGCGGCTCGCTGCCCCAGATCGGCTCGTGCGTGCGGGCCCGGTGGTCGCACGTGCTCGACCGGCCCGCCGACGTCCAGACCGCGTTCGCGCTGGAGGCGGTGCTCGACGAGGCCGTGTTCGTGATCGGCCCGATCCTGGCCACCGTCCTGGCGACCACGGTGGACCCGGTGCTGGGCCTCGCGATCGCCGTGGTCAGCGGGCTCGTCGGCAGCCTCGGGCTGGCCCGGCAGCGCTCGACCGAGCCCCCGACGCACGTCCACGACCACACCACCGGCCCCCGGCCCCTGATGCCGTGGCGCACCGTGGTGCCGCTGGCCGTGGTCAGCCTCGGGCTGGGGGTGCTGTTCGGGGCCGCCGAGGTCACCACCGTCGCGTTCTCCGAGGCCCGCGACGCCGAGGCGTACGCCGGCGCGCTGTTGGCCGTCTGGGCGCTCGGCAGCCTGCTCTCCGGGGTCGTCACCGGCGCGGTGAGCTGGCGGCGCGGGCCGTCGTACCGGGTCCGGGTGGGGGCCCTGGCCATGGCCGTCTCGATGGTCCCGCTGTTCCTGGTCGACTCGATGTGGGTGATGGCCGCGCTGCTGCTCGTCGGCGGCTCGGCGACCGCACCGACCCTGGTGGCGACCATCTCGATGACCGAGCAGGTGGTGCCCCGGACCCGGCTGACCGAGGGGCTGGCCATCATGCACACCGGGCTCGTGGCCGGTGTCGCCCCGGGTGCGGCGCTCAGCGGGTTCGTGGTCGACCACGCCGGGGCGTCGCCGGCGTACCTGGTGAGCGCGGGGGCGGGCGCCCTCGCCGCCCTCGCCGCGCTGGCCCTGCCCCGACAGGGCTAACCTGCCGCCGTGGAGTGGAGCAACTGGTCGGGCCTCGAGAGCGCCCGTCCCGAGCGGATCGCGACCCCCGGCTCGACCGACGAGGTGGTGGCGGAGGTGCTGCGCGCCCGGGAGGCCCGCAGCACGGTGAAGATGGTCGGCACCGGTCACAGCTTCACCGCGATCTCGGCGCCCGAGCACACCATGCTGCGCCCTGCGGGGATGACGGGCATCGTCGGCGTCGACCGCGACGCCATGACCGTCACCGCGCTCGCCGGCACCCAGCTGAAGGACCTCAACGCCGGCCTGGAGCGGCTCGGGCTGAGCCTGCACAACATGGGTGACATCGCCGAGCAGACGCTCGCCGGGGCCACCTCCACCGGCACCCACGGCACCGGCGGGATCGCGGCCGGGCTCGCCGCCCAGCTGGCCGGCCTGGAGCTGGTCACCGGCACCGGCGAGGTGCTGCGGGCCAGCGAGAGCGAGAACGCCGACGTGTTCGCCGTGGCCCGGGTCGGGCTCGGGGCCCTCGGCGTCCTCACCACGCTCACCTTCAAGGTCGAGCCGCTGTTCGTGCTCGAGGCCAGCGAGCAGCCGATGTCGTGGGACGAGGCCCTCGGGTCCTTCGACCAGATGACGGCCGAGAGCCACCACGTCGACATGTACTGGTTCCCGCACACCGACCGGATGTCGGTCAAGCGCAACGAGCGGCTCGCCGTCCCCCTCGCCGAGGCGGAGCCGCTCTCGCGCGCCCGGTCCTGGCTCGACGACGACTTCCTGCAGAACCACGCCTTCGGCGCGCTGTGCCGCGTCCTCAACCGGGTCCCCGCGGCCATCCCGCGGGTCAACCGGATCAACGCCCGGCTGATGGGCGCCCGCACCTACAGCGACGCCGCGCACCGCGTCTTCACCGCCCGGCGCGACGTGGTCTTCCGCGAGATGGAGTACGCCGTGCCGCGCGAGGCCGGCCTGGCCGCGCTGCGCGAGGCCCGTGCGGCGGTCGACTCCAGCGGGCTGCGGATCAGCTTCCCCGTGGAGATCCGCACGGCACCCGCCGACGACGTGGCGCTGTCCACCGCGTCGGGTCGCGACTCGTTCTACCTGGCCTTCCACACCCACCGCGACGCCGACCACCGCGCCTACTTCGACCTGCTGGAGCCGATCCTGCGCGCCCACGACGGCCGCCCGCACTGGGGCAAGGTGCACACCCGCACCGCCGCCGACCTGGCCCCGGCGTACCCGCGCTTCGAGGAGTTCCTCGCCGTGCGCGACCGTCTCGACCCCGACCGGGTCTTCGCCAACGACTACCTCCGGCGGGTCCTCGGCGACTGAGCCGCCCGGGTCAGGACTTGGTGTTGTAGAGGCGCAGGGCGATCGGGGCGAACACGGCCGTGATCGCGGCGGAGAGCACCAGCACGATGAGGATGTCGCCGCTGTCGGGGACGTCGTCCATCAGCCCGCGCGCCGCCTCGCAGAGCAGAGTGACGGGGTTGACCTCGACGAAGGCCTGCAGCCAGCCCGGCATGGTCTCGGGCGGGGCGAAGACCGAGCTGATGAAGGTCAGCGGGAAGAGCACCATCATCGAGGTGCCCATCACCGCGTTGGGGCTGCGCACCTTCAGGCCCACGATCAGCCACAGCCAGCTGAGCGAGAAGCAGAAGACCAGCAGCAGGAGCACGGCCAGGATCACGCCGAGGAACCCGCCGGGCGCCCGGTAGCCGATCAGCACGCCCACGATCAGGACCATGAACGACGCCAGTCCGTAGCGCAGCGTGTCGCCCAGCAGCGCCCCGACCAGCAGCGAGGCGCGCCAGACCGGCAGCGAGCGGAACCGGTCGAAGACGCCCTTGTCGATGTCGGTGTTGATGGTCAGCCCGGTGTACATCGTGATGAACACGACCGTCTGGGTGAGGATCCCGGGCAGCGCGTACTGGAGGTACTCGCCCGTCGAGCCCGAGATCGCCCCGCCGAAGACGTAGGTGAACATCAGCGTGAACAGGATCGGGAACATCGTCACGTCGAAGAGCTGCTCGGGGACGTGCTTGATCTTCAGCAGGGCCCGCCACCCGAAGGTCAAGGAGGAGCTCAGCGCGTTGGCACGGGGCGGACGCTCGACCGCGCCCAGGGCGGCGATCACGCTGGCGTCGAGCGAGCGGGTGGGCTCGCGGGTCTCGGTGGTCATGCCGGAACCTCCTCGGTCGCGGTGGCGCTCTCCTCGGCCGGTCGACCGGTCAGAGCCAGGAAGACCTCGTCCAGGCTGGGCTGGCCGAGGCTGTACTCGTTGATCCGCAGGCCGTGCTCGCCCACCCGGTGCAGCGCGCCGGCCACGGCGGTCGGGTCGTCGACCCGCAGGGTGACGGTGGTGCCGTCGGGCTCGAGGACCGGCTCGGTGGCCAGCGACTCGCCCAGCACCCGGGCCACCTCCTCCCGGTCGGCGGGATCGGCCACCCGGACCCGGACCGCGCCGGAGCCGACGGAGGCCTTCAGCTCGCCGCTGGTGCCCTCGGCGATCACCCGACCGTGGTCGATGACCGCGATCCGGTCGGCCAGCTGGTCGGCCTCCTCGAGGTACTGGGTCGTCAGCAGGATCGTCGTCCCCGCCCCGACCAGGCCGCGGACGATCTCCCAGACCTGGTTGCGGCTGCGGGGGTCGAGGCCGGTGGTGGGCTCGTCGAGGAACATCAGGTCCGGCCGGACGACGATCGAGCCCGCGATGTCGATGCGCCGACGCATGCCGCCGGAGTACGCCTTGACCTGCTTCTTCGCCGACTCGGCCAGGTCGAAGGCCTCCAGCAGCTGCATCCCGCGCTCGCGCGCCGCGGCCCGGCCGTAGCCGTAGAGCCGGGCCAGCAGGACGAGATTCTCCAGGCCGGTGAGATCCTCGTCGAGCGAGGCGAACTGGCCGGTCATCGCCACCCGGGCCCGCACCTGGGCGGCGTCCCGGACCACGTCGTGGCCCAGCACCGTCGCCGTGCCCCCGTCGGGCACCAGCAGCGTCGCCAGCATCTTGATGGTCGTGGTCTTGCCGGCGCCGTTGGGGCCGAGCACGCCGTACACGCCGCCCGCGCGGATGGCGAGGTCGACGCCGTCCACCGCCCGGTTGTCGCCGAAGGTCTTGACGAGCCCGTGGGTCTCGATCGCGAGGTCCATGCCTCATCCGACCGCACGGCACCGACAAAGTCATCGGACTTTGGTCGAACCTTTCCCGGTCCTCACCTCGTCTGGGTGGCGACGGGGCATCCTGCTCCGCGACGAGGGGAGACCCGATGGCCGGTCGTGACCGCGACGCGTTCGCCGAGTTCGTGCACGCCCGCAGCGGCGCCCTGCACCGCGCGGCGTACCTCATGGTCGGCGACGCCGGCCTGGCCCAGGACCTGGTCCAGGAGGCGCTGACCAAGACGTACGTCGCCTGGCCGCGGCTGCGCGATCCCGCCAACGCGGAGGCCTACACCCGCAAGGCCATCACCACCACCGCGATCACCTGGTTCCGCCGCCGCAGCTTCTCGGAGCGGCCCAGCGAGCACCTCCCCGAGCGGAGCGTGGCGGGCCCGGACGAGGCCGTGGACCAGCGGACCTGGGTCTGGCAGGCGCTGCTCGAGCTGCCGGTGCGGCAGCGGGCCGCGGTCGTGCTGCGCTACTACGAGGACCTCACCGAGGCCCAGACCGCCGCGGCCATGGGCTGCGCCGTCGGCACGGTGAAGAGCCAGGTCTCCCTGGCGCTGCGCAAGCTCCGCGAGCGGCTGGGCGACGACCCGGCCCTGCTCCCCCTCGACGACCTCCTCACGACCGGACGGTGACGCGATGACCGAGACGCTGAAGACCCTGCTGCACGAGCAGGCCGGGACGGTGCGCTTCGACCTCCCCGACCTCGACGCGATCACCACCGCCGGCGACCGGCAGGTACGGCGCCGCCGCGGGGCCGGCGTGGTCGCGGGGCTCGCCGCGCTGGCCGTGGTCGGGGGCGCGGTCGCGGTCTCGCTCGGTGGCGGTGGCGACGACGGCGACGTGCAGCCGGTCGGGCGGGCCGCCGTCACCCCCCGGGTGACCTGGGCGACCGGGACCGTCCTCCACACCCCGGTGGGAGACAGCGACCTCGGCGTCGCGATCAGGGCCTACGTCCGCACCGCCGCCGGCTACGTGCTCACCGACGGCCGGGGCGGCGTCCACTCCTACGTCGACGGCACGGTGGCGCGCGTCGGGACGATCAGCGAGGAGCTGCCGCATCTGGAGGCCGACACCGACGGCAGCCTGGTGGGCTGGGTCGACCCGACCGGCGCGCCGACCGTCGTCGTCCTCGATCTGGCCACCGGCGAGACCCGGCGGTTCGAGGGCCACGAGCCGGCCCTGCTCCCAGACGGCGCGCGCGGCTTGGACGCGCTCGACGGGCGGACGGCGTACTGGCGCGACGAGCGCGGCTCGGTGGCCGTCGACGTCGACTCGGGCGCGGTCCGGCTGCTCGACGAGGACGGGTCCGGCCTCGGCGAGGTCCTGGCCGCCGAGGACGGCGTCCTCGCCCGCAGCGCCCCCGAGGGGCCGGGCGGGAGCTACGACGCCGCGACCTCCGGGCCGGTCCTGCAGAGCGAGGCGGGCGAGATCCGGCTCCAGGGCGCCTTCGGGTCGAGCGTGGTGTTCTCGCCCGGCGCGCGCTACGTCAGCGTCGACGCGGACTCGCCCGCCGTCTTCGACGCCCGGACCGGCGATCCGGTGCGACTCGCCGTCGCCGACCGCTGGTTCGCCACCGGACTCGAGTGGCTCGACGACGAGACCCTGGTCACGAACAGCTCGCAGGGCCGGCGGGCGCCGTACGTGCTGTCGACCTGCACCGTCCCGAGCGGGACCTGCGAGGACGTCGCCGACCTCGGGACCGAGCGGGACTGGGCCGAGACCGGCCTGACCGTGGCGCTCGGACGCTGACTCACACGCTGGCGGGCCCCGTGGGCTTCGGGGCCTGCCAGTGCCGCCAGATCGCGAGCAGCCGCCAGGTCAGGCACACGGCGGCGCCGGTGACCGTGACCAGCACCTCCGGGAGGTCGGCGCGGGTGCCCAGCACCGCCACCAGCGCCCCCGCCAGCGCGGGGATGGCGTAGAGCTCGCCGCGGAAGACCACCGGCACCCGGCCGGCCAGCACGTCGCGGAGCATCCCGCCGCCGATGCCGGTCACCATCCCCATCAGCGCCGCCGGCAGCGGCCCGAGGCCGTAGTCGAGGGCCTTGAGCGCCCCCGCCACGCAGAACAGCGCCAGACCGAAGGCGTCGAAGACGTTCACGGTGCGCTCCAGGCGCCCCAGGGTCGGGTGGAAGCGGAAGGTCAGCAGCCCGGCGGCGACCGGCACCAGCAGGTAGCGCCAGTCGGCCAGCGCGGCCGGCGGGGTCGCGCCGATGAGCCCGTCGCGCAGGAAGCCGCCGCCGAGACCCGTGGTCCCGGCCAGCACGAGGACGCCGAAGACGTCGAGGTCCTTGCGCACCGCGACCAGCGCGCCGGAGATCGCGAACACGGAAATGCCGACGAGGTCGAGCACGACGAGGGTCGGCACGCTGGGAGGTTACCGGCCTGCGGACCCTGGCTGGCGTAGGCTCGGCAGACACGAAGTCAGCGTCGACAGGCAGGAGCAGACCACCCCATGGCGCACCTCACCCTCGCGGGAGTCAGCGAGGACGGGAAACGCCTGGTGCTGGTCAGCGACAGCGGGGTCGAGCACACGGTCGACATCGACGCCCGACTCCGGTCCGCCGTCCGGGGAGACCGCATCGGCACCGCACGACTCGGCCAGTTGGAGATACGAATGGACAGCACCCTGCGCCCCCGGGACATCCAGGCCCGGATCCGGGCCGGCGAGTCCGCGGAGTCCGTGGCCGAGGCGGCCCAGACGACGGTCGAGAAGATCATGCCCTTCGCCGGGCCGGTCCTGGCCGAGCGCCAGCACGTCGCCGATCGCGCCCAGCGCTCCTCGGTACGCCGCCGCTCCGGCGACACCGGCACCGCGCGCACCCTCGGCGACGCCGTCACCGCCCAGCTCCGGCCGCTGAACCTGCGCTCGGACAGCATCGAGTGGGACGCCTGGCGCCGCGAGGACGGCCGCTGGACCCTGGCCGCGATCTACGAGAACGACCGCCGCAGCGGCATCGCGCACTTCACCTTCGACGCCCCCGGCAACTACGTCGTGCTCGACGACGACGACGCCCGGTGGCTGGTCGGCGACCTGGCCGAGCCGGCTCCCGAGGAGGCGCCCGCCCCCAACGACCTGGAGCGCGCCCGCCAGCGGCGCCAGAGCGCCCCGGCCCCCGACGAGCTGCCCCTGGGCGACGCGCTCGGCGACGACGCCATCGGCCTGGTGAGCAGCGACCAGCCGCTCGAGGCGTTCCTCGACGAGCAGCCCGGGGTGGACGAGTCGGAGGTCGCCGACGAGGCCGCCGACGCCGCCGCCCTCGACGAGGACCCCGAGCCCCCGGTCGAGCCCGCGGCCGAGGAGAAGCCGGCCCGCGAGCCCGCCGACGACGAGCCGCCCGCGCGCCGCCCGGTCCGCAAGAAGGGCGGCCGGGCCTCGGTGCCGAGCTGGGACGAGATCATGTTCGGCGGCGGCAACCAGGACTGACCCCTCCCCGGGGCGGTCCTGCGGGGGTCCGGCTCAGGACGTCCCGGAGGGCTCCGGGCCGGTAGCCACCGGCCGCGCCGGGTCGGCCACCCACTCGCTCCAGCTGCCGGGGTAGAGCGCCGCCGTGATCCCCACGGACTCCAGGGCGAGGACGTCGTGGGCGGCCGTGACGCCCGAGCCGCAGTAGACCGCGGTCTCCTGCTCCCCCGCCACCCCCTCCGCGGCGTACAGGGCGCGCAGCTGCTCGAGGCTGCGGAAGGTCCCGTCGGCGGCGACGTTGACGGTGGTCGGCACGTTGACCGCGCCCGGGACGTGCCCGGCCACCGGGTCCACCGGCTCGCTCTCCCCGCGGTAGCGCTCGGGTGCCCGCGCATCCACCACCACGGGTACGGCGGGCAGCGCGTCGGCGTCCACCACCGGCATCGCGCCCGGGCGGGCCGTGAAGTCCCCCGCCAGGATCGTGGGCTCGACCGTGCTGGTCTCGCCGCCGGCCGCGAGCCACGCCGGCCAGCCGCCGTCGAGGACCTGGACGTCGGGGTGCCCGTGGTAGCGCAGCAGCCACCAGGCCCGGGCCGCCGCGCGGCCCTGCCAGTCGTCGTAGAGCACCACCGGCGCGTCGTCGCGCACCCCGGCGC
>Ga0075365_10001404_pt1 | contig 10867 bp, 11 predicted proteins | sample EndMetdeltDD1765_FD_71387 | JGI IMG/M metagenome (GOLD analysis project Ga0075365, IMG submission 71387) | Populus endosphere microbial communities from Tennessee, USA - Endosphere MetaG P. deltoides DD176-5 | ecosystem: Host-associated > Plants > Roots > Endosphere | place: USA: Tennessee... | reverse complement strand
GTGCCGCACCCCGACATCGCCACGATCGCCGACATCGTGCGCGTGCACGCGGCCAATCGGCCCGACGCGGTCGCACTTGTGGTAGACGACCGGGCAATCACCTTCGCTGAGCTCGACGTCCGCTCGAGCCAAGTCGCGCAGGCGTTTTCGGCCGCCGGGGTTGGATTCGGCGACCGGGTCGCGTTCATCGAGAAGAACGGGGTGGAATTCTTCGAAGTCATCTGTGGGCTGGCCAAACTCGGAGCCGTCGGCGTCCCGGTGAACTGGCGGCTGGCCGCACCGGAGATGTTGCACATCATCGACGACGCACAGGCGAAGGTCGCGGTCGTCGGCTCGGAGTTCTTCGGCCACATCGAGGCCATCGAGGACCGCCTCACGGCGTCCATAGTCGCCATCGGTGACCACCCCCGCTGGCCAGGCTTCGCCGCCTGGGTGGCCACCCATCCCGCCGAAGATCCCGGTGTCACAACAGAATCCGACGACATCGCGTTCCTGATGTATACGTCAGGCACGACCGGCCCGCCCAAGGGCGTCATGCTGAGCAACACCAACTACTTCAGCAAGGCCACGGGCATCGCGGATAAGTGGCGGTTCGACGGAGACAGTGTGAGTCTCGCCGTGATGCCGATGTTCCACATGGCCGGCTCGGGTTGGGCGCTGGTCGGACTCGCAGAGGGCTGTACCACCGTGGTGCTGCGCGACGTCGACCCACCCGCAATTCTCGATGCCGTTGCGCAACACCGTATTACCAATATGTTGCTGGTGCCCGCAGTGATCCAGATGCTGCTTGCGACACCTAGCGACGCCGACTTCTCCAGTTTGCGAGCCATTGTCTACGGCGCCTCACCGATCACCGACGACGTTCTGGTCAAGGGGTTGAAGCGCTTTGGCTGCGAGTTCCTCCAGGTGTACGGATTGACCGAAACCACCGGCTCCATCACGCAACTCGACGATCACGATCCGGTGCAGCGGCCCGGGCTGTTGCGCTCGTGCGGCAAGCCGTACCCGTGGGTGGACGTGCGCATCGTCGACAAGGACGGCGTCGACGTCCCCGACGGCACGGTCGGCGAGCTGTGGACCCGGTCACCCCAGAACATGCTCGGTTATTGGAACAATCCCGATGCGACGGCCGCAACGGTCACACCCGACGGCTGGCTGAAGACCGGCGACGCCGGCTATCGCGAAGCCGACGGCTACCTCTATCTCCACGACCGCGTGAAGGACATGATCGTCTCGGGCGGCGAAAACGTATCGCCCGCCGAGGTAGAGAACGTGCTGATGACCCACCCCGCTGTTGGCGACGTCGCGGTCATCGGTGTTCCGGACGAGAAGTGGGGCGAGGCGGTCAAGGCGGTCGTCGTACCCGCGGCAGGGACCTCACCGAACGAGGCCGAGCTGATCGCCTACGCCCGCCAGCGGCTAGCCGGGTTCAAGCTACCGAAATCCGTGGACTTCGCCGAAGACCTCCCCCGCACGCCGAGCGGCAAGCTGCTCAAGCGCACGCTGCGCGAACCCTATTGGGAGGGTGTCGGGCGCCGGATCGGCTGAGCGGGCGTGATAGACACAGTTCATGGAGATCCTGGCCAGCCGGATGCTCATTCGGCCGGCGGATTACGAACGGTCGCTGCGGTTCTACCGCGACGAGCTTGGCCTGGCGATCTTTCGCGACTACGGCGCAGGCACGGTGTTTTTCGCGGGCCAGTCGCTGATCGAACTCGCGGGCCACGGCGCCCCGTGTGCCGGCGGCACCATGTGGCTGCAGGTGCGCGACGTGTACGCCACCGAGGAAGAGCTGCGTGGCCGTGACGTCGAGATCGCCCGCGAGGCAAAGCAAGAACCGTGGGGACTACACGAAATGCATGTCGTCGATCCCGACGGGACGCTGCTGATCTTCGTCCAGGTGCCCGAGACTCACCCGTTGCGAAGAGACACCAGAGGCTAGCGAGCCGGCGCCAGCGGCCAACCGACGGAGGCCAACCGCGAGGCGACCTGGTGGATCTCCTCCGGGTTGGGCTCCTTGTCGATCACCGCGTGCACCGCGGTGCGGATCTCGTCCTCGGTCACTGTGTCGGATTCGCTCGACTTGAGGATGGACTGGGCCGCCTTGACGACCTCCTCCTCCGTCAGCGACCGCTTCAGCAGCGCGAGCAGCGCGAAATAGTCTTTCGGCGGAACGCCTTCCGGGTAGCCCTCGTGCAGCCACCCCAACACGTTGTCCAGGACAGTCGGGTTCTCAGTCATATGTACTCAGCTCACTTCTTGGGCATGAAGGGAAAGAGGTCGACACCGGTGTGGTGGATGATCGTCGTCCTGGTGATCCAGAAGATCGCCGTCACGATCACCCAGCCGACGAACACGAACAGCGCGATACCGAAGTACTTCAACAGCGGGTTGGGCGAGTGAACCGTGCCGTCTGGCGACTGGCCGCCGGCTCCGCTCGAGTACGCCACCAGTCCGCCTGCGAACACCGCGGGCAGGCCGGCCCCGAGGAGCAGCCCCACCACCAGCACCTTGAGGATGCTTTCTAGGTAAGTCATCAACGTTTCCTTTGCTTGTCGCGGCTGGGCGGTTAGACCGCAGCCGTGTCCTTGGACGACTTGGTGGCCTCGCGGACCTCGGCGGGTACGACGGAGTTGGTCGAGTCGTCCCAGTCGGCGTTGACGTTGTTGTGGTCGACCTTCTGCTGCTGGGCACGCCACCACATGTAGCCGGACAAGGCGCACAGAACTAGGAAGATCAGGCCGTCGCCGGCAAGCGCCGAACCGCTCAGCGACTTGACTCCGTCCGAGAGCCAATACGACAGCGCACCAACGAGTCCCGCGGCGGGCAGCGTGATCAGCCACGCGACGGCCATCCGGCCGGCGACCGCCCAGCGCACCTCCGCGCCCGGCTTGCCGACACCGCTGCCCAGAATCGATCCGGTTGCAACGTGGGTGGTGGACAGCGCCATTCCGGCGGCGCTCGAGCTCAGGATGATCGCGGCCGACGATGCCTCGGCGGCGAAGCCCTGGGGCGACTCGATCTCGACGAGGCCCTTTCCGAGGGTGCGGATGACCCGCCAGCCACCGATGTAGGTGCCGAGGCCGATGGCCAGCGCGCAGCTGAAGATGATCCAGAACGGCAGCCCGTCCTTCTTCACATCGCCGGTCAGGTGTCCGGTGGTGATCAGCGCGAGCGCGATGACGCCCATCGTCTTCTGCGCGTCGTTGGTGCCGTGCGACAGCGCAACCAGCGAGGCGGTGGCGATCTGGCCCCAACGGAAGCCTTCTTCACGCCGCTTGGCCAACACGGTGCGGGTGATCCGGTACACGAGCCACGTTCCGCATGCGGCGACGAGGCAGGCGATGACCGGTGCGGCGATAGCGGGGATCAGCACCTTCTGAGTGATGCCAGACCAGTTGACACCTGCTGAGCCAAGCGCGGCGAGACCTGCGCCGATCAGCCCACCGAAGAGCGCGTGCGACGAGCTCGACGGGATGCCGAACAGCCAGGTGAGCAGGTTCCAGAGGATGCCGCCGATGAGGCCGGCGAAGATGATCGTGAGGCCGGTCGATGCGTCGATGCCCGGCAGTAGGTGGCCCGACTTGCTGTCCTGCACCTTCAGCACCGACGTGGTGACGGTGACGGCGACCTCGACCGAGAGGAAGGCGCCGACGAGGTTGAGCACGCCGGCCAACAGCACGGCGGTCTTCGGCTTGAGGGCACCCGTGGCGATCGACGTAGCCATGGCATTGCCGGTGTCGTGGAATCCGTTGGTGAAGTCGAATGCCAGTGCTGTTGCGATCAGCAGCACCAGGATGATCATCTCTGCGTTCACGGCGCTAATTCTGCGGCCAAACCCGGCGATTTGCCTAACTCGCAGCCACTTTCAAAGTGCGTGTCGAACAGGCCCTTTGCCTAGTTGAGCAATGTGTTCATCCACTGTTCACCCGATGGGCGGAAGACGTTTGCCAGTCACGTTCATCCCGCCCTGTTCGGGTTCGCACTAGCATCATGCAATCGTTGACAGGCAGACCACATGCGACACGCGGGGAGGGCCAAGTGACCAGATTTCTGGCCAAAATCGTCGCGTGGATCACCGCCGGCTATCCCGAAGGAGTACCGGGCCCGGATCGCGTTCCGCTGTTCGCGCTCCTCAAGCCGCGACTGACCGACGACGAGGTGAAGACAGTCGCGAAGGAACTGATGGACCGCGGCGAATTCGATGACATCGACATCGGCGTGCTGATCACCCAGCTCATCGACGGACTGCCTGCCCCGGAGGATGTCGAGCGGGTGCGAAATCGCTTGGCCGCCAAGGGATGGCCGCTCGATGATCCCCGCGAGCCCGAGGAGACCGAATAGCCGCCCTGCGCCCCGTCGCCGTCCCGACCGGCACGTCAGCGCTGTCGCTGCTGCCGGCATTGGAGGACGCGCTGGCCGGTCGCGGGGCAGTGCTTCCGGTCCCAGCCGACGATGCGCGTCAAACCTCGCTTCTGACAACGTCATTGCGTGCCGACGAACCAATTGATGACGACATCGCTGTGGTGGTCTCAACATCCGGCACCACCGGCGTGCCCAAGGGCGCCATGCTGACCGCGTCGGCGCTGACCGCAAGCGCCGAAGCCACTCACCGTCGGCTCGGCGGTACTGGGGCATGGCTGTTGGCGCTGCCCGCCTACCACGTCGCCGGCTTACAGGTGCTGATGCGCAGCATCGTTGCGGGAACGACGCCGGTTGCGGTGTCTGCCGGGTTCGACGGGGCCGAATTGGTGTCCGCCGTTGGATCATTGGGCCCGGGTCGCCGATATGCCTCACTGGTGGCCGCACAACTGGACAAGGCGCTGACGGATCCTGGAGCAGCTGCCGCACTGGCGTCGCTGGATGCTGTATTGATCGGCGGCGGGCCAATGCCGCAAGGTGTGGCCGAAAGAGCTTCAGCGGCAGGCATTTCAGTGGTGCGGACGTACGGGATGAGCGAGACGGCCGGCGGCTGTGTCTACGACGGTGTTCCGCTCGATGGGGTTCGGGTGCGCATCGATGACAGCCGGGTCGTGCTCGGCGGCGCCACCCTGGCGAAGGGTTACCGCATTCCGGTGCAGCCGGATCCTTTCGCAGAGCAGGGCTGGTTCCGCACCGACGACCTTGGCACCCTTGATGATTCGGGTGTGTTGCGGGTGCTGGGGCGCATCGACGATGCGATCAGCACCGGCGGGTTGACCGTGCTGCCCCAATTGGTGGAGGCCGCGTTGGCGACGCATCCCGCGGTGGCGGAATCGGCCGTGTTCGGAGTTACCGACGATCGATTGGGACAGCGCGTGGTCGCGGCGGTCGTGGTGGCCGACGGATATGCGGCACCGGTATTGGACGAATTGCGCGCGCATGTCGCGTCGACATTGCCGTCGACGGCGGCACCGCGGGAGCTCCATGTCGTCGCCGAACTGCCACGCCGCGGCATCGGCAAGGTGGACAGGCGCGAACTCGCCGCGCGGTTTGGCTGACCGGCAATCTCCACCGGATCTCCACGCAATCTCCAAGCTTCGAAGCCGCTGGCCAGACAGCATTTGGGCCATGAAGAACTTCCTCATCACCTCACTTGCAGCAGTAGCGCTCGGGGCCACGGCCTTGGGTCTGGCGGCCACGGCCGCGGCGGTACCCAATGCGGGGACGGCCGCCGACGTCGTCGACGGCCTCAAAGCAGAGGGCTACAACGTGCAAATCAACGGGTCCACCCCGGTTCCGTTGTCGCGGTGCGCCGCCACCGACGTCCACCCCAGCCTTGACGAGTCGGCCACGCCGGAGCAGAAGCAGAACACCAGGGTGTTCGTCGACGTGTCGTGCCCATCGCACGACTGAGCTAACATCCGGGCGTGATCCGCGCACTCGTTCCGGCCGCATGTGCAATCGCCCTGTTCGGAGCGCCCACCGTAGCGATGGCCGACCCAGCTGAGCCCGTTTTCGCGATCGGCAAATGCTACGACCCGAGTCAGCCTCCGCTGCAACGGCCGAGTTCATTCGCCTACAACTGCGACACCACCGGCGTCATGGAAAACATGACGTGGAGCGCGTGGGGACCGGACGGCGCACGCGGAACGGGCACCGACAGCGCCGTCGAGTGCAAGCCCAACTGCGCAGAAGGCACTCGGCTGACCAATCCGATCGTCGTGCACGCGTGGAACGCCTCAGCGCCAACGAGTCCCGCGTGCCCGGCCGGTGTCCAGTTCTACTCCGACCTGACCATCGCGTATCCGCATGGCGCTCCGCCGTGGATCACGCCTGGCGTAACCTGGTCCCCCGGAACGGATTTCGTCACCGTCGACGGCATGCCTGCGGTTCACTTCTCCGGCTTGTCGCCGGCCTGCACGGCCCTATGAAGTAGGCCGTGACACGGTCACCGGCAAGACGTTCCAGATGTCATCGCAATACTCCGCGATGGCCCGGTCCGACGAGAACTTGCCGCTGCGGGCAGTGTTGAGGATCGACGTCCGCGCCCACGCGGCGGAGTCCCGCCACGTCGCACTCACCCGGCCCTGGCTCTCCACGTAGGACGCGTAGTCGGCGAGGACGAGGAACGGATCGTCGTAGCGCAGGTTGTCGACGAGCGGGCGGAACACCTCGGTGTCGCCGTGCGAGAAGGTGCCGCCTGCGATCAGGTCCAGCACAGCGGCCAGTTCGCCGTTGACGTAGTCCGACGGCCGGTACCCGTCGCGCTTGATCCGCTCGACCTCGTCGACCGTCAGCCCGAACAGGAAGAAGTTCTCGGCGCCTGCCTCTTCGCGAATTTCGACGTTGGCACCGTCGAGGGTGCCGATGGTGAGCGCGCCGTTGAGCATGAACTTCATGTTGCCCGTGCCGGACGCCTCCTTGCCCGCGGTCGAAATCTGTTCGGACAGATCGGCGGCCGGATAGATCAGGTGCGCGTTCTGGACGTTGAAGTTCGGCACGAACGCCACCTTCAGGAACCGGTTGACGTCCGGGTCGTTGTTCACCGTCTCACCAACGGCGTTGATCAGCTTGATGATTCGCTTGGCCATGAAGTAGCCCGGCGCCGCCTTGCCGCCGAAGATGAACGCACGCGGCGGCATCTCCAGGCGCGGGTTCTCCTTCAGCCGGCGGTACTGCGTGACAATGTTGAGCACGTTGAGGTGCTGGCGCTTGTACTCGTGGATCCGCTTCACCTGAATGTCGAAGAGCCAGTCGGGATTCAGCTCCACGCCGGTGGTCGCCTTCACGTAGCCGGCCAGCCGGGCCTTGTTGGCCCGCTTGACCGCACGCCACTGGCTCCGAAACGCCGGATCCTCTGCGAACGCCTCGAGCCCGCGCAGCTTGGTCAGGTCACTCAGCCAGCCGTCGCCGATCGTGTCGTCGAGCAGCTCCCGCAGGCCCGGGTTGGACAGCGCAAGGAAGCGCCGCGGCGTGACGCCGTTTGTCTTGTTGGAGAACCGCTCTGGCCACAGTTCACAGAAGTCCTTGAGCACGCTCTCCTTGAGTAACTCGGAGTGCAGCGCGGCGACGCCGTTGATCGCGTGGCTGCCGACCGTCGCCAGGTGCGCCATCCGCACGCTCTTGCCGTTGTCCTCGCCGATCAGCGACATCCGCCGCAACCGGGCGTCGTCGCCGGGGAACTTCGCCGCCACCTCGTCGAGGAATCGGCGGTTGATCTCGTAGATGATCTCCAGGTGCCGCGGCAGCGACTCGGCGAACATCGTCAGTGGCCACGTCTCCAACGCCTCGGGCAGCAGAGTGTGGTTGGTGTAGCCGAACGTCGCGACGGTGATCTGCCACGCCTCGTCCCAGTCGATATGCCGTTCGTCGACCAGCAGCCGCATCAGCTCGGCCACCCCGATCGACGGATGAGTGTCGTTGAGCTGCAAGGCGAATCGCTCGGGGAGGTCCTTGACGGACGCGTCGGCCAGGTCATCCATGATGTGCAGGACGTGCTGCAGCGAACACGATACGAAGAAGTACTGCTGCAGCAGGCGCAGCCGCTTACCGGCTTCGGGTTCGTCGTTCGGGTAGAGCACCTTGGTGACGGTCTCGGAGGTGACCTCGTCCTCGACGGCCTTGTAGTAGTCGCCGGTGTTGAACGCCTCAAGCGCGAACGACTTCACCGCCCGCGCGCTCCATAAAGTCAGCACGTTGCAGGTGTTTACGCCGTAGCCCTGGATCGGGGTGTCGTAGGCGACGCCCTTCAGCACTCGGCCCGGCACCCACCGGACGCGATCATTGCCGGCCTCGTCGGTGTAGTGCTCGGCGTAGCCGCCCCACCGCACGAGGTAGTTCACGTCGGGCTTTGCGATCTCCCACGGGTTTCCGTTGTCCAGCCAGTTGTCGGTCTTCTCGACCTGCCAGCCGTCGTGGATCTCCTGGTCGAAAATGCCGAACTCGTAGCGGATGCCGTATCCGATGGCGGGCCGCTCGAGCGTGGCCAGCGAGTCGAGATAGCACGCGGCCAGCCGGCCAAGGCCGCCGTTGCCCAAGCCCGGCTCTTCCTCACAGGCAAGCACGGAGTCCAGGTCCTGACCCAGCTCCTGGAGCGCCTCGCGGGCCGCGCCCTCGATGCCGAGGTTGATCAGGTTGCTGCCGAGCTGCGGCCCCATCAGGAACTCGGCGGACAGGTAGCAGGTGACCTTCCTGCCCAGGTCGAGCGAGGTCTGCGTGGACGCCACCCGGTTGTCCTGCATGCGGTCGCGCACGGCCAGTGCGAGCGCCCGGTAGTAGTGCTCGGGCCTCAACGCGGCCGCAGGCCGGCCGATCGAGTAGCGCAGGTGGTCGACGACTCCGCGTCGCAACGCGTCGGCGGACAGTCCGGTGCGGCTGTGCTCGTAGGTGGTCTGCGGGTTCTGGACGACGTCGGTCATCGGCGGAGTGTGACAAACGTGGCTGACCGTGAAGTGAACGCAAGGAGGATGATGTAGCAATGCGCCGGGAAGTGAAGACCGTCGAGGAGCTGCGTGCGATCGTCGGCGAGCCCGACAAGTACGTCGCCAACAAGGTGAAGGATCGGCTGTCGCCGGCCCACCGTGACTGGCTGGCACATTCACCGCTGGGCTTCGTCGCGACGACCGATGCTGAAGGCCGGGTCGACGTGTCGCCCAAGGGCGACCCGCCCGGCTTCGTCCACGTCATCGACGACACCACAATCGCGATTCCGGAGCGGCCGGGCAACAAGCGCGCGGACGGGTACTTGAACCTGTTGCAGCGGCCGCACGTCGGCACACTGTTCCTGATCCCTGGCCGCGGCGACACGTTGCGGATCAACGGAACTGCGCGCATCCTGGCCGACGCCGACTATTTCGACGCGATGATCGTCAAGAACAAGCGGCCGATCCTCGCACTGGAGATCGATGTCGAGGAGGTGTTCTTCCACTGCGCCAAGGCATTTCTGCGCTCGGACACCTGGGACCCGTCGACGTGGAATCCGACCGCGGTGCCCAGCGTCGCGCAGCTGGCCAAGGCGATCCGGTACGACTGGAGCTTGGAAGAACTCGAAGCGCGCTACAGCGAGGACAACATCCGCAAGGTGCTGTACTGACTTGTGTGCAGTTTGGAGCGCTCAGCGCAACAAACTGCACACAAATCGCTCAGATCTGGTTGATGCCGCCATCGACGGGGATGTCGGCACCGGTGGTGAAGCTGCTCAGGTCCGACGCGAGGAACACCACTGCGTTGGCGACCTCCTCGGGAGTGCCGTAGCGCCCCATCGGGACGATGCTGCGCTGGAGGTTCTCGAACTCCTCCTCGGCGTTGGGGCCGGGGAACACCATGCGGGCGACGGTGTCGATGCCAGGCGTGTCGGTGGCGCCCGGGCTGACGGCATTGACCCGAATGTTCCGGTCACGCAATTCGCTTGCCCACGTACGGGCGAACGATCGGATCGCTGCCTTGATCGCGGCGTACACACCGAGGCCGTCTACACCACGTGCGGCGACGTTCGACGCGTTGAGGATTACCGAACCACCGTCATTGAGCAGCGGAAGCGACTTCTGCACCGTGAAGACCACGCCCTTGAAGTCGACCCCGAGCTGGTAGTCCAGCTGCTCGTCGGTGATCTCACCGATGCGCGCGGCCTCGAGGATCGCGGCGTTGGCGAACACCACGTCGAGACGGCGACCGCTTTCGGCCACCGCGGAGTAGAGGCGGTCGAGATCCTCGGGCTTGCTCACATCGCCCTGCACACCGGTGGCATAGTCGCCGAGTTCCTCGACGGCCGCTTCGAGTTCGGCTTGCCTGCGGCCGGTGATGAAGACGTACGCGCCCTCCTCGACGAACCGCTTGGCGGTGGCCAGTCCGATGCCCGTGGTGCCGCCGGTGATTACCGCTGTCTTGCCCTTGAGAAGTGCCATCACGATGCCTTTCGCTAGTTCTGGACCAATCGGTCAAGAACTACGACACGCTGCGCGAGGCTTCTATTCCTTGCTATTGCGGGATCAGCGCGATCATCTGTTCCGCCGACGCCTTGAGCTGGGCCGGCTTAGCCCCACCCTTGTGCAGTGCTTCCTGCCCCCGCATGAACGCCAGCACGGTCATAGCGAGCGCCTGGGGGTTCTGCCTCTTGTCGATGGCCCCGTCGCGCTGCGCTTCCTTGATGCAGTCGGCGAGCTCGGTCGCCCATGTCGCGTAGGCGTTTTCGACCGCGCGCTCCACGGTGTCGTCGGTGGCGCTCAGTTCGGCGGCGCTCTTGGCCATCATGCAACCGCGGCGCGAGGTGTCCACGGCGATCGCCTTCGCCTGCGCACGGATATGTCGGGTCAGTCGGTCGTACGCGGGATGCGTCGGATCGCGCAATTGGACCCGAACACCGTCCATGGCCGTACCGATGTAGTCATCGAGCGCGCGCATGAACAGACCATGCTTGTCGCCGAATGCCCCATACAGGCTGCCCTTG
>Ga0075365_10001403_pt1 | contig 10868 bp, 12 predicted proteins | sample EndMetdeltDD1765_FD_71387 | JGI IMG/M metagenome (GOLD analysis project Ga0075365, IMG submission 71387) | Populus endosphere microbial communities from Tennessee, USA - Endosphere MetaG P. deltoides DD176-5 | ecosystem: Host-associated > Plants > Roots > Endosphere | place: USA: Tennessee... | reverse complement strand
GCCGGGCGCGCCCGGCAGATGGGCGAGCGGGGTCGTGCTGTCCGAGGCCGGATCCCAGATAAGGATGCCGTCCCGCGTCGCGACGACCGCGGAGCCGTCGGCGCACGGCCGGAGCATCGCGACGTAGTCGGCCACGTGCGTGCGCGTCACGGCATCGCCCGAGGCCGTCAGCACGTCGCCTCGGTGCACGTCGACCCAGCGCAGCACTTGCTCGCGCGCGAACCAGACGGCGCCCTCGCCGTGGTCGGCGATCGATGACGGCAGGAGGTCGGCGACGGCGAGGTGCACGGGGATCCGATCGAGTGCGGCGCCGCGGAGGGGGTGTGCCCCGCGGCGCCGTCGACTTACTTGGCGGTCGTGTCGGCCACGGGCGCGGTCGACGCCACCGGCGCGGCCGGCTCGGCGGGGGCTGCGAGCTGCGGCAGGTCCTTGAACCCGAAGATCAGCACGAGTGCCAGGGGCACCACAACCGCGACGACGCAGCCGATGACCATGAAGGCGAAGTTGCCGACCCCGAGGGCCGCGCCGAGCGTCAACACCGAGGTGAAGACGAACGTCGAGACGCCCGAGCCGCCGAACCCGATCAGCGCGCCGCCGAGAGCCGCCCCGATCATCGCGAACGCGAACGGCCGCTTGAGCCGCAGGTTGACACCGTAGATGGCCGGCTCGGCGATACCTGCCGCGAGCGCGGACACCACGGCCGGGCCCGCGATGGTGCGGAGGTCGCGGTTCTTCGTGCGCAGCAGTACACCGAGCGCGGCACCCGCCTGGGAGAAGACCACCGGGAAGATCATCGCCAGCATCACCGAGTAGCCCGGGTCTGCGAGATCCTGGAAGATGACCGGCACGAAGGCCCAGTGCACCCCGAACATCACGACGACCGCCCACAGGCCGCTGAACACGAAGCCGCCGATCGCCGGATTGAGCGACAGCAACCAGGTGACGGCGATCGACAGCCCCTCGCCGACGAGGTTCGCGACCGGGCCGATCACCAGGAAGGTGAGCGGGACGAGCACGACGAGCACGATGAGCGGCACGACGAAGTTGCGGACGATGCTCGGGATGACGCGGTCGAGCACCTTCTCGAAGAGGCTCTGCACCCAGACGGCGAGCACGATCGGGATCACCGACGACAGGTAGCTCATCATCACGACCGGGATGCCGAGGAAGTCGAGCGCCCCGCCTCCGCTGGTGAACGCGTTGAGCGAGACGGTGGCACCGGTGCCGTCCGGGATCACCGCGATCGTCGCCGAATAGACCAGCGCGGCCGCGATCGTGACCGACACGTAGACGTTGGCGCCGAAGCGGCGGGCTGCCGTGATCGCGAGCACCACCGGCAGGAACTGGAAGACGGCGTCGCCGGCGACGGTCAGGATCGCATAGGTGCCCGTGGCGCCGAAGGCCGGCCAGATCACGACGGCCACGGTGAGCAGTGCCTTGATGACGCCGCCGGCCGCCAGCACCCAGACGGCGGGGGTGACGATGCTCGTGATCAGGTCGATCGCGCGCGACAGCGGGCCGCGCTTCGCCAGCGGGTCGGCGACGCCGGAGACGGCCCCGTCTTTCACGAGAGCGTCGTAGACGCGGTTGACGTCGTTGCCGATCACGACCTGGAACTGGCCGCCCGCCTCGACGACGGTGATGACGCCCTTGGTCGCTTCGATCCCGGCCTTGTCGGCCTTCGTGCGGTCCTTGAGCTGGAAACGCAGCCGAGTGGCGCAGTGCGTCACCGACGCGATGTTGTCTTCACCGCCGACGCCGCGCAGGACGTCGTCGGCGAGTGCTTCGTACTTCGTAGGGGTAGTAGCCATGATTCCTCCTCGAATCTGGGTGGTCCGTCAGAGCAAAAAAAAGGCCCAGGCGAGGGCCGGAGCGTGAACTCCGACGTCGCCTGGGTTTTGCCTCAGCAGTAACAATCCCGGGTCTGCGGTCCGCCGAAGCGGTCCGGTACGGATACTAGCCCACATCGCGGCCCCGCTCGCAAGGTGAGGATCCGGTGATGTCAAGATTCGGACACTGCCTCGCGGATACGACGCGCGCTCTCGACCGCCGACGGTCCGACGAGTACGTCGAGGCGCTCCGGTGCCGGGTAGACCCCCAGGACCGACGCGAGCGCGCCGATCCCCGCAAGGTCGGCGGCTTCGGGGCGCGCGAGCCGGAATCGCAGCCGGGTGAAGCAGGCCTCGACGGCATGAATGTTTCCGGCGCCGCCGACCAGGGCGATGAGCGCGTTCTCGAAGCCGCCGCTCACGCCGGCGCCTCGGTCGTGTCGGAACGTCGGGCGAGGCGCGCGACGTGCAGGGTGAGGTAGACCCGCTCGTCGAGCGACGTCTGCCACCGCATCCTCTCGGTGAGCAGGTTCTGGACCTCGAGGGCGACGGCGACGGCCTCCGGCTCGGAGGACTCCAGGGCGGCCAGCAGCGCGCCCTGGTCGTCGTCGAAGAGCGTTCCGCGCGACTGGCGCAGGAACAGGTAACGGAGGTGGGTGACGAAGCGGGCGACCTCGATCCCCTCGTCGCTGAGTTGCACGTGAAAGCGATCACCGACCAGCTCGAGCACGGCGGCGATCGTCTCGGTCATCTCGACGGCGGCGCTGACGTCGCCGCTCGCTCCGATCTGAGCGTTGACGAAGTGCAGCGCCAGCGGCGTCGCCTCGATGTCGGACAGGTCGACGCCGCGTCGCTCCCGGATGAGTTGCAGCGCCCGCCGGGCTACCTCGACCTCGCGGGGGTACAGGAGGGCCACCTCGGTACGAAGCGGGTAGACGAAATGCGTCCCATCCCGAGCGCGGCGGAGGGCGAAGGCGATGTGGTCGGCCAGCGGGAGGAAGAGATGGCCGCCGTCCTCGAGGCGGAGCTCGGTGACGGCGTGCGCCACGACGGCTTCGATCACCGCCAGGTCGTCGGGCGCGATCTCGCCGAGCAGCCGGGCGAGACCGTCGGCGTCGCGCTGCTCGTGGAGCACGAATCGCCGCTCCACGGCACCCTCGTCGATCAGATCACCCGGGCGGTGCTGGAAGGCGAGACCACGTCCCATCACGACGACCTCGTCGCCCGCCGCATCTTCTGCGAGCGCGACGTTGTTGTTGTAGACCTTGACGAGCCGCACGGTGCCCATCATGGCCTCGTCGCGCCGTTGTGCGCGATCAGCCCCTGGTACCAGAAGAAGCTGTCCTTCCGCACGCGGGCGAGGGAGCGCAGGTCGTCCTCCCCGCGGTCGACGAAGACGAAGCCGTAGCGCTTCGCCACCCCCTGATGCGTCGACACCAGGTCGATCGCCGACCAGGGGCAGTAGCCGAACACCTCGACGCCGTCGGCGACGGCGAGGCGCATCTGCTCGATGTGGGCGGCGAGGTACGAGATGCGGTAGTCGTCGTGCACGCGCCCGTCGGGCTGCAGCGCGTCGAACGCTCCGATCCCGTTCTCGGTCACGATCAGCGGCAGCCGGTATCGCTCGAAGATCTCCCGCAGGGTGAGCCGGAAGCCGACGGGGTCGATCTCCCAGCCGAACTCGTTACGGCGCAAATGGGGATTCCCGACGCCGTCGTACACGCCCGCTTCGCCGACCGCGATCTGCTGGTCGCCCGCGACATCCACCTCGGGCGACTCAGACGGCGCCGCCACCGTGTGCGAAGAGTAGTAGTTGAAGGCGATGAAGTCCGGCGTCACGGCGGCGAGGTCGCGGCGGTCGTCGTCGGTGATCTGCGGCGCCTGTCCGGTGCGCTGGAGGTACGCCCAGGCCGTCGGGTGGTAGCTGCCGCGCACGGCGACATCGAGGTAGAGCCAGTTGCGGATCGCACCGAAATCGTCGGCCGCGAGCTGATCGGCCGGATCCGACGACGCGGCGTACACGGTCGCGATGTTCGGGGCAGGCCCGACCAGCGCGGTGGGCGCGAGGTCGCGCACGGCGGCGAAGGCCCGCGCCTGAGCGACGAGCATGTGATGGTTCTGCTGGTAGATGCCGGCCGCTCCGGCACCGCCGGTGCCGATCGCGTCGCCGTGCAGGATCATCATGTTCTGCTCGTTGATCGTCAGCCAGTAGCGCACCCGGTCGCCGAACGCGCCGACGAGAACTCGGGCGTAGCGTGCGAAGGCGTCGATCGTCTCCCGCCGGCTCCATCCGCCCTTCTCGGCGAGCGCCTGCGGCAAGTCGAAGTGGTACATCGTCACGATCGGTTCGATGCCGGCCGCGAGCAGCGCGTCGATCAGCCGGCCGTAGAAGTCGAGACCCGCCGGATTGACGTCGCCATCGCCATCCGGGATCACCCGGCTCCAGGCGATCGAGAAGCGATAGGCGCGCAGCCCCAGCTCGGCGAGCAGGGACACATCCTCCGCGTAGCGGTGGTAGTGGTCGCTGGCGACCCGGAAGTCCGAGGTGCCGGCCGGGAGGTGGGTGCGCGCGTCTTGCACGCTCGGGCCTTTGCCGTCCTCGTCCCAGGCGCCCTCGAACTGATACGCGGACGTCGAGGCTCCCCAGAGGAAGCCCTCGCGGAAGGATGCGGAGCTCACCGGGTCACTTCGCCGTGATCTCGAGGATGTCGTCCCCGGCTGCGATCCGGGCACCGGCGTCGGCGACCACGAGCGCCGTGCCCCGCGGCGGGCGCCGAGTGACGATCACCATCACGACCGGGTCGAAGCCCGCGCTCCGGATCCCCTCGATGTCGAAGTCGGCGAGCTGAGCGCCCCGTTCCACGACGGTACCCGGGGTGACGAGCTGGGTGAAGTGCCGGCCGCCCAGCTCGACCGTGTCGACGCCGATGTGCACGAGCACCTCGACGTCGCCCGCCGAGATGCCGTAGGCGTGGGGCATGGCCGCTTGCACGGTGCCGCCGATCGGGGCGACGGCCCCTCCTTCGTCGGGCTGGACCCCGACGCCGTCGCCGAGCGCGCCGGAGCTGAAGACCTTGTCGGGGACGTCGGAGAGCGGAACGACTCTGCCGCTCACCGGGGAGCCGAGGGCGAGATCACCCCGGTTCCGCCGTCCGGCGAGAACGCGCGCGACGCGCCCTCCGATCCCGGATGCGGGTGATGTTCCGTCCACGTCTCCTCCTCGAGTTCCCGCAGCGGCGGGCATAGAAAAAACCCAAGCGCGCCGAGGGTGAAATCGCCCTGGGAGCCGCTTGGGTTTTGCCGGTAGTCGCAATCCCGACGGCGAGCCGGGCCCGCCGCCACGCGGAGCCTATCAGGCACGCCGTTTGACAAGTCGCCCCGGGGGCCGTAGACCTGTCGCGACGGGATTGTTACTGCTTCAGGCAAGACCCGATCCGCCCCACGGCGGGTCTGGGTCTTTTTTCTTTGCTCTCGGAGGTCGATGTGCCCACCATGTCCGCGCGGATCAGCGCGCCGATGGGTCTCCATGCCCGCCCGGCCGGGCGCCTGACAGCGGCGGTCGCGCAGAGCGGCATCCCGGTGCGCCTCGCGACGTCCGACGGCAAGTCGGTCGACGCCGGGAGCATCATCATGGTGATGAGCCTCGGGGTGGCGCAGGGTGACGTGGTCGAGCTCATCGCGGAGGACGACGGCACCGCCGACTTGCTGAGCGACCTCGTCGCGATTCTCGAGTCTGCGGAGTAGGGCCGGACCCGGCTCAGACCACGCCCCGGAAGTCGCTCCCGAGGTAGGTCGTGAGCGCGGCCTCGTCACGCGGCCCGCGGAGCAGGTCGGCCCACGCCCGCCGCTCGTGGTCGACGATCCCGAGCTCCCAGACGCAGAAGGTCGCCCGGGTCGGGTCGGCGTCACCCACCGCCTCGAACGCGTCGTCGCCGCGCTGGGCGAACACGGTCTCCCAGATCTCGTTGTCGTTGCGCCAGCGGTTCACGAGCAGCAGGGTCACGTCGGCGCCGCAGGCGTGCACGATGACGAACCCGACGTCGCCGGCATCCACCAGGTCGTCGACGCGGGCATGCGCCTCCGCGCGGACCGCGGGCGGGATGTCTCGGCCCTCCTCCCGCAGGTCGTACCACTTCATCGACCCGACCACGCCGGTCGGCGTCGCGGTCTTCTCGACGTGGGCGTACGCGGGCGCGACGATCGTCGCCAGGGCTGACATGGTCGGAGCCTAGAGGTGACCCACGACGAGGATCACCCCGCCGTCGGCCGGCATCCGCGGGAACGACGCGATCTGCACGCCGGCAGCGACGAGGGCGAGCACGGTGCCGACCGCCATCACCCAGGTGACGACGGGGAGCAGTCGCCGGCGCAGCCGACGCCGCACGAGGACGAGTGCGCCGAACCCGGCGAGAGCGCCCAGCGTGTTCACCAGCACGTCGGCGACATCCGAACTGCCGACCGCGGTGACGAATTGGATGAGCTCGAGCGCGACGCTCAGTCCCGCTGCCAGCAGGGCCGCCTGCCACCAGCGTCCCGCGGGGACGAGAAGGGCGAAGTAGGCGCCCAGCGGGAGGAACAGCAGCAGGTTGCCGACCAGCTCGAACGGGGCGTTGAGCCCGAAGCCCGTCGTCGACAGGAACGGGACGAGTTTGATCTCGCGCATGTCGTCGCGCCCGATGAACGGCTCGTGCAGTTTCCAGAGCACGACCCAGACGAGCACCACGAGGTACACCGCGAACAGCAGGAGCAGGATGCGGCGGGCGCGGGTCTGCGTCATCCCCCCAGCTGATCAGCGCGGCGGGGCCGGCGGATCAGGCGGGAGGATGACGCAGGTCAGACCTCAGGACGATGTCAGGCGACGACGCGGCGGCGCAGCAGGCGACCGGCGACGACGACCGCGCCGAGCAGCAGGAGCAGCGCACCGGTGAGCGCCACCGGGGTGGGCTCGGAGCCGGTCGCCGGCAGCGTCGGGATGATCTCGACCGCGCCGAGGTCGATCGCGGCGCCGACGATGCGCGTCGCGCCGCGCTGGTCGAGCGCCGGCGCTCCGACGATCGCCGGGTTGCCGGCGTTGTACGCGGGGCTCGAGAGCGTCAGCAGGTGCGTCTGCGTGCTGCCGCCGTTGAGGGCGAGGGGCTCCAGGCCGGGGTTCGTGACCCCGGTCGTGACACCCGCGCCGAGCGTGAGACCGGCGCCGGCGGAGTCGTCGGTGACGGCGCCGAGCAGGCTCCAGTCCACCGTCACGTCGACCGTGCCGTCGCCGTCGACCCAGAACTCGCCGAGCGATCCCGAGATGTCGTTGCCCGCGATGATCGAGTGGGTGACGGAGCCCGTCACGTCTTCGAAGCCGAGGGCCACGACGCCCGTGTTGTCGGTGACCGTGGTGTGGCTCACGTCGAAGGTCGCCTCGTCGCTGCCGCCGCCCCAGAGCGCCCAGCCCTCGGAGCCGGCCAGGTTGCCCGAGATCGTCGAGTTGGTGACGGTCGCCGAGCTCTGGTCGTACAGGTACGCCCACAGGCCGCCCTCGTCGTTGCCCGAGATCGTGGAGCCCGAGACGCTCATGGTGGCGTCGTCACCCAGCTCGACGTTGACGCCGACATTGTCGTTGCCCGCGATGGTCGAGTCGACGATCGCCAGCGAGACGCCGAGGTCGTAGAGGTCGCCGCCGATGCCGCCGGCCGAGTTGTTCGACACGGTCAGGTTGCGGAAGGTGAGCGAGCCGCCGTCGTAGATGGCATCCAGTTCGATGCCGTAGCCGGAGTCGAGGAAGCCGTTGCCGTCGATGACCGTGTCCGCGACGACGGCGGTTCCGGCCATGTCGCAGAAGTACACGCCGCTGTAGGCGGCGCCGGTCACCGAGCTGTTGAGCAGCGAGTACGACGATTCGGGGTCGTACGCGTCGATGTAGACGCCGTAGTACCCGCCCGCGACGGTGGAGTTGGAGATCACGACCGAGTTCGCGTTGTTCTCGTAGGTCTCGATGCCGTAGTAGAACGCGCCGTCGACGGGGTCGGAGGCGCTCGTCACGGTCGTCGAGTCGATCGTCGCGCTCGATGCGTCGTCGAACTCGCCGTAGACGCCGTAGCCCTGGTACCAGACGGGGCTGCTGCCGGTGTCGCTGTTGTAGACGGGGCCGGCGGTGACGGTCGCCCCGGAGACGGCGAAGATCGCGTCGTTCTGACCCTGGAGGTCGATGCCGTAGCCGGCGTCGGTAACGGTCGCCCCGGTGACGACGAACGCCGAGTCATCCTGACCCTCGAGGAGGAAGCCCTCCTCGGCCTCGTTGACCGTGATACCGCTGAGGGTGACCGCACCCGACCCTTCCGCGAAGACGTCGACGCCGGTGTCGGCGCCCTCGTGCGTGCCGCCGGTGATCTGCAGGGTCGACTGGTCGTTGACGATCACCGAGATCCCGGCGTCGGAGGTGTCGTGCGTCGAGACATCGGTGAAGGATCCGGTGCTCGGCGTGACCAGCTCGACGTTGAACGCGTCGTCGAAGGCGTTGTCGACGGTGAGGCCGGTGACCGTGGCCGAGCCGACGATCCGGAACGCGTTGTAGCTGGCGGCGTCGATCGTGTGCCCGTTGCCGACGATCTCGACGTCGTAGTCGATGAGTTCGAGGTCGGCGGTGAGCGTGAAGTCGGCGGTGATCTCCAGCAGCGGCTCGTTCGCGACGATGGCCGCGTTCAGGCTCACGGTGTCGGTGACGGCGAGCGCCTGGGCCGGGACGGCGACGATCGTCGCGAGTCCGGCTCCGAGGAGCACGGCGGTGGAGCCGGCGGCGAGGCGGCGGAGGGCAGGGCGAACGGGCATGGAGTCCTCAAACGTCGGGCGCGAGTAGCTGAGAAAGAGCTGAGTGCACCTTAGCGACGATTGACGGATAACTGCAACGCATGCAGTCAGTCGTCGGCGCGTCCCTCGGCGATGAAGGCCAGGCGACGCAGGGTCTCGACGTTGCGGGCGTGCAGCGGCACGTCGAGCAGAGGGGCCGGGAGCCACGATCCGGGGCCTCGGACGGCCGTCTCGGTGAGGCGGACGACGCAGCCGGTGGCGCGCGGCTTCGCTTCGATCGTGACGCGCGCCTCGCCCAGCGGCCACCCCGACGGCTGGATGACCATCCTCCGCGGCGGGTCCCATTCGAGCACCGTCGTCTCGTCGTCGATGAGCGCGGGCCACACGCCGAACGAATGCTGCAGCCGCGCGCCGACGGCCGGCCAGGCCTCGTCGACATCCCGCATCCGCGACGCGCCGACCACCCAGGTCGGGAACACCCACCCGTCGGCGAGGACGGCGAAGACGTCGTCGGGGCGGCAGGCCATGGCGCGGACGTTGACGGACATCCCCCGACGGTAGGCGGATGCCGGGTGGGGCGACAGGGCTTCGCCCGCGAGCCCGCGCGTGCTACGGACGCGCGGGCTCGCGGCGGGTCAGTTCGCCCGGCGGCGGGCGAGACCGACCAGCAGCAGGATGATCACGACGACCGTGACGACGATCTGGATCGCCGTCGGCACCGCGGCTTCGGCCGGTGCGCCCGGCTCGGTGAACACGGGGATCATCGGGGCGATCGACAGGAAACTCGTCACGACGGCGAGCCACACCCCCCAGGTGCGACCGAGGAACGCGAACACCGCGCCGATGACCGTGAGCACCGCGATGACGATGATGGCGACCCCGATCTCGATCGGCATCGGACCGCCCATGTACGGGAGGAGCCACATCCGCTCGCTCTTCGCGAAGCTCGGACTCACCGACACCGCCGACGGGCACCGGCGCGTGTTGGCGGTGCTCGCCTTCCTCGGGGCGTAGCCGCGGAGGTCAGAGCTCGACGGTGCCGTCGAGCACGCCGCGCGCGACCGTCTCGAGATGCATCCGCTGCGAGCGCGCCGTCTGGCGCAGAAGCCGGAACGCCTCGTCCATGCCGACCGCGTGGGTGTGGGCGAGGAAGCCCTTGGCCTGCTCGATCACGACCCGGGTGTCGAGGGCGCGCTGCAACTGCCCGCGGGCGAGGTCGGCTTCCCGGAAGGCGCGCTCCTGGAGGATGCCGATGGTCGCCACGTCGGCGAGCGCGCGCGCCGCGTCGGCGTCGCCGTCGGTGAGCCGCCCGTCGTGGTCGAGGAAGAGGGTGAGCGCACCGATCGTGTCGCTCCGCAGGCGCATCGGCACGGCGTGCACGGCGGCGTAGCCGAGCTCGCCGGCCCGTGCGGCGAACACCGGCCACGCGGAGCGCGCCTCGTCGAGACTCTCGATCGCCACGACCTGACCGGTGACGTACGCCTCGACGCACGGGTTGTCGCCGGCGCCGAGCTCCAGCAGCGCGATGAGCCGGCTGTTCTCCGCGGTCGACGCGACCACCTCGAGCCGCGCATCCGAGCCGGCGAGAAGGATGCCCGCGGCCCGTGCGCCGACCACCTCGGTGCTGCGTTCGACCAGCACCTGAAGCAGTTCGACCATGTCGTAGCCGACGACCATCGTGTCGGCGAGCGTGGAGAAGGTCTGCACGAGGAGGCTCTCGCGTGTCGGCCCCGTCATTCCGTCAGCCTAGGTCGCCGGTTCGTCACGGGACAGGTCCAGTCGGCGTTGCACGAGATCCTGGGCGACCTGCCGCACCGAGCGGCTCGTCGCGAAGGCGTGCGCGCGGATGGCGAGCAGCGCCTCGTCGGGGGTGACGCCGAGCTGTGCGGCCGCCATCCCGGTCGCCTGATGCACCTCGCGCATCGTGACCTCCTCGACGTCGTCGCCGCGCTCGGCGGCGCGCAGCGCCCGGGCGACGACGGCCGCGCCGGCGAGCGGCACGAGTGCGGCGGCCGCCACGAGCTGCTCCTCGTTCAGGCCGCGCGAGGCCGAGGTGGTGAGGCAGAGCGCACCGACGTCGAGCGCCCCCGCACGCAGCGGGAACGCGAACACCGATTCGATCGAGAGTCCGTCCATCCGCTCGAGCAGGATCGGCCACCGGGTGCCGACCGACATGTGCCGCACGAGCACCGGACGGCCGGTGAGGTAGGCGTCCCAGGCCGGTCCTTGCCCGAGGTCGATCTGCAG
>Ga0075365_10001401_pt1 | contig 10871 bp, 9 predicted proteins | sample EndMetdeltDD1765_FD_71387 | JGI IMG/M metagenome (GOLD analysis project Ga0075365, IMG submission 71387) | Populus endosphere microbial communities from Tennessee, USA - Endosphere MetaG P. deltoides DD176-5 | ecosystem: Host-associated > Plants > Roots > Endosphere | place: USA: Tennessee... | reverse complement strand
CTCCAGCACGGCCTGGGTGAGAACCGCACGGCTGCTTTCATGCTCGAGGCCGATGAAGGCGCCGCGGATGACCGCATCGTTGTGCGGCGTGCGCTCGCCGGAGAGATAGGGAAGGAAGGTGACGCCCGAAGGCGCCTTCAGCGTTTCACCGAGTTCAGTGGTCAGATCCGCCGCCGACTTGCCGGTGACGCTCGAGTGCCAGTTCAGCGCGTCCGTCGCAGAGAGAATGACCCCCATCTGATGCCAGGTGCCAGGCAGCGCATGGCAGAACGCATGCACGGCGCTTTCCGGCTTCGGCAGATAGGCGGCGTTGGCCGCAAAGAGAACGCCCGAGGTGCCGAGCGACACGAAGGCCGCGCCATCGCTGACCGTGCCCATACCGCAGGCCGAAGCCGCGTTGTCGCCCGCGCCGCCCGCAACGACGACGCCTCCCGAAATACCCCACTTGCCGGCCAGCTCGCCGCGAAGCTTGCCACCCTGCTCCGTGCCCTCGACCAGATGAGGCATCTGCTTTTCATCAAGGCCGGTGGCCGCAAGAAGCTCCGATGACCATTTGCGTTTTCCGGTATCGAGCCAGGAGGTGCCGGCCGAATCCGACATCTCGGAGATGTGCTCGCCAGTCAACCAAAGACGCAGGTAGTCCTTCGGCAGTAGCACCTTGGCGACCTTCGCGAAAATGTCAGGCTCATGCTTGGCAACCCAGGCAAGCTTGGGCGCGGTGAAGCCGGGGAAAACAATATTGCCGGTCAGCTTGCGGAAACGCGGATCGGAATCCAGAGCAGCCGCTTCGACATAGGAACGCGTATCGTTCCAGAGAATGCAGGGGCGCAGCACCTTGTCGTCGGCGTCGAGCAGCGTCGCCCCGTGCATCTGGCCGGAGAGGCCGATGCCCATCACGGCGGCGAGCTCCTGCGGATGCTTTGCCTTCAGCGCGGCAACGGCCTCTTCCGTCGCGCGGATCCAGTGCGATGGCTCCTGCTCCGACCAGCCGGAATGCGGGCGCGAGACGTCGAGCGAACCATTGGCCGAGCCGATGATCTTCTGATCGCCGTCGATCAGCATGGCTTTGACGCCGGAGGTTCCGAGATCGAGACCCAGATACATGTGTTTCTCCCTTTGCCGTTACGGCAGATTGTCTTTTAGAAATATGTCGAGACGAATGCGCTCCTGCGCCGCGATGACGGGGAGCCCGTCCGCCTTCGCCTTGAGGACGCGGATGGCGCTGCGCACCTCATGGCCCGCATCCTGGTTCAGAATTGCGTCGATCGTTCCGTCGAGGAGTGCGGCGCGGGTATGCGCCGTTAATTCATGGGCGATAACCGTCAGCGACCGATCGACCGCCTTCTCCTTCAGTGCCCTAATCAGCCCGCGGTTGCCGGCGCCGAGGCTGTAGACGCCGATGATGCCACTTTTCTTCGACAACGCATCTGCCACCAGCATATGGGCCATCTCCGGATCGTCGCGGCCTTCGATGACGGGCAGGATGGAGAGCGAAGGAAATTCCTCGGCCGTGACGGCGACGAAACCCTCGAGGCGTTCGCGATGGTCGCGCACCAGCATCGAGCCGGCAAGCACAGCGATCTCACCCTTGGCGCCGCCGAGGAACCGCCCGAGAAGCCGTGCGGCCGTGCGGCCCGCGGCAATATTGTCGACGCCGGCATAGTGATGGCGCTGCGAACCAGTGAGATCCGAGACCAGCGTCACGACGGGAATACCGTCCTTCACCAGTCGGTCGACGGCCTCGCGGACCTCAGGCGCATCGGTGGCGACAAGCGCGATCCCCGAGGGTCGCTGTTCGCTCAGCTCATCCAAAACCTTCACGAGTGCAGCGGGATCGAACGCCGGCACCTCGAGGGTGCGAATATCCGTTCGCTCCACGGACGAACGCGCGGCGGCCGCACGTACCTCGTTGTTCAGCCCGTGCATGAAGGAATTGTCGCTGGCCGGCAGGATGAAGACGAGCGGATAAGTGCGGCCTTTGGCGAGGTTGGCAGCAGCGACATCCCTGATGTAACCGATCTCGCGAATGGCGTTCTCGACCTTCTCGCGCGTCACGTGGCGCACGCCCGGACGTTGGTTCAAAACCCGGTCGACGGTCGCCAGGCTGACGCCTGCCGCAGCAGCGATATCGTGGACTGTTGGTCTCATCTTTCCTCCTGACGAGACCTTTAGCTCCAAATCTGATGTACGTAAATCAAAATTTGCAAACGTTTCCGTTCACGTCAAATCTTTGTACAAAAACAAAGGCCGGCCTGGTATGCCGGGCCGGCCTTGACGTTGATCTAAAAAGGGAATCAGTGGCCTCCGCCACCACCGCCGCCACCTTGGGGCGCAGGTTTGTCGAGCATCGCAACGCCGAGGATCATTGCCAGGAATAGCACTGTCAACAACAGGAAGATGTCGCTGAACGACAGTACCATCGCCTGCTTGGTCACGAGCCCGACCATCTGCTTGATCGCAACCACAGCGCCATCCATGCCATAGGTATCGAATTTCGCCGTCATGTTTTTCAGCTGGTCGAGCGCCGCCGGGCTGCTCCAATCGAAATTCTCGCGCAGCCGCTCGTAGTGAACGTCCTGCCGGTTCGTCAGCACCGTGTTGATGACCGCCAGACCGACGGCGCCACCAAGGTTGCGCGTCAGGTTGAAGAGCCCGGATGCACCGCGCATACGGGCTGGCGGCATCGTGCCAAGCGCGATGTTGTTGATCGGCACCATGCACATCATCAGCCCGAAACCACGGAAGAGCTGGGGAATGAAGAGCTCGTAGAAGTCCCAGTCCTGGGTCAGATGCGTCATGATGTAGGTGCCGGCTGCGAAGCTCGCGAGGCCGATCACCATCATTAGCCGCAGGTCCATCTTCGTCGACAGCTTTCCGGCGATTGGCGCCGTGAAGAACATCGCAAGGCCGGACACGAACATGGTCTCGCCGATCATCAGCGAGTCGTAGCCGCGGATGCGCCCGAGATAGACGGGATAGATATAGGTCAAGCCGTAGAGACCGATGCCCATGACGAACGAGAACACGGAGCCGAAGGCGAAGTTCCGGTTCGAGAAGGCCCTAAGGTCGACCACCGGGAATTCCACGGTGAAGGCCCGATAGAAGAAGACGACGGCTGCAATTGCAGAGGCGATCGCGCCCATAAAGATGTAATTATCGTTGAACCAGTCGTTGGAGTTGCCTTCCTCCAGCACGTATTCAAGGGCGCCGAGGAAGACCCCCATCGACAGCAGGCCCCACCAATCGAACTTCTTGATCAGCGCGAATTCCGGCTTGTCGAAATCGATGAAATTCCAGGTAACGATCGTCACGATGATGCCGGGAACGATGTTGACCAGGAACAGCCAGTGCCAGGAGAAGGCGTGGCTGAGATAGCCGCCGACAGTCGGGCCGATCGTCGGGGCAAGCGTGGCGATCAGGCCGATGATCGGCGACACGATGCTCCGCTTGGAAGGCGGGAAGATCGTGAATGCGGCTGCAAAGACCGACGGAATCATACCGCCACCGATGAAGCCCTGGATGGCGCGATAGACGATCATCTGGTCAATATTCGTCGCCGTCGCGCAGAGCGCACTCGAAAGCGTGAAGCCGGCCGCCGAAATCGCGAAGAGGTATCGTGTCGAGATGATGCGCGCGAGCGTGCCGGAGAGCGGAATCATAATGACTTCGGCGATCAGATACGAGGTCTGCACCCAACCTATCTCGTCCGAGCCGGCGCTGAGGCCCGCCTGAATCTCGGCCAGAGACGCCGATACGATCTGAATGTCGAGGATCGACATGAACATGCCGACCACCATCGCGAAGAAGGCGATGAGCTTGCGCGGGTCCATCTGCTCCGCGGCCGCCGGAGCGGCCGGGATTGTTCCAACTGTTGCACTCGCGGCCATGGGCCTACCTCGTCGGGATTTACTTGGCCGCATCCGGCGCTGTGCGCGTATCGACGTCGACGACAACGCTGAGGCCGGCGCGCAGACGGCCGCTATCGAGAGCGTCCTGCGGCAGCGAGATGCGAACCGGCACGCGCTGAATGATCTTCGTGAAGTTGCCCGTCGCGTTTTCCGGGGGCAGCAGCGAAAAGACGGAGCCGGATGCCGGCGAGATCGATTCGACCGTGCCGACGATCGGGTGATCGTCATAGGCATCCACGTGGACGTTGACCTTCGAGCCCGGAACCAGATGCTGGATCTGCGTTTCCTTGAAGTTCGCGTCGATAAAGAGTTCGCGGACAGGGACGAGCGCCATCAGGCGCTGGCCGGGCGACACAAGATCGCCTTCCTGGACCGAACGGTTGCCGACGACGCCGTCATATGGCGCCTTCAGCACCGTGAAGGAGAGGTCGCGGGCAGCTTTGTCGCGTGAAAGCTCGAGCTGGCGGATCGTGCCTTCCGCTTCGCGGCGCTGCGCCTGCAGCAGGGTGATATTTGCCTGCGCGGATGCGATCGCTGCATCGCCGCCGATGAGGTTCGCCTTGGCCTGGTCGAGCGCGATGTTGGCGGCATCGAGGTTAGCGGTGGTGCCGACCGACTTGGATTGCAGTTCGGCGGCACGGGTCTGAGTGATCTGCGCACCGCGAACAGTGGCTTCCAAAGCCGTCTTCTGGGCTTTGGCCTGATCGAGGCTTGCCTCTCCACCGGCGATCTGCGCATCGATGCGCTGCAGCGAGAGCTTTTCGGTATCGAGGGAAGCGACCGCCTGGTCGAGGGCCAGCTTGTAGTCGCCATCGTCGAGCGACGCCAGAACATCGCCCGCCTTGACCTTCTGGTTGGCAACGACATTCACCTTGGCGACATAGCCCGTAACCTTCGGCGAAATGGTCGCGATGTCGCCTTCGATGTAGGCATCGTCCGTCGAGACGAGGAAACGGCCCGTCGTCCACCAATCGTAGCCGTACCAGGCAGCGCCCGCCAGAAGCGCGAGGCCTATGATCGGCAATGCGAAGCCGCGCTTTTTCTTCTGCTCGGCCGGAGCCGCCTGCGTATCGGCGGGAGCTTGCGGCGCACGCGGTGCTTCCGCGGTGGGAACAACTGCTTCCTGAGCCCGGCCTTCGGCTTCAGCGGGTTCGCTGACGATGCGGGCAACAGTGGCTTTTGGGCTGGACGACATAGGGGCTACCGGTAATGGAGTGAATTTAATCGAACTGAACGGTTCGGTTCAGTTGACATAGAACCTTTTTGCATTCATATCAAGATGTATCGAACCGCCCGGTTCGATTTTGTTAACGAAACGTTCGCGGATGCGAATATGGTTAAGGAGCGATGACAGAGCTTTCCGATACGCGCGCAGACGAGTCTCCCTCGACAGGCGGCCGATGGGCCGCGGGCGAAGACCCTGCCAAGCGCAAGCAAATTCTCGACGGTGCCCGCCGCGTTTTCATGAAGCTCGGCTTCGATGCCGCGAGCATGAACGATGTAACGCGCGAAGCCGGAGTTTCAAAGGGAACGCTCTATGTCTACTTCGCCAACAAGGAAGAGCTCTTCACGGCAATGATGGAGAGCGAGCGAGCGGCTTTCGTCGCCAGCGTGCGCAATACTCTCAAGCAATCCAGCGATCCAGACGTTGCCCTGCATGACTTTGGGATGACCTTTGTCAGCCACCTGACCGAGGACAAGGTCATCAACGCGATGCGCACCGTCATCGGCGTGCGCGACCGCATGCCGCACCTCTGTCAGCGCTTTTTCACCGGCCCGGAGAACATCCGGACGGTGTTGAAGGACTTCCTGACAAGCCAGGTCGAGGCTGGCCGTTTCGAGATCGACGACATCGAGCTTGCCGCCCGCCAGTTCCTGGAACTCTGCGGTGGAAGCTTCTTCAAGCTGCGCCTGTTCGGCGACATGGACGCCCCGCCTCCGCGCGAGGAGATGGATCGCGTGGTCAATGGCGCCATCCGCGTTTTCACTGCGGCCTACGGCGTCAAGAAGCAGTCCTGAACCCGAGCGCTGCGACGATCGTTCGGCCCTCATGCGCGGATGGGCATGTCGGAAATCTGCATCCCCATCAAGGAATAAAAGTCGTCTGGCTTTCGTATATCCCCTTGCGCGCTTGCCAAGGTAGGCGGCGTCCGTACATTGCGAGCGTCAAATCTATGTGGCGCAAGGGGATATACGCCAATGCAAGACATCATGATGCTCGTTCAGGACCCGGCCGCCTGGGTGGCCCTCGTCACCCTCGTGGTGATGGAAGTGGTCCTCGGGATCGACAACCTCATCTTCATCTCTATTCTCACCAACAAGCTGCCGCCTGAGCATCGCGAGAAAGCGCGAAAGGTCGGCATTGGCCTCGCCCTTGTGATGCGACTTGCCCTCCTTGGCACCATTGCCTGGATCGTGAAGCTGACGACGCCAATCTTCGAACTGTTCGGCCACGGCTTCTCCTGGAAGGACATCATCCTGATCGCCGGCGGTCTCTTCCTGCTCTGGAAGGCGACGAAAGAAATCCACCACAACGTCGATCCGGCCGATCACAACGAGGATTTCATTGCCACGGCAGCGACGGCCGGCTTTACGGCCGCGATCGGCCAGATCCTGTTGCTCGACCTCGTCTTCTCGGTGGATAGCATCATCACCGCCGTCGGCATGACGCCGCATCTGCCGATCATGGTCGTCGCTGTGATTGCAGCCGTGACCGTCATGCTGGTCGCGGCAACGCCGCTCGCGAACTTCATCGAGAGGAACCCGACTATCGTCATGCTGGCCCTCGCCTTCCTAATGATGATCGGCACGACCCTGATCGCCGAGGGCATGGGCTTCCACGTGCCGAAGGGCTACGTCTACGCTGCAATGGCCTTCTCAGCATTGGTGGAGGTGCTCAACATGCTCGCCCGCAACGCCCGTCAGCGAAAGAAGGCCGGCGGACACTAACCGCCGACTGGCCTGCAGAATCAAGGCGCGCGGCCAAACCCGGCCGCGCGCCTAAGCATATCCCCAAGCGCCAGCGATTGCTCCAACGGCGTCGATTTCATCATCGACATTCTGAACGCGCGGCAGTCGTTCCGGCGCAATAGCCGCGCAGACCGGCCTTAGGCGGTCTTTGCAAGCTCCTTGTCGATCGCCGAGACCAGCCGCTGGTCCTCGGCAGTCACATCCGGCGCAAATCGCGCAGCAACCTTGCCATCGCGACCGATCAGGAACTTTTCGAAGTTCCAGAGGATTTCATTGTTGTCGCCGGTCGCAAGGCCGTTGTTGCGCAGCCGCTCCCGCATCGGGCCTTCGCCAACGGCGGTCTCGACAGCGGCCGTCAGCTGCTGGTAAAGCGGATGCTGGTCCTCGCCCTTCACCGAGATCTTCGAGAAGATCGGAAACTTCACGTCATACGTCAGGGTGCAGAATTCAATGATCTCGGCATCCGTGCCCGGCTCCTGCCCCTTGAAATTGTTCGCCGGAAAGGCGGCAATCACGAAGCCACGCTCGCGCTTGTCCTCATAGAGCTTCTCGAGCCCTTCATATTGGACTGTCAGGCCGCATTTGGAGGCCACATTGACGACCAGGATCACCTTGCCGCGGTGATCATTCAGCGTCGTCTCGCGACCATCAGCCAGCTTCACGGGTATACTCAAAAGATCAGTCATCACCATCTCCAGCGTGAATTTCGCCGCGGAAGCTATACCCACCCATGCGTTTGTCCAGCGGGCAGATGCAGTCCACTGGCAAAATCAATCAAAACAGCTAGTTTGGCCCGAGAGCACGGGAGGGCGCGACGGAAGATGGTGCTGGAATTGCTGGTGGCGGTCGTTGTCTTCGCTTTGCTTATGACAGCCTCGATCGGAACGATGCTGACCTACTCGAAGCTGCCGGTGCATCACCGTCAGGACGAAACCAATACCGTCGTCCGGCTGGTCGCCAACATTTTCGTCGTCATGACCTCTCTCGTCTTTGGCTTGATGATTAATTCCTCAAAGAACACCTTTGCCGAGATCGACAAGAATGTGCACGCCTTCGCAACGCAGATCATCCTTCTCGATCGAACCCTGCGCACCTATGGCCTCGAAGCCAACGAAACCCGTAAGCGTCTGGAAAACTACGTCGAAAAAGCCCTGACCAATCCGGCCCGCGCCGCCCCCGACCCATTGGTTAAAAGTGACCGCACGACCGAATTTGCACTCAATGCCGTCGGAGACAGTCTTTCGCTGATCAGGCCGTCCGACCCAGGGCATGTTGCACTCTGGAACGACGCCCGCCAGCAGTACCAAAGGATCGTCGAGCAGCGCTGGGTTATCGTCGAACAGTCGGAAGGTGTCATTCCAAGGCCGCTCATCAGCATGCTGACAGCGTGGCTGACCTTGATCTTTGCCAGCTTCGGCTATCGCGCGCCGAGAAACATCATCGTCGTCGTGATGTTCACCATCTCCGCGCTTCTCATATCGCTATCAATCTTCGTCGTGCTGGATATGGACATCCCGTTCGCGGGCTGGATCCAGATCTCCGACACGCCTCTTCGCAGGGCGCTGGCCGAGCTCCAGCAATAGCAATTCCGAAATGCCGCGCCGCCTTGAACAAGACAGCACGCCTGACTCTGCAATCAAACTCAGCGGACAGCAACCGTCGGCCAATCGATGAGATCGGCCTTGGCTCCGGCAAGCGTCTCGCGGCTGCGGGACACGACGTCGTGGGGGAAGCCGAGCGGTATGGCGCTCGCGTCGTCGAGGCGCCGGACCTGATCTTGAGTAAGCTTCACGTCGAGCGCTGCGAGGTTGTCGGAAAGCTGCGCTGCCGTGCGCGGTCCGATGATCGGGAGCGTGCCCTTGTGCAGTACCCAGGCAATAGCCGCCTGGCCGGCCGGCACGCCGGTTTCCTCGGCGATGGCAAGCACGGCGTCGACCGTTGCCGTCTTGCGCGCATCGCTCTCGGAGTGGATGACGACGCCGAGCCCCTGCTTGCGGCCGGTTTCGCCCTTGCGGTACTTACCGGTCAGCAACCCACCGCCGAGCGGCGACCAGCCGACGGTGCCAAGACCAAAGGCCGCCGCCATCGGCAGAAGTTCGCGCTCGGCCGTGCGCTCGACAAGGCTGTATTCCAACTGCAGGGCCGACAGCGGCGCCCAGCCGCGCAGTTCCGCAAGCGTGGCACCCGTCGCCACCCGCCAGGCCGGAAAGTCTGAAAGGCCAGCATAGAGAATCTTGCCCGAGCGGACGAGATCGTCGAAACCGCGCATGATCTCGTCGATCGGCGTCACGGCATCCGGCATGTGTGCCCAGAGGAGATCGATCCGATCGGTGCCGAGCCGCTTCAGGCTTGCCTCCACCGACTGCACCATGGCCTTGCGGCTGTTGCCGGTACCCTGCAGCCCCGCCCCATGACGATCGCCAAGCGAGAACTTCGTCGCCACGACGATGTCGTCGCGGTCACTGGCGATGAATTCGCCAAGCATCGTTTCCGACTGGCCGAATTGGTACTGGTCGGCCGTGTCGACAAAGTTGCCGCCGGCATTGCGGTAACCATCGAACACGACCTTGGCTTCTTCTCGGCCCGATCCGTAGCCCCAGCCCGTTCCGAAGTTGCCGGTGCCGAGTGCCATGCTGGAGACGCGAAGGCCGGTCCGGCCGAAGATCCTGTAGCGCATTGTCATTGCCTTCCCTCATCTATTTTTAAATGACGATCGTCATTCATTTGCATTTAAATGACGGACGTCATATAATTTGTCAAGAGCAGATGATGAGAACCTAGAATGCGCCCGACCAAGGAACAGGCAAACCAAAACCGCCAGCGGATCGTCGACACGGCCGGCCGGCTGTTTCGCGAGAAGGGAATTCACGCTGTCGGCGTCGATGAAGTCATGAAGGGCGCCGGGCTGACGCATGGCGGCTTCTACGGCCACTTCAAGTCGAAGGGCGACCTTGCCGCGGAGGCGGTCAGCCACGCCTTGCAGGAGAGCCTGCGCACCGAGCCTGCCTATGCCACACTCGGTGCCTTGGCGAAGAATTATCTGTCGAAGGCTCATCGCGATGCGGCCGAGAACGGCTGCACCGTCGCGGCTCTTGGCCCCGAAATCGCCCGTCTCCCGAAGGGACAGCGTGGCGGCATCGCCGACTACGTTCGTGCACGCATCGAGCAGGTTGAACAAATCCAGACGCAACAAGGCGAAACGGTCGATCGCGGCAAGGCCATAGCCGATCTCTCAAGCCTCGTCGGGGCTCTCGTCATGGCGCGTGCCGTCGACGATCCTGCCCTCTCCGACGAAATCCTCGCGCAAACCATCTGCGTCCTTTCCGAGCAGGATTAGGAACTTTTGCACTCGGCGCAGCATTGATTAGTCCGGGAAGGCTTACAGATACCAATGCGGCGGGCAGCCGCCCGTTGTCCGTCGCCCAGCCTCAAGTCGCCGGAGTCGCATGACAACGCATCAGATCCTCGCCTTCGGCGTCATCGGCCTGATGATGGCAGTCTTCATCTGGGACCGATTCCGCTATGATCTGGTTGCCTGCTGCTCGCTTGTCCTGGCGGTGGCGGTCGGCATCGTTCCATTCGATAGGGCATTTTCGGGTTTCAGCGATGACATCGTCATCATCGTCGGCAGTGCGCTTATCGTCAGCGCCGGCGTCGCACGCTCGGGAATCGTCGATACGACGATCAAGCGCTTCTTCCCCAACCTGAACAAGCTGCATGCGCAGCTCGCCCTGCTGCTCATTGTCGTCGCGGTTCTTTCCGCCTTCATCAAGAACATCGGCGCGCTTGCGATCATGATCCCGGTCGCTTTCCAGTTTGCCCGCAGAACCGGGAGATCGCCATCGCTCTACCTGATGCCCATGAGCTTTGCCGCCCTTCTCGGCGGGCTGATGACCCAGATCGGCACCTCGCCGAACATCGTGGTCTCTCGGCTTCGCGGCGAGATTAGCGGCGCGCCCTTCACCATGTTCGACTTCACGCCCGTCGGCGCGA
>Ga0075365_10001400_pt1 | contig 10877 bp, 9 predicted proteins | sample EndMetdeltDD1765_FD_71387 | JGI IMG/M metagenome (GOLD analysis project Ga0075365, IMG submission 71387) | Populus endosphere microbial communities from Tennessee, USA - Endosphere MetaG P. deltoides DD176-5 | ecosystem: Host-associated > Plants > Roots > Endosphere | place: USA: Tennessee... | reverse complement strand
CCCAATTGCAGCCAAAGTAAAGAAGATTCAGGCAGCGCAAACACAGCACGCTCTACAGCCACGAGCACCGAAGCCTGCGCAAATTATCAAGCAAGAAGCTATTGCAAATGCACTTGATCAGGCACCAAAGCACAGCAAAGGGGCAGAACAAATAAAACAGCCCCGCAAATTATCACGATTCATGAGTGTAGGTTCGGCGGGCATCGCGCTACTTCTACTCGGCGGCTACTTTACCTACCTCAATATGCCTAATTTATCAGTACGAGTTGCTGCCGCACAAGCGGGCGTCAATGCATCCTACCCAGAGTACCGACCAGATGGCTACAGTCTTTCAGGCGCCGTTGCCTACGACCAGGGTGAGGTAAACATGAAATTCGCATCAAATAGCGGACCACAAAATTTCACTATCTCACAGAAAAAGAGCAGTTGGGATTCGAGTGCTGTGCTCGACAACTATGTTAAAGAAAAAGCAGGTGAAAACTATATCACCTATAACGAACGAGGTCTCACTATCTATACTTACGGCAGTAATGCGGCATGGGTGAACGATGGCGTACTTTACACAATCGATGGCGACGCGCCATTATCAAGCGATCAGATCCGACAAATTGCAACCAGCATGTAGCGCGTCTCTATCTGTTATAATAGAGTCATTATGACAAGCCCTATTCGTACACGTTTTGCTCCTAGCCCCACAGGCTTTCTTCATGTTGGCAATATTCGCACTGGTCTTTTTGCCTGGCTACTTGCCAAACATGAAGGCGGCCAGTTTATTTTACGTCTCGAAGACACCGACAAAAAACGTGAAGTACAAGGAAGTAGTGAACACTTGCTCGAATGCCTTAAAATACTTGGCATACAATACGACGAGGGCTTTGATATCGGCGGACCCTACGCACCGTATCGTCAAAGCGAACGGCTTGAAATCTACAAGCGATGGGCACAAAAACTCATCGACAGTGGACGCGCCTACGCCGATCCCTATACGCCAAACGAACTAAACATGTTTAGAGAGCAGGCCAAAGCGAACAAACAACCGTTCCTTTACCGTAATCACCGTCCAGAAAATCCACCAGCATGGGATGGTACACAACCGCTTCGTTTTAAAAGCGATCCTAAGGCATACTCATGGCACGACGAAGTAATGGGCGATCTTTCAACAGGACCCGAGGTAGTCGACGACATCATCCTTATTAAATCAGATGGTTATCCAACATATAACTTTGCACACATCGTTGATGACGCCGAGATGAAAATATCGCTTATTATTCGTGGTCAAGAGTTCATTTCGAGCCAGCCAAACTATCTCAATTTATACGAAGCACTAGAACTGGAGCATCCCAAATTCGCTACGATGCCACATATTCTTGCAGCGACAGGCGGCAAAAAACTCGGCAAACGTGACGGTGCCAAAGATGTTCTCGACTATATCCGTGATGGCATCGTACCCGAAGCATTAACAAACTTTATCGCATCTCTAGGCTGGAACGACGGCACAGAACAAGAGCTGTTTTCTCAACAAGAGCTTATCGATAAATTTAGTCTTGATCGCGTCCAACGAAGTGGTGCGCGCTTTGACGAACAACGTCTCGTATGGATGAACGGCCAGTGGATACGCCGATTAGCGTTAGACGATTTATATTCAAGAGTCGACAAATTCTGGCCCGAAGAAGCTACTAACGCTGATGAGCTTTACAAAAAACAAGTTCTTGGACTTGTTCAAGACAGATTAAAAACACTAGCCGACCTGCCAATCCTCACGCGCTATTTTTTCGATACACCCACACCCAACTGGATGATGACCGCAGATAACAAACAGCTAAAAAAGCTCGACCGCGCTGACATGACCTCACTTTTAGAGTCCGCACATGACATGTTAAAGGGTAGCGAATTTGACGCCGATACGCTTCAAGCCACGCTCAACACCTTACTCGAAACAACAGGCGAGAAGCCCGGTATTTTATTTAGCCTTATTCGTCTTGCTGTTTCGTGGGCACCGTTTAGCCCAGCGTTAAACGAAACACTCGAGACGCTAGGCAAAGACGAAACACTTAAACGTCTACAACAAGCCGTCCAGACCGCCTCTATGCAGTAGAGAATCAATCACATACAGAATTCTGCTATAATAACCATTAGCATGAACAATAACGAAATAAAAAAGTCGATGTGGACCCGTCTTAAAAATTGGATAAAAACACATCGTACCCGAACATACGTTATCGTAGGATTATTTCTTGTTGCCACTGCTGCTGTAATAGCATTTTTTATACTCAGTCAAAAGCCCGCGGACACCCCCGTTGTTCGCAGCTCACCAATAGCTAAAAAAATAACACCACCCAAGAAATACTACTCTCCGCTCACGGGGCTAGAAGTAAAAGACGAAGCAGCTACCAAGCAAGCAGTGACCGCCATTATGATCGAGAACAGCCCTGACGCAAGGCCACAGTCGGGTATCAAGCAAGCGGGCGTCATCTACGAAGCCGTCGCCGAAGGGGGTATTACCCGGTTCTTGACGTTGCATCAACAAGACAAACCTCAATTAATTGGCCCCGTACGAAGCCTCCGCATGTACTACGTCGATTGGCTCGCCGCTTATGATGCCAGCGTTGCGCACGTTGGCGGGAGCGCTGCATCTCTTGCTGAAATCCGTAACGGCAGTTACCGCGATATTGATCAATTCTTTAATAGTGGCTCGTATTGGCGAGCAACCGATCGGTATGCCCCCCATAACGTCTACACTAGCTTTGACAAACTTGACGCACTTAACAAGAGCAAAGGCTATACAGAATCTCATTTTACTGGATTTCCACGTACAGATGGCAAGGCGAGTAAAACACCTAACGCTCAAAGCGTCACCATCAATATTAGCGGACCGCTATATAACACCTCGTATATCTATAAACCTGAGCATAATTACTATGAACGTTCGCTTGCCGGCGAGCCGCACATGGATCGTGAAGATGGCCAAATAACACCAACGGTCGTCATTGCCCTGAAGGTAGACATGACAAAAGTACTCGAAGACGGCTACAGAGAGAGTATCGTCACTACCGGAACAGGAAAGGCTGTCATATTTCAAAATGGCACCGCAAAAGAAGTGACATGGAAAAAAGATGCTCGCGACAAGCCGCTGACATTTACCGACGAAACAGGTAAAGAAATACTACTCGCAAGGGGCCAGACATGGATCTCTGCTGTTCCTAACCAAGGAGGGTCTGTTTCATGGCAGTAAAGAAATCAATCATGATTCGTGATTATTGGCCTCATTACCGACATCGTGGACTTGGGATAACAGTTCTCATGCAGGTAGCCGGAACACTAGCTATAGGCTGCGCACTATTAGCAGCAGGCGTTGTTGCCATTGACGCTACTTTTTGGATTATTTTATTCACTATTGTCATAACATCGATTAGCGTCAACATCACGCTATTCAATCTGCTCTCAGCACCATTAAAAGATCTGACCAGCGCGCTGACACATATATCAGGCGAACCGACGGTCATAACGCCCCCCAATCCTAACGCACCACGTTTTGAACGTGATGGATTTAAACCCTTATTGCAACTTATTTATGAGCTTGCCTCAAATGATGCCCCCTCACAAAATCCAGTCGACGCTAATAGTACCGAACTCACCACCGCGCTAAACAATACAGCAGCTGGGTTTGTTATATTTGATGCCGATAAAAAAATCGTGTTCGCCAACGGCAAGGCCCCTGTACACACCAACCCCGAGGGTAATACGGTGCTCGACCTTATCTTCGAAGATGAATATGATCTTGCTTCATGGCTAAAAGAATGTGAAGAAACAGCCGTACACGCCGAACGTACTTGGCAGCGTGTCGCCAGTAAGATAATCGGTGAAGAGGGTAGAAAAATTTACGACATAACAGCATCCTATCAAAAAGGTAGTAGCGCAGAGGTTGTCGTCACTCTTTTTGACCGCACCGGCCTTTATTTACCCGAAGACGAAGACCTTGATTTTATCGCTTTCGCAGCCCACGAACTCCGAGGCCCTATCACTGTTATCCGTGGCTATTTAGATGTGTTAAGTGACGAACTAGAAGAGAAGCTAGATGACGACCAGGTAGAATTAATGAAACGACTCGTTGTATCGGCCAATCGGCTTAGTAGCTATGTCAACAATATTCTTAATGCCTCACGCTACGACCGTCGTCACCTAAAAATGCATCTACGAGAAGATACGGTTGCAAATATCTACGACACCATTAATGATGACATGCAACTACGAGCCGCTAGTCAAAACCGTATGCTGACTGTCGATTTGCCGCCAGATCTTCCAACGGTCGCTGCTGATCGTGCAAGTATCAGTGAGGTCATGTCTAACCTAATTGACAACGCTATTAAATACAGTAATGAAGGTGGTATAGTTAATGTTACCGCACACGTTGACGGCGATTATGTGAAGGTATCTGTCGAAGATCACGGTATCGGCATGCCAGGTAATGTTGTCAGTAATTTATTCCATAAATTCTACCGCTCACACCGATCACGCGAAACAGTAGCGGGAACAGGCATTGGCCTTTATATCAGCAAGGCGATTGTCGAATCCCATGGCGGCCGCGTTAGCGTCCACAGTGCAGAAGGCGAAGGGTCGACATTTGATTTCAGCCTGCCTATATACAGCACAGTTGCCGATAAACTGCAGGCAAATAACAATAGCAACGAGGGATTGATTGAACATGACGAAAACGGCTGGATCAAAAACCACGCTATGTACAGGGGGTAAATATGGCTATTAAAACAATTTTATGTATCGAAGATGACCGATTTATCGGCGAGATGTACGTTCGTAGCTTAAAAAAGGCAGGCTACGAGGTTGATTGGATGGTTGACGGCAATGATGGACTTGTTGCCGCACGAAACAAGTCGTATGATTTGATATTACTCGATATCATGCTACCCGAACGGCGCGGTAGCGAAATACTACAAGCGCTTCGGGGCGGTAGCGAGGACCTTATTCCCAATACGCGCATTATAGTCATGACTAACTTTGACCAAGACGAAGAATCTCGAATCGCCATGCAACATAGCGCCGATGCTTATCTCATCAAGGCAGAGATAACCCCAAAAAAACTTTTGGCCATCATCGACAAGCTCGATCAAACCTCAAAAGAACATTAAAATATTACGACACATTATTCTTTTGGACTGGTCCAATAAGATCGTCAACAGGCAACCCCTGAACCCATAACATCTCGAAAAATTGTCGCTGCGCATCGGCAATGTCCGGATTCTGTATTTCGATGCCAAAAATTTGCCCGTCTTTCCAGTTATAGTAAGCGGTTGTATCATCATAGATAACCATAGAATGTTTAATAACAAATACATCGTCCGGCAGGTAGCGTGATTGCCATGCAGCAAGCCGTTCATTTGAATGACGACCATACCACTCCTGTTGTGTCTTTATGAAATTATCATTTATGATACCTCGAAACGTCAGGTTACGTTGATTACACGCGCGTGCCCAGCGCTCAAAAAAGGTGACGTTGGTGCGAATTTGCATGTTTTCATAGAGAACCGCTAGATTTTCTGTCGATGCCTTTGTTTGGTTCCAGTACATCTGTTTTAAACCATCAATACCCTTGTAGTGTTGGATTTTTGTCCCTACAGAATGACGGTACAGCTCATCTAGCTGTTCGCTCAATGATATAAACCCCGCCTGAAGATCACGAACATCCTGCTCTTTCTTAGCAATAAGTATTTGTAGATTAGCGATTGGCGCCGCACGATAGATATTTTTCTTATATACAACCTCTAGCTCTATCAAGCCGCTTGCCATCATCTCTTCTGTTAGCCGGTATATCTTTGTCCTTTCTACACCCGAATGTCGTGCTAGTTCAGAAATAGCCTGTGCACCATATGCAACAAGAGCCAAATAAATATCGGCGATCTCGGATGCTAATCCCAGCTTAAAAAAGTACGCTCGCAGCGCTTGAGTATCAATAGACATCTTTTTAGTTTTATCATTTGTGCACTTTTTGCACAACAGATATAGCTTTTTATTATGTCCTTGTATTCTAGCAACACAGACTAAATATGACCAACAAAGGAGGACTCGACTATGAGCGAGCGTATTTCACCATGCCAAATTGAAAAAATAGAGCAGGTTGGCGAAGAAGCACTAGATAACATCGACCGAACATACGGCGAAGGCTATCCCACATGGACGCGTGGTCGCCATGAACTTTCTTATCATAACGGCCATCACGGCCGCGCAGTGGGAGAGGCCGCCCTACGATTATGCATCGACATGGAGCTAGGCAGCAAAGAGGGCATTATTGCCCAAACTGCCGGATACGCCCACGATCTCGTGCAACTCAAAGGCCGCGGCAGAGATGAGAGTGAAAGTGCCGCATGGCTAGAGCGGAGGCTGCGAGCCAAAGATATAAGCCAGCGCCATATCCACATGGGAGCGCTTGCCATTAAGGGTACCGAGCCAATCTTTCAGGGTAAGAAAATTGTTGGACAAAAAGCAACGCAGTTGCGCTATCCCGACAAAGATTCTGAAAAAGTCGGCCTCAGTGTTGCATGTGGCGACTTTGGTGAACTATACACACCGCAAGGTCCTTACTTGGCCCATCAGTTATTTCGAGAGATCAAAGGCATGCCAGACGAAGATGCTATACCTTTCGAAGACATGACCGCGTTTCAACAAGGACAAGTCGCGCTACTAGAAAGCTATAAGTACCCCTTAAAGCGCGCCGACAAACTCCTTGCAACCCACAAACATCAAGTGATTAGATACGCCCAGGACACACTTAAAAAACTCGAGCAGGGTACGATCGAGACTTGGGATGATCTGCTAAAACGCGACTCGGCATTTATCGAACGACACACCTAAGAATCATGCTTGTTGATGTCAAGATAGGGCAAAATGGCATGAAGAAGAATAATCTTTACATCGAGCCAAGGCGTCGCGCAGTAACGATATGCTAGATCGTGAAAATACCGCGCCCTAAGATAATCGTCACTTTGAATAAAAAACCGTCGGCTTGAAACCCCAAACTTTCCCGTCCACCCAGGCCTCATCGATATGTATGTTACATACCACAGTGAAAAATCATCCTTAGGCAGGCGACGCTGCATAAGGATGATATCTTTTTGCAATAAGGGACGGGGACCTACCAAGGACATGTCACCTTTAAGGACATTGATCAATATCTGCGGTATTTCGTCCAAGATAGTCCAGCGCAGCCATTTACCAAATGCTGTCGCTCTAGCATCTTGCGACCCCTGGCTAGGATCATCACCACGAATACGACCCATTGTATTCAATTTATAAAGCTTAAAAGGTCGACCGTCTTTGCCAACTCTTTTCTGACAAAAAAACGGACACGAATGGTCAATACAAATAATTAATAACGCGAGCACTCCTATTAAGCCCATCAAAAAAGGAGAAAATAGTAAAACAACCAAACAGTCGGCCACCCGTTTTGTGCGACTCTCAATCCAATGGCTGTACGGATCATCCTCGGTCATAACCTATCATATACATCTTTACTACACACCAGCAACCATAAAAGTTATACTATGATCTGTATGAGTAAGAAAATAGGCATCTACCCCGGAACATTTGACCCTCTCCACATTGGTCATCTCGCCTTTGCCGAGGATACACTCTCTGCCTGCGGACTTGATAAGGTCATCTTTCTCCCAGAAGCACGGCCACGTCATAAACCACATGTCAGTGAGCTTATTATGCGGGCTCAGCATATCAAGCACACAATTGCTGACAATCCTTTCCTAGGCGTTTTTCATCCAACAACAGATCGTTTTACAATCAAAGAAACGCTCCCCGAAATTCAACACGCCCTTCAACAGGACGGTGTGACTTTTCTCGTTGGGTCGGATGTTATAAAAACAATGCATTCGTGGCCTGACGTCGAGATACTTCTGAACTATGCCCACATAGCAGTCGGTATGCGATACAGTGAATCGAAAGAGGAAGTCGAGACCATTATCGAGAACCTTCAAAATCTCTATAGCGTAAGATTTTCGCACACTATAATTTACACACACCATACTGATATATCTTCAACCAGTATTCGAAATAGTCGTACTAAGGGGCTATTGTTGCCTGAAAAATACGATAATCTTCAATAACAGCCCCGCCTGTGATATTTGCAGGTAAATCAGCCTGTCCTGCAACAATCCCACAAAGACGTGGCGGCAATGACGCATCAGCCCCTGAACAAGTAATACCTGTCATAGATGGCATACCGCCTCCTACAACTAAAATACCAACCGCATATCGCGTGCCTTTTACCTTGTCGAAAGGGCTAGTCAGTGCTCGCTGATACGGACTATATACATCATCAAACAGAGTTACGTCATTTGCACAAGCCGCAACAAGAGCCAGATTACCGGCCCCATCAACACTGTAAATACCCATACGAGCCAATGTTACGCCCGTCGCTGCTAGGTTATCGGTAAGCATTCGAATAGTGTTTGCTGTTTCTGTTTTACGAGCAGTGAAATACGACAGATGTAGCGTACCGCTCGCAGCAAGTGGACTCGCCCCAATCACATCACGCCTTGACATCAACTCTTCACCCGTCGCAATTGCATCGCCGTTATAAATGTCCGTTGACGGAGTGTTAGTTGCGGTTACTTCTCCTGCAATGGTAATAGGGGTTGCAAAGTGTTCGACATCTAACCGACTATAGTGATATGTTCCATGTATTGTCCCTACGTACGGCGTAATTGATGTCTCGAGCATCGCATCAACCTGATTAATGCCCGTATTACCAGCTCCATAAATAACGGCGGTCGTAATAGGTAGGGTAGCGCCTGACGCAAGTGGCGCATTAGATCCAATCAGTGTTGCCGCCAACTCTTGTGCATGCGATAGAAGAAGCACAGAGCCACCTGTGTTGTTCGCTTGAATAGAGAGTTTTATATCTTTATTAATGCCAGCCGTAATAGCTCCAACTGCCACAACAGTGTCAAGAATATGTGTCGTTCCAATCACTTCGAATGCCTGCATACTCATATCAATATTTGACGCTTGATTGTCAATAATAACACCATTCGTCCCCCCGCCAGTCTTGCCGCACGTGTCAAGAAAAAGGTGTGGATAGGCGATTTGGTTGCCGCCATTAATTTCAACTGCCGTATATGCTCCAATGGCATAGGCGTAGTTAACAAGCGTATCCGTACCAGGATTATGATAAATTGTTCGAACACCACCTTTAGCAAAGACATTTTTAATTTCAAAGTGGTAACCTACAAGCTCAATACCATTCTGACTACGCTGCGCTCCACCTGGTTCAGTATCGTAGCCAATATGCCAAAGGCGCACGTTATCCATATAAACATGCGCTTGTCCTGTCACATCGGTACCAGCACGAATTCCCGCACCAAACAGACACTCTAGAATAATCGTTTGAAGCACAGCGTATGGATTAAGCTGTACTGCTGGTTGAAATCGATCCGTCAATACGTTCACTATCATTCCAGGTGCATCAAGCATAACACCGCTAGGAACCGTAAGCTGAGACCCGATCATGTATATTCCATCCCCATCAGTGGCGGGCAGTAGTACCTTTGCCATGCCCCCGCCAATCGGCTGATTTGGCCCAACCGTTGTGTCAACTCCAGCTAGTGTTGCCGCAGTCAGCGCGGCCGTGATTGCCGAGGCGTCATCATTTCCATAAAGCAAATAACCAGTTGCACCACTTACCGTAATTCCAGCTCCACCGCTGAGTGTTATCTGAGTCGAAGACTGCACAGAGACGATAGTACGGATTACACCTGCACCGTCTTCGGTATATACAACGACTATTTTCCCAATGTCACCACCAGTAAACGAGCCGCCCGAGGCAGTCACCGAGCTACTGCCGGCAGTCGCCGTCACACCACGCAAACGTTTGCCATCACCAACCGCACCATAATCTGCCACATTAAAGACGAGAGCATTGACGTCAACTTTATTAGCAAGTTCAGTCGTCAATCCTGATATTTTACTCTGAGGAATAGAAGGGAGAAAGGCTACATCCAATTTTGATGTACCATCCAAAGGCGCATATCCATTTGCTTGGCCTTTTTGTGTCGTAGATTGCATAGTGGGAATATGATGTGTTCCGTCACTACTATGCTCTACGTCCAAAAATTCATTTAGTATAGATCCCCAAGCCCCATTATCTGATCCTGGAATTGGAAGTCGCGCCATGACATACCCTCTCTTTTACTATCCTTATAGTAGCATAAACGTAATACTGACAAACTTTCAACACGAAGTTAGGGAATTGAGTATTTGTCTCCGTACACGCTCCAGCTAAGTGGCGTATTTAAGTCAAAATTGTTCTCGTTCAAAAACTTTCGCTGCGCCGTATCGACGCGACTAGTGTCTTCATGCGCCTCTTCAGACTTCATCGCAACGTTACGTGCATCAAGAAATGCGTTGATGTACGTTTTTTCGTCACCACCCTGTGCCGGTGTTTTTGCTTTTTTCAATGCCGCCGCACGAATGCCCCCAAAACTGACAGCATCACTACCCGGACCATGTACTACTAATGCATCGTAGTAAGCAAACTGACCTAATGCCCGAAGACCATCTGCCTTACCCTGTGAAACAGCAGGATTAAAGTACACTCGATCCCGTTCATCATTTTGTGCTTGTTGGAAAAGCACATCTTTTGCAGCCGTCTTCCAATCTTTTGTAAAGTTGGGATCCAGCCCCGCGTGAGTCGGATTGAACGATCCTATTTTTTGCAGCGCTGGAATATACTTTGCAAGCACATTGTCCGACTTCAGGGTTGTATAATACTGCACTAGCTTTAACAAATCTCCACATCCCGTACAAAAACCGATGATACCAGCCGTATAGCCGCGACTATCCCCGATGTCTTCAAT
>Ga0075365_10001399_pt1 | contig 10877 bp, 5 predicted proteins | sample EndMetdeltDD1765_FD_71387 | JGI IMG/M metagenome (GOLD analysis project Ga0075365, IMG submission 71387) | Populus endosphere microbial communities from Tennessee, USA - Endosphere MetaG P. deltoides DD176-5 | ecosystem: Host-associated > Plants > Roots > Endosphere | place: USA: Tennessee... | reverse complement strand
TCCTCGAAGCGGCGCGCCAGCTGGGAGTCCCCGCTGCGCAGTGCATCGTGTTCGAGGATGCGCCCCTGGGGATCGAGGCCGCGCGGCGCGCCGGCATGCGGGCGGTTGCCGTCTGCACGACGCACAGCGCCGGCGAGCTGGCCGGACCCCACGTGGTCGCGCAGGCGCGCGACTATGAACAACTGATGACAACTGACTTCCTGGAGACACTCGATGCGTGACGGACAAAACAGCGTGATCTACCGCGCCGACTACCAGGCGCCGGCATTCTGGATCGACAACGTCGATCTGTGCTTCGACCTGGACCCGGCCAAGACCCGCGTTCTGAACAAGATGAAGCTGCGCAGGAACGGCGACGTGGCGCCGCAGCCGCTGCGCCTGGACGGCGAGGAGCTGAACCTGTCGCGGGTGCTGGTCAACGGCCAGGGCACTTCGTTCAAGATCGAAAACGGCCAACTGGTGCTGGAAAACCTGCCCGAGGGCAACGACCCCTTCGAGCTGGAGATCTTCACCACCTGCGCGCCGGCCAAGAACACGAAGCTGATGGGCCTGTACGTCAGCAACGATTCCTTCTTCACGCAGTGCGAGGCCGAGGGCTTCCGCCGCATCACCTACTTCCTGGACCGGCCCGACGTGATGGCCAGCTACACCGTGACGCTGCGCGCCGACAAGGCGCGCTATCCGGTGCTGCTGTCCAACGGCAACCTGGTGGAACAGGGCGTGCTGGAGGACGGCCGCCATTTCGCCAAATGGGTCGATCCCTTCCGCAAGCCCAGCTACCTGTTCGCCCTGGTGGCCGGCCAGCTGGTCGCTCGCGAGCAGCGCATCACCTCCCGCGCCGGCAAGGAGCATCTGCTGCAGGTCTATGTGCGGCCCGGCGACCTGGACAAGACCGAGCACGCGATGAATGCGCTGATGGACTCGGTGGCCTGGGACGAAGCCCGCTTCGGCCTGTCGCTGGACCTCGAGCGCTTCATGATCGTCGCCACCAGCGACTTCAACATGGGCGCGATGGAGAACAAGGGCCTGAACATCTTCAACACCAAGTACGTGCTGGCCAGCCAGGCCACTGCCACCGACACCGATTTCTCCAACATCGAATCGGTGGTCGGCCACGAGTACTTCCACAACTGGACCGGCAACCGCGTCACCTGCCGCGACTGGTTCCAGCTGTCGCTGAAGGAAGGCCTCACGGTGTTCCGCGACCAGGAGTTCTCGCAGGACCTGGCCGGCGAGGCGTCGGCAAGGGCCGTGAAGCGGATCGAGGACGTGCGTGTGCTGCGCACCGCGCAGTTCCCCGAGGACGCCGGCCCGATGGCGCACCCGGTGCGGCCCGACCAGTACCTGGAGATCAACAACTTCTACACCGTGACGGTGTACGAAAAGGGCGCCGAGGTCGTGCGCATGATGCAGACCCTGGTCGGCCGCGAAGGCTTCGCCAAGGGGATGACGCTGTACTTCGAGCGCCATGACGGCCACGCCGTGACCTGCGACGATTTCGCGCAAGCCATCGCCGACGCCAATCCGGGCTCGCAGTTCGCGCAGCTGCTGCCGCAGTTCAAGCGCTGGTACAGCCAGGCCGGCACGCCTCGCATCGCGGCCAGCTCGCGCTACGACGCGGCCACCGGCAACTACGAGCTGACGCTGTCGCAAAGCTGCCCGCCGACGCCGGGCCAGGACCAGAAGGAGCCTTTCGTGATCCCGATCGGCCTGGGCCTGGTGGGCGCGGACGGGCGTGAGCTCGCCAGCCGCATGCACGTGCTGACGCAGGCCAGCGAGACCCTGAGCTTCCCGGGCCTGCAGGGCGAGCCCGTGCCGTCGATCCTGCGCGGCTTCTCGGCGCCGGTGATCCTGGACCACGCCTATACCGACGCGCAACTGCTGACGCTGCTCGCGCATGACAGCGACCCGTTCAACCGCTGGGAAGCGGGCCAGCGGCTGGCCGTCAACCGCGCCCTGGGTTTCATCGGCCAGCAGGGCCTGTCGGCTTCAGACATCCGGCTGGACGAGCCTTATCTCGACGCGATGCGCAGCATCCTGCGCCACCCGGCGCTGGATTCGGCCTTCAAGGAGCTGGTGCTGACGCTTCCGGCCGAAACCTACCTGGGCGAGCAGATGCGGGAGGTCGATCCGCAGCGCATCCACGCCGTGCGCGAAGCGATGCGCCAGCAGATGGCGCAAGGCCTGCAAGCCGACTGGGAATGGGCCTACGAGAGCAACAGCGACACCGGCGGCTACACGCCTGATCCGGTGTCCTCCGGCCGCCGCGCGCTGGCGGGCATGGCGCTGACGCACCTGTGCCTGGCCGCCCGCAAGACGGGGGATGTGGTCTGGCCGGGCAAGGCCTACCAGCGCTTCAAGGATGCAAGCAACATGACCGACCGCTTCAACGCGCTGTCGGCCCTGGTGATCAGCGGCAACGACCTGGCGGCGCCGGCGCTGCAGAAATTCCACGCCCTGTTCAAGGACGAGGCGCTGGTGCTGGACAAATGGTTCGCGTTGCAGGCCGGCGCGCCGGACCGCGGCGGCAATGTGCTGCCGGCGGTGAAACAGCTGATGAACCATCCGGACTTCAACATCCGCAATCCCAACCGCGCCCGCAGCGTGATCTTCAGCTATTGCAGCGCCAACCCGGGCGCGTTCCACCGGGCCGATGCCGCCGGCTACGTCTTCTGGAGCGACCGCGTGCTTGAACTGGACGCGATCAACCCGCAGGTCGCTGCGCGGCTGGCGCGTGCGCTGGACCGCTGGAAGAAGCTGGTCGAGCCGCTGCGCGGCGCAGCGCGCGAAGCCATTGCCCGGGTCGCGGCCAAGCCCGACCTGAGCAACGACGTGCGCGAGGTCGTGACGCGCGCCCTGGCCGACTGAGGCTGCCATGGCTGCGAAGAAGAACGCCATCTACGCGCAGTCGGGCGGCGTCACTGCCGTCATCAATGCCAGCGCCTGCGGCGTGATCGAAACCGCACGCGCCAACAAGGACAGGATCGGCAAGGTCTACGCCGGACGCAACGGCATCATCGGCGTGCTGGCGGAGGACCTGGTCGACACCGGCAGGGAGAGCGCATCGGCCATTGCGCTGCTTCGCTCCACGCCGGCCGGCGCCTTCGGCTCCTGCCGCTACAAGCTGAAGTCGGTGGACGCGAACCGCCGCGAGTACGAGCGCCTGATCGAGGTCTTCAAGGCGCACGACGTGGGCTACTTCTTCTACAACGGCGGCGGCGATTCGGCCGACACCTGCTACAAGGTCAGCCAGCTGTCCGATAGCATGGGCTACCCGATCCAGGCCATCCACGTCCCCAAGACCGTCGACAACGACCTGCCCATCACCGACTGCTGCCCGGGCTTCGGCTCGGTCGCCAAGTACGTCGCCGTGTCGGCACTCGAAGCCTCTTTCGATGTGCGATCCATGGCCCGCACCTCCACCAAGGTGTTCGTGCTTGAGGTGATGGGCCGCCACGCCGGCTGGATCGCCGCGGCCGGTGGGCTGATCGAGGACCAGGGCATTCCGGTGGTCGTCCTGTTTCCCGAAATTCCCTTCGATGAAAAGAAGTTCACCGCACGCGTCAAGGCGCTGGTGGACGAGCACGGCTTTTGCACGGTGATCGTGTCCGAAGGCTGCCACCATCCCGACGGCGCCTTCCTCGCCGAACAGGGAACGAAGGACGCATTTGGCCACGCCCAGCTGGGCGGCGCCGCGCCGGTGGTGGCCGGCATCGTCAAGAACGCGCTCGGCTACAAGTTCCACTGGGCCGTGGCTGACTACCTGCAACGCGCGGCGCGCCACATCGCCTCCAAGACCGACGTGAGGCAGGCCTATGAAGTCGGAGCGGCGGCCGTGAAGTTCGCGCTCAAGGGGCACAACGCCGTGATGCCGACGATCGAGCGCGTGCGCGACAAGCCATACACGTACCGCATCGGCATGGCGAACCTGGCGGACGTGGCCAACGTCGAGAAGTTCATGCCGCGCGACTTCATCACCAGGGACGGTTTCGGCATCACCGAAGCCTGCAAGCGCTACCTGCGTCCCCTGATCCAGGGCGAGGACTTCCCGGCATTCAAGGACGGCATGCCTGTCTACGCAACCCTGAAGAACCTTGCCGTGCCGCGCAAGCTGCCCGCATTCGAACTACGCTGAACCAAATGACCGCCAGGATTTCCCTCACCCGCTACCTCGTCGAAAAACAGCGCGTCCACGACCGCATCCCGGCCGACCTGCGCCTGCTCCTCGAGGTGGTGGCGCGGGCCTGCAAGAGCATCAGCCACGCCGTCACCAAGGGCGCGCTCGGGGAGGTGCTGGGGTCGGCGGGAACCGACAACGTGCAGGGCGAGGTGCAGAAGAAGCTGGACATCATCGCCAACGAGGTGCTGATCGAGGCCAACGAATGGGGCGGCCACCTCGCGGCCATGGCCAGCGAGGAAATGGAAGGCATCTACGTGGTGCCGAACCGCTATCCGCAGGGCGAGTACCTGCTGCTGTTCGACCCGCTGGACGGCTCGTCCAACATCGACGTCAACGTCAGCATCGGCACCATCTTCAGCGTGCTGAAGAAGCCCGAGGGCGGCAATGGCGTGAGCGAGGCGGACTTCCTGCAGGCCGGCCACTGCCAGGTCGCGGCCGGTTACTGCATCTACGGACCGCAGACCACGCTGGCGCTGACCGTCGGCGACGGCGTCGCCATGTTCACGCTGGACACCGAGCAGGGCTCGTTCGTGCTGGTCGAGGAGAAGATGCGCATTCCCGAGGACACGAAGGAATTCGCGATCAACATGAGCAACATGCGGCACTGGGACGCGCCGGTGAAGCGCTACATCGACGAATGCCTGGCCGGCAGCGACGGCCCGCGCGGCAAGGACTTCAACATGCGCTGGATCGCCTCGATGGTGGCGGACGTGCACCGCATCCTCACGCGTGGCGGCGTTTTCATGTATCCGTGGGACAGGCGCGAGCCCAACAAGCCGGGCAAGCTGCGCCTGATGTACGAGGCCAATCCCATGGGCTGGCTGGTGGAGCAGGCCGGCGGCGCGTGCACCAACGGCAGGCAGCGCATCCTCGACATCCAGCCAACGAAGCTGCACGAGCGCGTGTCCGTCGTCCTCGGTTCAAGGAACGAGGTCGAGCGCGTGACTGCATACCACACCGGCTAGGCTGCTTGTCATCCCGGGCTTGACCCGGGATCCATGCGATGGATGCCGGGTCAAGCCCGGCATGACAGTTTCATTGCACCGGATTGCCGTCGGCGTCGATCCGGCGCACCTCGCCGAGCTTGAGTTCGCGGATGCCGGCTTCGACCTTGCTCATGTCGCCGACCACCACCCACGTCAGCTGGCCGGGCACGATGGCACGGGCGGCAACTGCATTGGCCTGAGCGGGCGTCAGCGACGTCGCGGTCTGCGTAAAAGTGTCGTAATAGTTCTCCGGCAGGCGGTACTGCAGGATATTGGCGTAGGCGTTGGCCATTTGCGCCGCGGTCTCGAACATGCCGGGCAGGCCCAGCGTCTCGCGCTCCTGCGCTGCCTTCAGTTCCTGCTCGCCGATCGGGCGCGCGCCGGCCATGTCCTTGTATTCCCGCACCAGTTCCTGCAGCGCTTCGCTGGTCTTGTCGGTCTGCACAGGTGACCGCGACACGAAGCTGCGCTGGCCCTGGGACGGCAGCACGTCGCTGCGCACGCCGTACGACCAGTGCTTGTCCTCGCGCAGGTTCATGTTGATGCGCGAGCTGAAGGTGCCGCCGAAGATGTTGTTGACGATCTGCAGGTGCACCAGCTCCTGCGCATCGGCCGGCTGCGCCAACTGCGCGCCATAGATCACGCTTTGCTGCGCGCCGGGGCGGTCCATCAGGTAGACCACGGTCTGCTGCGGCGGGCGCACCGGCGCCACGTTCTTCTTGGGCACCTCGCCCGCCTGCCAGCCCGCGAAGGCTTTCTCCAGCAACGGCGTGAGCTCGGCCAGCGTGGTATCGCCGACCACCAGCAGGGTGGCATTGTTCGGCCGGATCCAGGCGCGGTGGTAGTTGACGAGATCGTCGCGAGTCACGCGGGCCAGCGCCGCCTCGGTGCCGCTGCCCGTCGCCGGGTTGGCATAGGGATGGCCCTTGCCGTACAGCAAGGCTGGCAGCACCCGTGTTGCCATCGTCTGCGGATTGGCCTTCTCGCGCTGGATCGCTGCGAGCTGGTCCTTGCGGACGCGCTCCAGTTCGGCTGGTGCGAACGCGGGATGCAGCACCAGGTCGGAATAGACCGCGACAGCCTGCGGCAGCGTGGCCTTGAGCGTGTTCAGGTTGATGAACATGCCGTCCAGGTTGGCGGTGGTGGTGATGCCAGCACCCAGCGCCTCCAGTTCCTCGGCCAGGCGCATCGCGCCGCGGGTGGCCGTGCCCTCCTCCATCATCTTCAAAGTGAGGCTGGTCAACCCCGGCAACTGCGCCGGGTCGGCCGCGTAGCCCCCGTCGACCAGAAGCGACACGTTGACGACCGGCGCGCCGTGGCTTTCCGCCAGCACCAGCTTCAGGCCGTTGGACAGCACGGCCTTGCGCATGGGCGGCAGCTTGAGCGCTTCCGCCTTGCCGGCCTGCGGCCCCTTGCTGCGGTCCATCGCCGCAGTGGTGGTAGCCGACGGCAACGGCGACACCGACAGGACGTAGTCACCATCGGACAGCCAGGCGTTGAGCGCCTGCTTCACCGATTCCGGCGTCGCCGCCTTGATTCGCTGCAGGTGCTCCTTGTAGCAATCGGGCTTGCCGGTGTAGGTCATGCACGAGGCCAGCAGGTCGCTCTTGCCGCCGAAGCCGCCGACGCGCTCGGCGATGCGGGCGAAGCGCGCCAGGATGACGGACCTGGCCAGTGCCAGCTCCGACGCCGTCGGGCCGCTGCGCAGCAGCGCGCGCAACTCTTCGTCCGCGGCCTGTTCGACCATCGCCAGATTGCCGCCCGGGCGCGCAGTGAGGGTGAAGTCGAACTGCCCGCCGATCTCGTCGACATCGTTCGTTGCGGTGGCGCTGGTGGCGACCTGGTCCTTGTAGACCAGCCGGCGGTACAGCCGCGAGGTCTTGCCGCCACCCAGGATCTGCGCACCCAGGTCCAGCAGGGCCGCCTCCGGCGTGTAGGCGCCGGGCACGTTCCAGATGCGGTACAGGCGAGCCTGCGCAACCCTGTCCTGCGCCTGCGCACGGTGCGTTCCGCTGCGCTTGGCGACCCAGGCCTCGTGCCGCGCGAGCGGCGGGCCTGCCGGGATGTCGCCGTAATACTTCTCGACCTTCTCCAGCGCCACCGCGGGCGTGATGTCCCCTGCCAGCACCAGTGTCGTGTTGTTCGGGCCGTAATAGGTGCGGAACCATTCCTGCACGTCGGCCATCGAGGCCGCATCCAGGTCCTTCATCGAACCGATCACCGGCCAGGAATAGGGATGCCCGGGCGGATACAGCGCGGGCGGCAGGATCTCGCGCAGCACGCCGTAGGGCTGGTTCTGGCCCTGGCGCTTTTCGTTCTGCACCACGCCGCGCTGCAGGTCCAGCTTCTTCTGGTCCAGCGCGCCCAGGAAATGGCCCATGCGGTCGCTCTCGACGAACAGCGTGTAGTCAAGCATCGAGGTCGGCACGTTCTGGAAGTAGTTGGTGCGGTCCGGATTGGTCGTGCCGTTCAGGCTGGTGGCGCCGATCCCGCTCATCGCGGCCAGGTAGGGCGCCTGGTTGAAGTTCTCGCTGCCGCTGAACATCAGGTGCTCGAACAGGTGGGCGAAGCCGGTCTTGCCGGGCGTCTCGTTCTTGGAGCCGACGTGGTACCAGGTGTTCACTGCAACGACGGGCAGCTTGTGGTCCTCGTGCACCAGCAGGGTCAGGCCGTTCTTCAGGACGAACCTGGTGTACGGGATGTCGGGGATGGGAATGTCCACCGCCTGGCTGCGCACCGGCGGCACGGACAGCGCGAGCGCGGCGGCCAGCAGGGCGACAACGCGGAGATGGATCATGGTTTGCTTTCGCCTTGGGTGACGATCCAGTCGTCGATGATTCTCTCCAGCGCGTCCAGCGGCAGCGGACCCTGGTCGATCACCGCGTTGTGGAAGCGGCGCAGGTCGAAGCGCCCGGCAAGGCGCGCCTTGGCCCGGTCGCGCAGTTCGTCGATCTTGAGCTTGCCGATCATGTAGCCCAGCGCCTGTCCGGGATACGAGGTGTAGCGGTCCACTTCCGAGGTCACGAAGCCGATCTCGAAGCCGGTGCGCTCCACCATGAATTGGATCGCCTGCTGCCGGGACCAGCCGAGCCGGTGGATGCCGGTGTCGACCACCAGCCGGGCGGCACGGAACGCCTGCCATTGCAGGTGGCCGAAGAGGCTGTAGGGATCGTCGTAGATGCCGATCTCGCGTCCCAGAGTCTCGGCATACACCGCCCAGCCCTCGACGAACGCGGTGTAGTCGCCGTCGCGGCGGAACTGCGGCAGCGCGCGCAGTTCGGTCGCCCGCGCGACCTGCAGGTGGTGGCCGGGAACGGCTTCGTGGGCCGTCAGCGTCGCCATGCGCCACGTCGGGCGCGTGCGCCAGCCCACGGCGTTGGCATTGAAGTAGCCGGCGCGGCTGCCGTCACGCGCAGGGCCGTCGTAGTTCTCCGCCGCGTCTGGACCGGCGAAATCGGGCATCGCGCGCACGCCGTACGGAGCGCGCGGCAGCTCGGCGAACAGGCGCGGCACCTCGGCGTCGATGCGCTTGGCGATGTCGCGGTAACCGGCCAGCAGGGTCTCGGGTCCGCTGTGGAAAAACTTCGGATCGGTGTTGATGTAGTGGATGAACTGGGCGAAATCGCCTGTGAAGCCGGTGCGCCGCATCACGGCTTCCATCTCGGCGCGCAGCCGGGCCAGTTCGCGCAGGCCGGTGTCGTGGATCTGCGTGGCCGACAGCGGCGTTGTGGTCTGGTGGCGGACCAGCATCTCGTAGACCCGGGCGCCGTCCGGGTAACCGCTCATCGCGCCATTGGCCGGCGCCCGGGGCATGTATTCGTCGACGACGAAGGCGCGCAGCTTGCGCAGCGCCGGAACGACATTGCTCTCGATGGCGGCGCGCGCTTGCGCCTGCAATGCGGCGCGGTCCGCCGGCGCAATTGCGCTTCCCAGCTTGAGGAAGGGCGCATAGAACGGGTTCGCCGTCACATCGGCCGGCAGCTGCACGTCGACCTGCCTGACCACCCTGTCCAGCACATCCTTGGACGACACCCAGCCCAGCGCCAGGCCGCGCCGCAGCCCCTCGATCTCCTGGTCCATCTGCCTGGGGTAAGCGGCGATCCGCAGCAGCATCTGCTCCACCTGCAAGCGGGTCTGCACGGGGCTGGCCTTGAGCAGCTCCGCCAGGCTCGACTGCACGCCGCCCAGCGCGCCCAGGCCGAGGCTGCGGTAGCCGGGAAAGGCCTGCTGCTGTGCCTGCCGCTCCATCATGCCGGTGAACAGGTCGAGCGAGACACGGTCGCCCGCATCGAGCCGGTCACGCGGGATGGCCTTCGCCTCGGCCAGCCAGCGCAGCACCTGCCGGTCGTAGTCGGCGAGCGCCTGCGCCGAGCGGTCGGTCAGCCTGTCGTTGTAGCGCAGGTCGCCGCGGTAGGTGCTGTCTTCCGGAAAACGGCTCGAGATGTCTTCCCAATGGCGGTCGAACAGCGCATGCAATGCACGCGTCTGCTGCGGGTCGGACTCCGCCGCGCCGGCTGCCACTGCGGCAAGCAGCGCCAGGCCGGCCAGGACCAAGCGCAGGCCGGTCACCGCTGGTAGCCGGCGGCAGCCAATGCGCGCGCCGGATGGACCAGGGTGCGGCGGCCGTCCTCGCTGCGGTCGGCCGTGCTGCGCAGGATCGCGATCACCTCCGGAGGCTTGAGGGAAGGCTTGACCGCCAGCATCTTGGCCGCCAGGTTGGTCACCTGCGGCGAAGCCATCGAGGTGCCCGAGTACGCGATCCTGCGTCCGCCGGGCACGTAGCTGTCCACCTGGTAGCCGTTGGCGTGCAGCAGCACGGTCGGTCCATAGCTGGTGAACGACGCTTCGTCACCGGCCTTGTCCACCGCGCCGACGGACACCAGGTTGGGCAGCACGATGCCGGAGGGATAGGCATCGTTGAAGGTGGGATCGTTGCCGGAGTTGCCCGCCGAGGTGATGAACAGCACGTCGGGCAAGGAAGCGATGGCCGCGGTGAGCGCCTTCAGGTGCATGTCGAAGTAGCGGCGCGCCAGCAGCTTGCGCTCGGCTGTGTCCTTGCCGATGCCGCACTGCTCCAGCTCCACCTCGTAGGAACGCAGGTTGCCGCCCCAGCTCATGTTGACGACGCGCGCGCCGCTCTTGCGGATGAAGTCCGCATAGGAGGCGAAACTGGCGGCCGAGCGCTCCTGGAGCTCCTGCGTGGGACAGGGATCGGGCAGCAGCGTATGGCCGAATTCGATGCGCGCGTTGGCCACGCGCGCATACGGGTTGCCGGCCATCGCAATGCCGGCCACATGCGTTCCGTGGCTGTAGTTGCCCACCAGCCGCAATTCCTCGATCACCGTCTTGTATTGCGCGGGGCCGAGGTCCGACAGCAGCGCCTTGACCTGCGACGCTTCGGCGCTGTCGATGTTGGACTGCAGGTCGGACAGGCCCTTGCTGCGGCCCTGCAAGCCGTCGAGCCTCGTCTTGACATCGTCCGCCAGCGGCTCGAGCGGGAACGGCGACGGCCGGGCGAAGCGGTCGAATGCGATGGTCGCCGGACGTCCGTCGGCCAGCAGTTGCCGGCCCGGAAACAGCGCTGTGTCCACGCCGCTGTCCCACACCACGACGCCCACCGGTGGATAGCCGCTGCCGGCCGGCAGCGCGACGTCGCGCGCGCCCCAGATGTCGGCCTTCTCCACCTTGTGGGCCGCCAGGTAGCGGCCGTA
>Ga0075365_10001398_pt1 | contig 10884 bp, 11 predicted proteins | sample EndMetdeltDD1765_FD_71387 | JGI IMG/M metagenome (GOLD analysis project Ga0075365, IMG submission 71387) | Populus endosphere microbial communities from Tennessee, USA - Endosphere MetaG P. deltoides DD176-5 | ecosystem: Host-associated > Plants > Roots > Endosphere | place: USA: Tennessee... | reverse complement strand
AGGCTGCTGTAAGGCGGTCGAGAACCCTCAACGACCAGATCCTCGCCCGGTGCGAAACGTTTCTCCTTCACCATGATCTTGCGTAGGACGCCGCGCTCTTCGTCAGACAGGGTGTCGTGTTGTTCAAGATTGAGAAAAAGCGGTTCGATCACAGCGGTCCCCGGCAGCTTCGATCCCGAGGATCGTTGGTCGATGCAAGGTTCGCGACTGGCGAACCTCACTGCTGGAACAAAATCCATGAATGCCAATTTGGTTGCAGTATCTCAAGACGATAGGCATGAAATGGCACGGTATTTTTTCGATCTTTTCAACGGAGATGGTCCGGTTCCGGATGAGCAGGGCCAAGAATTGACGTCACGCGACGCCATAAGCGGGGAAGTCAGCCGAATCCTGGCGGATATTGCCCGTGAGGAACTACCCGGCCGCGGCAAGGGGATAATCTCGATTGAGGTAAGGGATGAGAGCGGCCAACCCGTATTCACAGGTAGCCTGTCCTTCCAGAGCCGCTGGCACGACGGCAACTGATGAGTTGCAGTAACGCCACTCGGAGAAATGATTATTATGTGGTTTCCAAATGATCTATATTAACCATCGATTAACCATATCAAATAGAATTTTAACTATCCCCAAAATACCGTTCGCATTTTCGCCACGTTACTAGCAAAAGTCTAAGTCCGTTGGTTCGACGCATAGGGGTATGTGTCGAGCCGGTTCAATATGACTGCGGCGGTCGAAGATGGAACGAGAACCATCCGATCCCGTCGGGTCAAAGACGGTATGGGACGGACGTGTTGAGTTTGAGTGGCGGCAAACTTTCGCTTGGCGCGAAATGGCTTGGAATTACGGTTGTCTGTGCCGGAATGGCATCCTGTGCAACGACGGAAGCTCCGAAGCCGAGCAAGCCTCGCAGCAAGGAATATTTCTCTGAAAAGGAATATGGCGTCAAAGCCAGTCCCCGCGTGGTGGGCGATGGGCAGGCTGTGCCGAAGGGCGGCGGCCGCTTCATGGTCGGCCAGCCTTATGAGGTCAAAGGCAAGACCTACGTGCCGAAGGAAGACCCGAACTATAACAAGAGCGGTCTTGCTTCGTGGTACGGTTCCGCCTTTCATGGTCGCCTGACCGCCAATGGCGAAGTCTATGACAGCGCCTCTCTGACCGCAGCCCATCCGACGTTCCCCCTTCCGAGTTATGCACGGGTGACGAACATGGATACCGGCTCGTCGGTCATCGTGCGCGTCAACGACCGCGGCCCGTATCATCCGGGCCGAATCCTCGACGTTTCCGAAAAAACTGCCGAGATGATCGATATCAAGCGGCTGGGAACCGGTCGCGTGAATGTGCAATATGTCGGCCGCGCCCGCATGGACGGCAACGACACGCCGTTCCTGATGGCATCCTATATCCGCAAGGGTGACCGCCTGCCGTCCGTTCGTCCGGAAGGCCAGATCGCGACCGGTGTAATGGTGGCATCCAACCAGCCTTTCGGCGATCAACTGCAGAGCTATCGTTCGGCGCTGCCGCAGCCGATCGCCCCGGCACGCGCTGCTCCGAACGCCGTCAATTCCGCCAGGCCGCAGGTTGCCGCGGCAAAGCCTGTCCCAGCCGCAGCGCCGGTCTATGTCGCCGCGACAGCACCCGCCGCACCACGTTCAAGCGATCGTCCGGTGATCAGCGAAGCTCGCCAGCCGGTCAAGGTTGCAAGCGCGGCAGGTTATCCGACCGAGCCGCAGCGTCAGGCAAAGCAGGCGCAGGCTCCGCAGCCGATACAGGCCGCATCCGGCATCCGCCCGATCGAGCCCCAGGCCCGCCAGCCGCAGCCGGAATTCACCGCAACTGCCTATGCAGGCCAGCCGCGCTCGAAGGAGCCGGTCGTGATGTTCGGCAATATGGTGCTGCAGAACCCGGCACCCGGTCAAAAGCCCGTGCGTTGAGTGTTGCGGTAATTGCTTGCCGCAACCGCCACTGCTACGCTCATGGCTGAACCGGTCTACGAGGTGACGATGCGGCGTCTCTTGCTTCTTCTCTGCGTGATGCTTTTTGCGGCGTCAGCGACTTTTCACACGACAGAAGCACAGGAGCCGCCGCCAGCTTTCGCCACCAAGGCGAAGCAGGTCTTCATGATCGAAGCGAAGACCGGTACGGTGCTTCTGGCCTCCAACGAAAACCAGGTTTTTCCGCCCGCTTCACTCGCCAAGCTGATGACCATGGAAGTGGTGTTCAGTGCCCTGAAGCGAGGCGAAATCAGTCTCGACACGACCTATCCCGTCAGCGAGAACGCCTGGCGCCGCGGCGGCGCTCCTTCCGGTACGACAACGATGTTCGCTGCGCTGAAATCTCAGGTCCGCGTCGAAGATCTCGTCAAGGGCGTCGTGGTCCAGAACGGCAATGATGCCTGCATCGTGCTGGCTGAGGGGATTTCCCGCACGGAGGGTGAATTTGCCGCGCGCATGTCGGCCCGTGCCAAGGATATCGGGCTCGACCGGTCCATCTTCGGCAATTCCACCGGCCTGCCGGATGCCGAAAGCCGCACCACCGCCCGCGATCTTGTCGAACTGGCACGGCATATCTACCGCGAATATCCGCAGTTCTATCCGATTTATGCCCAGCCTGATTTTCAGTGGAACAAGATCTTCCAGCGCAACAAGAACCCGCTGATGGGCCTGAATATCGGCGTTGACGGATTGGGCGCCGGCTTTGCGGAAGGCTCGGGTTATGCGCTGGTCGCCTCTATTCAACGAAACGGCACGCGACTATTCCTCGCCATGGGGGGCCTGGCCAATGACAAGGAGCGGATGGACGAGGCCCGCAAGGTTCTGGAATGGGGGCTTTCGGCCTTCCAGACGAAGCTGCTGTTCAAACAGGGCGAGGTGATCGGCCAGGCAAGCGTCTATGGCGGCACGTCGCGTTATGTCGATCTGGTCGCCAAGGAGCCGGTCGATATCTATCTTCCGGCCAACAATCCGGACCGGCTTTCGGGCCGTATCGTCTATCGCTGGCCGTTACGGGCGCCGGTCAAGGAAGGCCAGGATGTCGGTGTGCTCAGGATTTCGGCCGGCGAGCGGGTGGTGCGCGAAGTGCCGCTGGTGACGGCGCAGCCGATCGAGGTCGGCGGATTGACGAGCCGGGCAACCGATGCGCTGTTCGAACTGATGTTCTTCTGGCTTTGATGTTTACCGCTTGTTTCGCAGCGCACCCTTATACGATATAAGTTGATACAAATGAGTGCGGAAACACGCGTGGCAGAACATTCCGGATTGTTCGTGACTTTCGAAGGCGGCGAGGGGGCTGGCAAATCGACCCAGATTCGCCGTCTGGCGGATCAGTTGCGCCGTCGCGGCCACGACGTGCTGGTGACGCGCGAGCCTGGCGGTTCGCCGGGTGCCGAGGCTGTTCGTCACGTACTTCTCTCGGGAGCCGCCGAAGAATTCGGCGTGCGCATGGAGGCGATCCTGTTTGCCGCCGCCCGCAACGACCACGTGGAAGAGGTGATCCGCCCGGCGCTGGAAACCGGCGCTATCGTGCTGTGCGATCGCTTCATCGATTCGTCCCGCGTCTATCAGGGTGTGACCGGCAATCTGGAGCCCGACTATATCGAGGCACTGCAGAGAATCGCGATCGACGGCATAAAGCCGGACTGCACGCTGATCCTCGACCTGCCGGCCGAAATCGGCCTGAAGCGTGCCAAGAAGCGCGCGGCGGACAACGCGCCGGACCGTTTCGAGCGGGAGGAAATCCAGACGCATGAAAAGCGGCGTGAGGCCTATCTGGAGATCGCCGAGAACGAGCCGGAACGCTGTCGGGTCGTGAACGCCGAACGCTCCGAGGATGAAATCGCCGACGAGATTTTTGCGCTCATCGAACCTATGGTCCGGGAACTTGGTTTCACCCAGACAAGCAGCGCGGAATCGGTCGGATGAGCGAAGAGACACCCGGCATTCTGGACGGCGCCGTGCCGCCGGCCCGCAATGCGCATCTCTACGGCCATCAGGCTGCGGAGGATTTTCTGGCGCGCAGCTATCGCTCCGGCAAGGCGCATCACGCGATCCTGATCGAGGGGCCGGAAGGCATCGGCAAGGCGACGCTGGCGTTTCGTTTCGCCAACCATGTGTTGACCCATCCCGATCCGGCAAGCGCGCCGGATCATCTTGCCGATCCAGATCTCGACTCATCCGTCAGCCGGCAGATCGCCTCCGGCGCCTCGCACAATCTTCTGCATCTTGCGCGGCCGGTGGACGACAAGACCGGCAAGGTCAAGACGGCCATCACCGTCGATGAGGTGAGGCGGGCAGGGCACTTCTTTTCCCAGACGTCGGGTACCGGTAACTGGCGCATCGTCATCATCGATCCGGCCGACGACTTGAACCGCAATGCCGCGAACGCGATCCTGAAAATTCTGGAAGAGCCGCCGCGCCGAGCGCTGTTCCTCGTGCTCTCGCATGCGCCGGGGAAACTGTTGCCGACCATCCGCTCCCGCTGCCAGCCACTAAAACTGTCACCGCTTGGTGATGCCGACATGGCTAAGGCTCTGGCCGGCCTCGGCATGCCGCTTGATGGCGGCAAGACGCAAGAAACAGTTCTTTCGATGGGCAAGGGCAGTGTTTCCCAGGCGCTCAAGCTCCTCAATTACGGTGGGACCGAGATCATTGCCGCCTTCGACGATTTGATCGCGGCGGAAGGACCGGCGGCGCGCAAGGCGATGCACCGGCTGGCGGACGTGCTGTCCGGCAAGGAAAGCGACGTGATCTTCGGGTTCTTCCTGGAGCACCTGAGCGACCATCTTGTCGCACGGGCGAGAGAGGCCGCACTGGCCGGTGACCTGTTCACCGCCGATCGCCAGGCAAAGCTCGTCAGCGATATTACCGAAAAGATCACCGTCGCCCAGGCCTATAATCTGGACAAGAAGCAGACGATCATTTCCATTCTCGAAGCCGCCCGCCGCTGAAACGCAGCCTGCCTTGGGGCTTGCAGGGAACCGCCATCCGGAACTTTGTGTTTCGCATCAGCGAAACATGCGCTAAGAGCGCTCATCACAATCCGTGCCGGACAAGTTCTCTCATCCAGTCCCGAGTGCCAAGATGCCGAACAAGACGCCCTATTACATCACCACCGCGATTTCCTATCCCAATGGCAAGCCGCATATCGGCCATGCGTATGAGTTGATCGCGACGGATGCCATGGCGCGCTTTCAGCGTCTCGACGGCCGGGATGTCTTCTTCCTGACCGGCACGGACGAACACGGCCAGAAGATGCAGCAGACGGCGCGCGCCGAGGGCATTACGCCGGAAGCGCTGGCGGAGCGCAATTCCGGTGAATTCCGCGGCATGGGCAAGCTGTTGAACGCGTCGAACGACGACTTCATCCGCACCACCGAGGAGCGCCATCATGAAGCGTCCAGAGATATCTGGAACCGCATGGCGGATGCCGGCGATATCTACAAGGACACCTATGCCGGCTGGTATTCGGTGCGCGACGAGGCCTATTACGCCGAGGACGAAACCACGGTGCGCGATGGCGTGCGCTACGGGCCGCAGAACACGCCGGTCGAATGGGTGGAAGAATCCAGCTACTTCTTCAAGCTGTCGGAATATGGCGACAAGCTTCTGAAGCATTACGAGGAAAACCCGGATTTCATCGGTCCGAACGAGCGCCGCAACGAAGTCATCTCCTTCGTGAAATCCGGTCTGCGCGATCTCTCCGTGTCGCGCACCACGTTTGACTGGGGTATCAAGGTACCGAACGATCCGGCGCATGTTATGTATGTCTGGGTCGACGCGTTGACCAACTACATCACCGCCACCGGCTACATGGAAGACAAGGACGGTCCGCGCGCCAAATACTGGCCGGCGGACGTGCATATCATCGGCAAGGACATTATCCGTTTTCATGCGGTGTACTGGCCGGCCTTCCTGATGTCGGCGGGCCTGCCATTGCCGAAGCGCGTCTTCGCGCACGGCTTCGTGCTGAACAACGGCGAGAAAATGTCGAAATCACTCGGCAATGTCGTCGATCCGTTCGACATCATCGAGAAGTTCGGCCTCGATTACGTACGTTATTACCTCTGCCGCGAAATCTCGTTCGGCCAGGACGGCAATTGCAACGACCAGCTGATCGCCACTCGGGTGAACGCGGACCTCGCCAATGGTATCGGCAACCTTGCCAGCCGTTCCATTTCGATGGTCGCCAAGAACCTTGACGGCGTAGTCCCGGAACCGGGCGAACTGACCGAGGAAGACAAGGCGCTGCTGGCGCTTGCCGACGGAATGCTTGAAACCTGCCGGGATGAGATGAGCAGGCAGGGGATCAGCAAGGCACTCGCAGCTGTCATCGCCGTCGTCTCCGAGACGGATCGATATTTCGCGGCGCAGGCTCCTTGGGCGCTGAAGAAGACGGGTGATATCGAGCGTATGGGCACGGTGCTTTACGTAACCGTCGAGGTCGTGCGGCAGATCGCCATACTGCTGCAGCCCTTCATGCCGGATTCGTCCACCAAGCTGCTCGATCTCGTCAAGGCATCGCCTGAGGCTCGCGATTTCACGGCGCTGGGTGAAGCGGGCCGCCTGAAGCCGGGCATCGTGCTGGAAGCGCCGACGCCGGTCTTCCCGCGTTACGTGGCTCCGGAAGCGTAAGGCTTCGTCATGCTGATCGATACGCACTGCCACCTGGATTTCGCCGACTTCGCGGAAGAGCGCGACGCGATCATTGCCCGTGCCCACGAGGCCGGCGTCAAGCAGATGGTCACCATCTCGACCCGGGTTCGCAAGCTGGATGGGCTGCTTGCGATCACGGAAGTCTATCCGTCCGTCTTCTGCTCGGTCGGCACGCATCCGAACAATGCCGGCGAAGAGCTGGATATCCAGACCGAAGACCTGGTTCGGCTCGCCAATTCGCATGACAAGATCGTCGCGATCGGCGAGGCGGGTCTCGACTATTTCTACGATACGCAGACGCCGGCCGACCAGAAGACCGGCCTGATCCGCCATGTCGCTGCGGCACGCGAAACCGGCCTGCCGCTGGTCATTCACAGCCGTGCTGCGGATGACGACATGATTGACATCCTGACAGCAGAAAGCGGGAAGGGGGCCTTCCCTTTCATCCTGCACTGTTTCTCGTCGGGCGCCGAACTGGCGCGCGTCGGTGTCGAGCTTGGCGGATATGTTTCCTTCTCCGGTATCCTGACTTTCCCGAAATCGGAAGAACTGCGCGATATCGCCAAGACCGTGCCGCTGGATCGTCTTCTGGTCGAGACGGATGCGCCTTATCTTGCGCCGAAACGCTGGCGGGGCAAGCGCAACGAGCCGTCTTATGTGGTGAATACCGCGGAAGTTCTGGCCGAATGCAAGGGCGTGAGCTACGAGGAAATGGCGCGGATCACCACGGAAAACGCATTCCGCATCTTTTCGAAGATGCCGAGGGTCTGAGCGGTGGCGACATACCGGCGGCGCTTCACCATTCTAGGCTGCTCGTCGTCTCCGGGCGTACCGCGGCCGCATGGTGACTGGGGCGCCTGCGATCCTGCCAATCCGAAGAACCGACGCACCCGCGCCGCTTTCATGGTGGAGCAGATCGGACCAGAAGGCAGTACGGTCGTGGTGGTCGATACCGGCCCGGATTTCCGCCAGCAGATGATCGCCGCCAACGTGCAGCGACTCGATGCAGTGCTTTATACCCATGCGCATGCCGACCATCTGCATGGCATTGACGACATCCGAACATACTTCATGCTGCAGCGGCATCGCATTCCGATCTATGCCGAACCTTTTACCATGGAGCGCATATGCCAGGGTTTCGGTTATTGCCTGGAAACGCCGGCCGGCGGCAATTATCCGCCGATCGCGCGACCGCATCTGATCGAGACGATGGATGCGCCGATCGTCATCGACGGCCCGGGCGGTGCAATCGACTTCTGGCCGCATGAGCAAGCCCACGGCGATATCATATCGCTTGGCTTCCGGATTGGCGACGTGGCCTATTGCAGCGACGTCAGCGATTTTCCGCCCGAGACGATCGGCAAGCTTACCGGGCTCGACATCCTGATCATCGACACGCTGCAATACAAATTCCATCCGAGCCATCTGTCGCTCGAACAGGCGCTTGGCTGGATCGGAAGCCTTGCACCGAAGCGCGCCATTCTGACCCATATGCATACGCCGCTCGACTACGAGACGGTGATGCGTGAAACGCCAGCGCATGTGGAGCCGGCATTCGACGGGATGAGCTTCGAATTGGACGTGGAGCTATAATCTGCCATCGTACGGGATGTACGAATTCCTCGATGGCGGAAAGCCAGACAAGAGGGCGAAAGGCCCGCATTTTAGAGCTTTCGCCATATCATTTAGTTCCATAATCTATCTTATCTGATCATAGTGTTGATCTCCAGACTGGGATGCCGTCTCGCCTATTGGCTTTCGACAGCGGTTCCGGAGCTTCCGCCATTCGGATGTTTAAGCCAATACCCGGTGACGAACGCCATCACCTTCTCGCTCGACATCTCGCACGGCTTCAGTGCATCGCCTTCTGAGAGCCGGTAGAAATTGAAGCTGACGATGTCCGTGCCGGACAGGTCTTCGGCAAACAGGCTGATGCGTTTCAGATCGGCCGAGCGCTTTACCGTCGTGCCCCATCGGCGTCCGGCATATTCGCCTTCGGTGTAGCCGGTCGGAATGGCGGACAGCGCCTGTTCGAATTCGGGTATCGAAACCGTTTCGCTCTCTGGCACGAACTCGTCCTCCCGATCGTGCTGGCTCAGCCCTCGGCAAAAGCCTTCAGCTTGTCGCCGCTCAGACGATAGCGGATCCATTCCGTCATCGGCTCGGCGCTGATCGCCTCGTAGACGCGAATGGCCGGCTCGTTCCAGTCCAGCACGCTCCATTCGAAACGGCCGCAGCCGTTTTCGAAAGCGATGACCGCGAGCTGCTTCAGCAAGGCTTTGCCGGCGCCTACGCCGCGGGCCGTCGGGGTCACGTAGAGGTCTTCGAGATAAAGACCGTTACGCGCCTGCCAGGTCGAATAACTGAAGAACCAGATCGCCATGCCGATCGGCTTTCCGTCCTGTTCACAGACGAGCGCGCGGGTCACGGACTTATCGCCGAAGATCGATTCCTCGATTGTCTCGACCGTCGCCGCGACCTCGTGTTCGGCCTTCTCGTAGATCGCCAGTTCGCGGATGAAACCCAGCAATGTCGTGGCGTCCGAACGGACGGCCTCACGTATGGTCAGCGCCATGAAAAACCCTTTGGAATGAATTGGATGGAGACTTGTCTTGAAGTACCAAAAGCCAGATGGCGCTATTCCGCGGCCGATTTGATCTCCAGGATATCGACCTCGTAGGAATAGCCGTCGAGCATGCCATAGGCCTGTTCGATATTGCCGATTTCGGCCTCGGCCTTGGTGATCGCATCGTTGATCGTCTCGCAGCGGGAACGCAGCATGCGGCCAAGCACGTCGGCCCCCGGCTTCTTGCCGATCCGGTCGATATGGTTGCGGATGCGGGCGCGATGCCGTTCCATTTCGAGGATATGGAAGCGGGCGTTGACGATCTTGTCGGTGAGCTTGCGGCGCATGGCGGAGACCGGATCAAAACTCCCCGGCTCTCGCTCGTCAAGAATGATCTCGTTGACCAGCGTCTCGAGGATCACCAGTCCCTGCAGGTCCTTGGTGTCGGCGAGTTCCGGATCGTAGCCGGTATCGTCATAGACCTTGCGACGCAGCGGGTCGCAGAGCAGTTCATAGGATGTCGTCAACCTGGCAAACGCCTCCACGTCCCCGCCGGCATCGGGATGGGCCGTTTTCGCACGTTTGCGATAGGCCGACTTGATAGCCGTACCATCTGCCTCGCGGGCAACACCAAGCATCTCATAAGGGTCGATCACAGTGTCACCTGTTTTCGGCAAATCATCTCATTCTGGTAACGGCTAAGTCCCGCAGGCTCAACCCATTATCCACTGTTGTGGCCAATTCGGGGCAGGCGACCGCCCTGCCCGCTTTGCCCACAGCTTAGCCGCGGCGGCGAAAAAGCCTTATCTTCCGGCCATCCGCGACCGGCGCCATCAGAAAACTCATCACCACGAAAGGCAGAAGCACGACAAAGGTGGCAACCAGGTTCACATGTTCGGCAATGAAGCCGAGCAGCGGCGGCACGCCGATGGTGGACAGCATCAGCGTCAACCCCAGAGCCGCGAGGTTTTCGGACGGCTGGCCCCGGCCGAGCGTAATCGTGGTGGAAACCGCGAGCGGAAAGGCTAACGCCACGCCGCAGCCTATCAAGAAAAGTGCAACACCTGCCAATGTCAGGCTCGGCGTGGCCACCATCAGTGTGATGCCCGCAGCGACCGAGATCGCCGAAGCGCGCACTAGCGCGATAGGACCGAAATGTTCGCGCAGCATGTCGCCGGACAGCCGGGTCAGCCCCATGCCGACGGTGAAGGTGGCGTAGAGAATGCCGGCGATTGCCGGGTCGGCCTTCAGGTGCTCGCGCAGAAAGAACGTGCCCCAATCATAGATCGCGCCTTCGACTATGCAGAGGCCGAAGACCATGACGCAGATCAGGATGATCGTCCGGTCCGGCAGGACATAGGCCGAGCGTTTGCGATCCGGCTGCACATCCGCCGGTGGATCCTGCGGGGTGACCCAGAAGACGAAGCCACATGCGGCGATGGCGAAGCAGGCGGCCATGACCTGCTGGGAAAAGGGCGTGAACCCCTTCTCCGCCAGAAAACCCGAGCAGAGCGAGCCGACGAGCAGGCCGATCGACCAGAAACCGTGGCTGCGGGCGATCACCTTGGTACCGGTGCGGCGCTCGATGTTGGCGGAGATCATGTTGGCAGCGACGTCGAAGATCGTCCGGAAAAAGCCGAACAGGAAGAAACAGATCGCAAAGCCCCAGAC
>Ga0075365_10001397_pt1 | contig 10886 bp, 8 predicted proteins | sample EndMetdeltDD1765_FD_71387 | JGI IMG/M metagenome (GOLD analysis project Ga0075365, IMG submission 71387) | Populus endosphere microbial communities from Tennessee, USA - Endosphere MetaG P. deltoides DD176-5 | ecosystem: Host-associated > Plants > Roots > Endosphere | place: USA: Tennessee... | reverse complement strand
GGCTGTCACACCGGCGCGATGGTGCAGGCCGAAGCGCCGAACGATACCGGCTGTGCTGGAGACAGCCTGGGATCTGCCGAGGTGGCCCGGGCTGCTCGATCTGGTTGCTTGACGGCCCGTACCCCCGTTCGTAAGTTGGCGAACCATTATCCTAGTTCTGTGGCTAGGAGGGGACGGGCGACGTGGCATATGACCTGGTGATCCGCAACGGCACCATCATCGACGGCACCGGATGGGCCCGGTACCAAGCCGACGTCGGCATCGCCGACGGCCGGATCGCCAAGATCGGTCGGGTGCCGGAGACGGGCGCCACCGAGATCGACGCCGAAGGCCACTTCGTCACGCCCGGCTTCATCGACAACCACACCCACCTCGACGCTCAGATCTGCTGGGACCCGATGGGGCCCGCTGCACCCCACGGCATCACCTCGTCGGTGATGGGCAACTGCGGCATCTCGCTCGCCCCGTGCCACGACGACGCGCGCGAGCGCGAGATCTTCGCCCTGCGCGCCATGGAGGTCGCCGAGGACGTCCCACGCAAGACGGTGGAGGCCGCCGTGCCGTGGGAGTGGGAGACCTTTGCGGACTACCTCGACTACATCGCGCGCCGCCCGAAGGGCATCAACTTCGCGGCGCAGGTCGGTCACGGCGCCTTGCGCACCTACGTGCTGGGGGAGCGTGCCTTCGAGAAGGGCGCGGCCACCGACGACGAGATCGCGGCGATGTGCCGCGAGCTCGAGTCCGCCATGGACGCCGGTGCGATCGGCTTCACGACGATGCTCGAATCGTCGCTGTGGTACGCGCCGTTCCCCGAGGGAACCGACATCCGCGAGGTCGACCCGCGCGCGATCTGCGGGCAGGCGTCCGACGCCGAGGTCGACGCCATCATCGACGTCCTCGCTCGATCCGGCCGCGGCTCGATCGAGATGTGGGGTCCGTGGGAGCGCGCCGTGCAGGCGTCGAAGCGCACCGGTCGGCCGGTGCAGTTCGTGTACGGCGTGTTCGACCCGCAGACGGCCGCTCGGCGCGTCGAGGTGCCCGACTTCTCGCTCGACTCGTTCGACGAGGCGGCGACGCGCGGCGCGCAGATGCTGGCGATGATCCCGGTGCGTCCGCAGACCTCGATGATCGGCTTCAAGGCCAAGCTCCCGTTCGACACGCTGCCGATGTGGTCGGAGCTGCGGACCCGTCCGCTTGTCGAGCAGCGGGCGGCGCTCACCGACCCGGTGCGCCGCCAGCAGCTCCTCGACATCGCGCGCAACGGGCCGTACCCGTCGATGGCGGGCATGGTCGCCCGGCCCCCGCGATGGGAGCGCATGCAGATCCTCGACCGCACGCTGCCGCCGTACCGCACGGTGGCCGAGGTCGCGGCCGAGCGCGGCATCGACCCCTTCGAGCTGTTCGTCGACCTGAGCCTCGAGAGCGACTTCGACCGGCTGTTCGCCGAGCCGCTCACCTACAACCCCAGTCGATCGGAGTGGGTGGACCTGTTCCGCCACCCGCGGTCGGTGATCTCGCTCGCTGACACCGGTGCCCACACGGCGCAGGCCTGCGACTGGTGCGCGCCCACCTACTTCTTCGGGCACTGGGTGCGCAACGAGCAGGAGTTCACGTGGGAGGAGGCCGTGCGCATGTTCACCTTCGACGCCGCGTCGGTGTGGGGCGGCATGGGTGGTCGAGGCGTCCTGCGCGAGGGTTTCGTCGCCGACCTCAACGTCTTCGATCCGGCAACGGTCGCACCCGACGTTCCTGTCGTCACCGACGACCTGCCTGCAAACGGGCTTCGACTCATGTGCGATCCGATCGGCATGAAGGCCACCATCGTCAACGGGCAGACGCTGTTCCTCGACGGCGTCCACACCGGAGCCCTGCCCGGACAGATCCTGAGTGCCGGGCTCGACCGGGGGACCGGACCCCGTGGCTGACGCCGCGTCGCACGCGCAGCCCAGCGGCATGAAGCGGCTGCAGGGCAAGGTCGCCATCGTGACCGGTGCGGGTTCGAAGGGATCGGGCGTCGGCACCGGCAAGGCCATCGCCGTGCGATTCGCGCAAGAGGGCGCGTCCGTGGTGCTGGTCGATCGCCACGAGGATCGGCTCGCCGAGACGCGCGGGTGGATCGAGCGCGAAGGTGGCAAGGCGGCAGTGGTGGTCTCCGACCTCACGGCGCCCGATGTCAACCGGCGCATCGTCGACGAGGCGATCGGGCAGTTCGGTCGCATCGACCTGATGGTCAGCAACGCGGCGGCCTACTCGCAGGCGAAGTTCCTCGAGACGTCGCCCGAGGAGCTCCGCCAGGTGGTCGAGGTGAACCTCATCGCGCCGTTCCTGCTCAGTCAGGCGGTGATCCCGCACATGATCGACGCTGGTGGCGGTTCGATCACGTACATCTCGTCGATCCTCGCCATGCGCGGGGGTGGGGCCAGCCCCTACGCGGCGAGCAAGGCTGGCCTGATGGGTCTGACCACGAGCCTGGCCAACACGTTCGGCACGCAGGGCATCCGCGTCAACTGCATCGCGCCTGGGATGGTCGACACGCCCATGCGCAACGAGCTCATCGCCCGCTCAGGGGTCGACCCGTCGAAGATCGGCGGCAGCGCGGCGACGTCGCTTGGCGTCGCGGGCGACGCGTGGGACGTGGCCAACGCCGCACTGTTCCTCGGTTGCGACGAGGGCAGCTACCTCACCGGTCTGCTGTTGCCCGTCGACGGCGGCACGACCACCCGCATGGGTTGACGCGCCGCGCGCGTCGGTGCGCCTGGCGCTCAGGTGTCGAGACCGGCGAGGCGCCGGAGCTCGCCGTCGGAGACCCGGGCGCCGTCGCCGTCGAGCATGGTGATGGCGCGCTCCGGGCAGGCGAGCACGCCGCGGCTGGCGGCGCGGAGCCGGTCTTCGGTGACGTCGCGGTCGTCCATGTCGTTGTAGCCCTCGTCGTTCAGCTCGAAGACGTCAGGGGCGGTGGCGTTGCACCGGGCCTGGCCGCTGCAGAGCTCGGTGTCGACTCGGATCTTCACGACGTGGCGTCCTTGGGGTCGATGTTCGCGGCCTTCACGATGCCAGCCTCGATGAGCGCCTCGCTCACGTCGGGCGCGTAGCCGAGCTCGGCGAGCAGCTCCCGCGTGTGTTCGCCGAGGCTGGGGGCGACGGTGGCCTCGACGGGCGTGCACCCCTTGATGCGGATCGGCGCCGGGCGGCGCCAGTAGTCGCCGAAGTCGGGGTGGGTCATCGGGCGGTGCGGCGTGTTGGAGACGAGGAACTCCTCGAAGGTGTGCTCGTCGGCGCGCGTGACGGGCACACCCCGGTCGAGGAGGAGCGCCTGCCACTCGTCGGCCGGCCGCTGCTCGAGCACCGCGCCGAGGGCGTCGACGAGGGCGTCGTCGTTGGCGAGCCGAGCCGACGCGTCGGCGAAGCGCGGGTCGCTGCGCCACTCCGGATGGCCGAGCGCGTCGGCCAGCGCCGCCCACTCGCCGTCCTGGATCGCGGCGAGGAAGAGCCAGCCGGACGCAGTCGGGTAGAGGCGGTAGAGCGCGTGGAGCCCGTGCTGGCCGTGGTCGGGAGCGAGCGGATCGGGGCGCCCAGGGAACTGCACCACCATGTCGGAGTTGGCGTACCCCGTGGCGGTGAGCATCGTCGTCTCCATGACCTGACCGGCGCCGGTGCGTTCCCGCGCGGCGAGGCCGATGGCGAGGGCGGTGGCGACACCGAGGCCGGCGCACGGATCGGGGTACGAGTCGTCGACCGGCGGGTTGCCCTTGCCAGCCTGGAGGATGCCCGCGCCGCACAGCGCGTTCGGCGTCGAGTGGAACGCCGGTCGCTGCGCCTGCGGGCCCTGTGAACCGTACGAGCCCGCGTAGAGGTAGACGATGCCCGGGTTGCGCGCCTGCACGGTCGCGTGGTCGAGGCCGAGGCGCTCCGGCACGCCCGGCCGGAAGCTGTGCAGCAGCACATCGGCCTTGTCGATGAGCTTGTCGAGGATCTCGCGGCCGCGCGGGTCCTTGATGTCGACGGCGATGCTCTCCTTGCCGTGGCTCACCTGCGCGAACTCGGTCGTGGTGCGGCGGAACGGGTCGCCGTCGAGCGGCTCGAGCTTGATCACGCGGGCGCCGAGCTCGGCGAGGATCATCCCGGCCAGCGGGCCGGCGACGAAGTACGCGGCCTCGAGCACGGTGATGCCCTCGAGCGGCGGGCGCGCGGTGCCGGTGGGTGCCGCGCCGTTCGGAGCCGTGGCGGGAGCACCGAGCCCCTCGACGCGCGCCTGGTGCTCGCCGAGGCGCGGCGCCGGACGCCCGATCGTCATCGCCGACGTGCGCAGGAGCGCCAGCGGCCCCACCTGCTTGGAGCGGCCCACCTCGGGATCGTCGATCTCCACGACGCGGCCGTTGTCGACCATGTCGCCCATCTCGAGGAACTCCGCGGGCGTGAGGAACGGATCGGCCCCGACGTCGAACGGACCGGCGAACAGCGCCATCCACTCGGCCTGGGTGCGCTCGCGCATGGCCTTGCAGATCAGCGCCTCGATCTCCTCGATGTCCTCGATCGACTTGAAGCCCACCGGACCGTTGGCGAAGCGGGGATCGTCGAGCAGGTGCTCGAGGCCGATGGCCTGGAGCCAGCGCTTGTAGTGGTCGGGCTGGCGGGCGCACATCTGGATGAAGCGGCCGTCGGAGCACTCGGCGGTGAGGAACGCGAGCGTGATGCCGCGGAGCAGGACGTTGCGCTGCTTGGCGGCGTCGTTCAGCGGCGCGACGTGCTCGCCTTCGCGCCGGAAGGGCACGCGCATGGTCGCCGCGGCGATGCCGTCGAGGAGGCTCGTCTCGAGGTGCGTGCCGCGCCCGGTCTCCGACCGGCTCCGCAGCGCGCCGACGATGCCGATGAGCCCGAGGCACGAGGCGGCGTACGAGCCGAACGGCGTGATGTTGAAGATCGGGCGCGGACCGCGGTTCACCTCCGAGAGGCCCGAGAGGCGATCGGCGCCGAGGTAGCGGCCGATGCGCGCGGCGACGATGCCCTCGTAGGCGGGGAGGTCCGCATAGCGCTCCGCCAACCCGAAGCCGGTGATGGAGCAGTGCACGAGCCGCGGGAAGCGTGCCTGCAGCTCATCGGGGCTGAGACCCAGCGCGTGGTCGGTGCCGCCGCGCACGCTCTCGATGAGCACGTCGGCACTGGCCAGCAGGGCGAGCACCCGGTCACGGTCCTCCTGCGCCGACAGGTCGAGCGCCACGCCGTCCTTGCCGCGGTTCCACATGTGGAAGCCGGGCATGGCGCGCGCCCAGTCGCCGCTCGGCGGCTCGACCTTCACCACGTCCGCGCCGTTGTCGGCCAGCAGCTGGCCCACGAGGGGGCCGGCCATGCCCTGGCAGAGCTCGACCACGCGCAGACCTTCGAACGCGGGGCCGTTCACATCGCTCGGCACGGCAACTCCTTCTCGGGGGACGTGGGTGCTTCAGCTCGCACGCGAGCCGGGGGTGAAGACGGCGGGCATGTGGCTGTAGCCGCCCAACATGTCCTGCTTCGGGAACCGGGTGACCTGGTCGGTGACGACCTGGTAGTCGGGCATCCGGTCGAGCACCTGCGTGAGCATCTCGCGGAACGAGTGCCGGGCCAGGTGCGACCCGGGGCACCGGTGCGGCCCGTAGCTGAAGCTCGAGTGGCGGTTCGGGAAGCGATCGAGGACCACCTCGGTGCTGTCGTCGCCGAACACCTCTTCGTCGCGGTTGACGGAGAGCCAGCTCAGCAGCACCTTGTCGCCGACCTTCATCTCGCAGCCGGCCAGCTCGGTGTCCTGCACGACGACGCGTCCGTGGGCCTTGGCCGGCGGGAAGACGCGGAGGAACTCCTCGGTGGCCGTGTCGAGCAGGTCGGGCTCGTCGATCAGGCGTTGCCTGTCGTCGGGGTGCTCCGAGAGGTACTTGAGCACCGCCGACGTCAGCGCGCCGGTGGTCTCCGTACCGCCACCCATGAAGTGGAAGAGCAGCATCTCGACGCGCTCGGGATCGATCGGCGCGCCGTCGATCTCGTGCGCCAGCCACCGGCTCGTCGCATCGTCTGCCGGCTCTCGCTGGCGGCGCGCCACCATCTCGTTGCACTGCTGCACGACCCACTGCACCAGCTCGACGCCGTACATCCAATCGGGTGTGCCAGGCAGGTTGCCGATGGTGTTGTGGAACGCCATGGCGTAGCGGTCCCAGCCGTCGGTCGGGAAGTCGAGGAGGTCGAGGGTGACGAGGGCGGAGGTCGGCGACGTGAGGTCGGTCACGAAGTCGCACTCGCCGCGCTCGATGAAGCGGTCGATGAGGAACGTCACCCACCTCTCGATCGCAGGCCGGAGCGCGCCGACGCTCTTCGGGCTGAGGGTCACGTTGACGAGCCCTCGGTACTTGCCGTGCTCCGGCGGGTCGAGCTCCTCGAGCAACGGCGGGCGGCCGACGTTCGAGGGCGGGATGTTGAGGTTGCTGTGGTTCTCCGGGACGTTGAAGCGCCCCGAGGCGAAGATCTCGGGGTGCTGCGCGACCCACTTCACCTCTTCGGCGCGCGTGACGAGCCAGAACCCGCCGTGGTGCGGTGACCAACCCACACGGGCGGTGTGCCGGGCGCGGTCGACGTAGCCCTCGATGTCGAGCCAGTACTCGTGGGAGTGGTGGTCGAAGTCGATCACCGGCCGGTGGCGGGTGCTCGCCTCGACCGCCACGTCGTGAGGGCTCAACGGGCGCCGGTGAGGGTGGCGAGGTCCTGCTGGAGGAGCTCGTCGATGGCGCCGGGGTCGATCTTCTCCGGCGGCTTGAGGTAGCCGCCGCGGGTGTCCCAGTTCGCCACCATGCGCTCGTCGTGCGGGCGCCGGCCGGTGACGTCGCTGACCGACGGGCCGATGCGCGCCGCGATCTCGTCGAGGCGCGCCGCATCGAGACCGAAGAACCGGATGGCGTTCTCGCCGAGCACGAGTCGCAGCTCGCGCTCGGGAACGTCACCGAACGCGTCGTTCAGCCAGTCGGCGGTGTTGGGCCAGGTGCCCTCCGCGTGCGGGTAGTCGCGCCCGAAGGTGATCGTCTCGAGACCGATCTCGTGACGCATCTCGACCTCGACCTTGTGCACGAAGGAGAGCGCGGCGAGGCAGTGCTCCTGCCAGTACTCGCTGGGGGAGCGCGTGGCCGGCACGTCCGCCCGAGCCGCCTCGTACGACCGGTCGAGGTGCTGGAGCGTGGCGGGCAGCCAATCGGCGCGCACCTCGGCGAGCACGAGCCGCAGCCCGGGGTGGCGATCGAAGACCCCACCGAGCATGAGCTGCCACATGGCGCGGCGCGGCTTGAGGTCGAGCGAGAAGAAGCCCTCGGCGTTGTTGATGATCGCGTCGAGCAGGTCGGTGCCGCCGGCCGCCTCCATCTTCGCCTTGATGCCGTTGATCTTCGTCATGAACTCGGCCTGCTCGCCGCCGTAGCCGGCGTGCACGACGAGGGTGATGCCCAGGTCGACGCACGCCGACCAGTACGGGTCCCAGTAGGCGTCGTAGAGCTCGGGCTGGTCACGGCCGCGCGGGTTGGGCAGGTGGGCGCCGGCGAAGTCGTGGTCGGCCATCCAGCGCAGCTCGGCGAGCATCGCGTCCATGTCGACGGCGCTGGTGGGGTCGCCCACCAGGAGGAGTCGGTCGGTCGCGGGGCCGAAGGCGTCGCTGATCCAACGGTTGTAGGTGCGCGCGCCCGCGGCGATGACGTCCTGCGGGTAGCGGCGGTACATCGCGGTGAGCGGCATGATGGCGCGGGGATCGCCGGCGTAGACGAGCTCGGCCGCCACGCCGTCGCGGTCCATCTCGGCCAGGCGCCGGTCGAGGTCCCACGCGCCGGCGTAGCCCCCGGAGGCCCAGGCGCCCTCTTGGTCGATGATCTCGAGCAGGGCCGGCGGGAACTTGGAGAACATGCCCATCAGCTGGAGGTACTGCTCGTTGTCGGCGTGGAACTCGGGCAACAGGTGCTTGTACGCCGGCTCGACGTAGTCGTCCCAGTGCTCCGGTAGCAGCGTGGCGTGGGAATCCCCCGACACGATGGTCAGCTTCTTGGTGCTCATCGACCGCTCCCCTCGACGCCGCTCGCACGAGCCGCCCAGTCACCCCTCGCCGGACGTCCCGGACACCCCCTGGTCAGACCGCGGCTCGGCCGTGGCTCGACTCGGGCTATCTAGGACTATTATTACGAGAGAGTGCGATTGAAGCACCGCCGATTCGCCGCTGTCAACACGGCGTCGGGGCGGTTGACCCCTCTCGCGGGGCCGTGTTACGTTCCGGAAAAAGGCCAATCATGCGCATGGTTCGGGGAGCCAGCGGGTGGCAGCGCCGCATGTTCGGAGGGGGACGCCAGCACATGAGCGACAGCACCGCGCAGTCGATGGACCAGGAGGCGGTGGCGCACGCTCGCTGGGCCGAGCGGGCCGGCGACCTCGCCTGGTCCCACCTCCACGCCGAGTACACGCAGGACATCGAGCAGGTGCTGGCCACGCTCGCGACCGACGTGCCGCTGACCTGGACGCTCCCGCAGCTGGTGTCCGACGACGGTTCGATCACCTACCTCGCCGGCCAGGACCTCGACGAGATCCGCGGCCAGTACCAGTCGCTTCGCCACTTCGTGGAGATCCACGGGTGGGAGGCGATGGTCGAGATCCGCCAGAGCTGGTACGTGATGACGCACGGGGTCGTGACCCTCAAGCTGGTCGCCACGGGCGAGTACTCGCGGAGCCAGACCGTGACCATGTTCCCGATCGGCGAGGACGGCATCCTCGGCGAGGTCCAGGTCGGCGCCATCGGCGCACGCAAGGAGCTCGACGCGCCGGCGCCACTCGCCTCCGACGGGGAACCGCTCCCACAGCAGCGGCTCGAGAACCTGGCTGCGCACGAGCGCTACATCGAGGCGTTCCGCAAGGAGGACGTGGCGGCGATCGTCGCCGCCAACCGCAGCAACGGTGCGGCGGCGATCCGCAACTACCTGACGGAACGATCGAGCGTGCTGAACGCGGCGGGCGCCGACGAGCTCGGCGCGTACTACGCGGCGCTCTTCGAGAAGTACAAGGTGCTCGACGTGCAGCTCGTCAACCGGGTCGCCGAGTCGTGGTACGTGTTCGCCGAGCTGCACTGGACGGTGCAGGAGCGCGGCGGTGCCGGTCGCACGCTCGAGTTCTGCACGGCGGAGACGTCGCCCGTGCACCCCGATGGCACCTACTGGGTGCGCACCGGCTCCGGCACCGATCCGGTGGAGGTCTGAGCATGGCGGAGGAACCCGTTCGCTTCCTCGACGACGTGCGCGTCCTCGAGGTCGCCAACATGGCGCCCAACCAGCTCGCCATGCACCTCGCCGACCTCGGCGCGGAGGTCATCAAGATCGAGCCCCCGGGCCGCGGCGACGCGACGAGGCTCGTCTCCCGGCGCCCGGGCTTCGATGACTCGGCGCTGCACCGGCGGTGGAACCGGGGCAAGAAGAGCATCGCCGTCGACATGACCCGGCCCGAGGGTGTCGAGGTCTTCCTCCGCCTGGTGCCGCACGTCGACGTGGTGATCGAGGGGCTCCGTCCCGGCACGCTCGAGAAGATGGGCGTCTCCTGGAAGGCGATGACCGACCTCAACCCGCGCCTGGTCATGATCGCCCTGTCCGGCTTCGGTCAGGAAGGGCCCTACCGCGACATGCCGAGCCACGGGATCGGCTTCGACGCCGTCGCCGGCCTGTCGAACCTCGACGAGGACGAGCACGGTCGGCCGCGCGTGGTCGCCGAGCACATCAACATCGGCACCCTCGTCGCACCGCTCCTCGGCGCCACCGCGGTGCTCGCTGCGCTCTCGTGGACCCGGCGCACCGGGCAGCCCGTGTTCCTCGATCTCTCCCAGGCCGACGCCGCGGCGTTCGCCCGCCTCGAGCTGGAGTGGGACGCGGCGGCGCGCAGCGCGGCGGCCGCCGGGATCGTCGAGGCGCCGCAGCCGCGCCCGACCGGGGCCGCCGCGCCACGCGCGTCGATGCAGGCCTACCGGACCCGTGACGGTGAGGCGCTGCTGCTGATGGCGCTCGAGCGCAAGTTCTTCGTGCGGCTCGCCGACGCGGTCGGACGACCCGATCTCCTCGACCACGTCGCAGCCGACCAGTACCTCGTGCAGGGCAACAAGGCGATCGACGACGCCCTCGTGGAGATCATCGCCACGCGCGACCTGCAGGAGTGGATGCAGGTGTTCGCCGCCGCCGACGTCCCGGTGGTGCCCGTCAACGAGGGCACGCGCGTCCTCGACGACCCCCACTTCCGCGAGAGCATCGAGTGGATGCCGGCGGCGCAGGGCACCGTCACCATGCGCACGCCGGTGAAGACCGACCCGCCGACCGCGATCCCGCGGTTCGCGGCGGCCATCGGGCAGGACACGCTCGACGTACTGTCGCTCATCGACATGGACGCGGCGGAGATCGAACGGCTCACGCGTGAGGGCATCCTCGTCGTGGCGTCGACCGACAACGACTGACACAGAAGCGACGAGGGGGCTGTCATGGAGACGCGACGCGCAGAGATCATCATCAACCGTCCCGCCGATGAGGTGTGGGCACGCGTCCGCGAGTTCGTGGACGTGAGCTGGATCCCGAACACGGCCACGAGCCGCATGGAAGGCGACGTTCGCATCGTGCAGATGCAGGGGAACACGTTCGAGGTGAAGCAGCGGATCCTGGAGCACGACGACGCCAATCGCATGTACCGCTACTGCTTGGCGATCGAGCTCGACCTGTCGGCCGTCTACGGCCCGGGCTCGAAGGTCGAACACCTGGTGGCCACCCTCGCGGTCGCGCCGAAGGGGGAGGATGCGTCGTGGGTCACCTACGACATCGACACCCACGAGTTCATGGTTGCCAGCGTGCACGCCGAGTACCAAGGTGCGCTGG
>Ga0075365_10001396_pt1 | contig 10891 bp, 9 predicted proteins | sample EndMetdeltDD1765_FD_71387 | JGI IMG/M metagenome (GOLD analysis project Ga0075365, IMG submission 71387) | Populus endosphere microbial communities from Tennessee, USA - Endosphere MetaG P. deltoides DD176-5 | ecosystem: Host-associated > Plants > Roots > Endosphere | place: USA: Tennessee... | reverse complement strand
GATCGCGATCTTGACCGTCTGTCCCTTGCGGACATTGAAGACGGCCGGAGTAAACAGCATCTTGCCGTCCTCGGTTTCCTTCATCGTGACGCGGATCGTCTGCGTCGCCTTCGCCTTGTCGCCAGGCTCGCCGATGGCCATCTTGTCGCCATGGCCGCCGGCGTGATTGCCGGACGCGAGCGCCGGGGTTGCGAGGGCGACGAGCGCCAGTGCCAATACGCAGTTCTTCATGCATAGATCCTTTCTTGACGTGGGAGATTGGGCCTCAGCCTTTTGTCGGCTTCGGCGTGATTTGCGTCTTTGCGTCTTTGGCCTTGGTCGCGTCCGGCAGCTCGCCGGTCCACTCCCAGGCCTGCGTTCCCGGCGGGTTTTCGTACCAGCCCGGATCGGAGTAGTCGTCCGCCGAGATGCCCTCGCGAACCTTCACGACCGAGAACATGCCGCCCATCTCGATGGGGCCGTGTGGCCCCCAGCCGGTCATCATCGGAACGGTGTTCTCGGGAATTGGCATTTCCATTTCGCCCATATCGGCCATGCCCTTGGTACCCATGGGCATGTAGTCCGGCTGCAGCTTCCTGATCTTCTCGGCGACCTTCGACTTGTCTGCACCGATGAAAGTCGGGATGTCATGACCCATGGCGTTCATCGTGTGATGGGACTTGTGGCAGTGGATCGCCCAGTCGCCGAGGTACTTGGCATCGAACTCGTAGGCGCGCATCGCGCCGACCGGAATGTCGATGCTGACCTCCGGCCACCGCGCCTCCGGCCGGACCCAGCCGCCGTCGGTGCATGTCACCTCGAAATCGTAGCCATGCATATGGATTGGATGGTTCGTCATCGTCAGGTTGCCGACACGCACCCGCACCCTGTCGTTCTTGGAAACGACGAGGGGGCTGATGTCCGGAAACACGCGGCTGTTCCAGCACCACATGTTGAAGTCGGTCATCTCCATGATCCGCGGCACGTAGGAGCCGGGATCGATGTCGTAGGCGTTGAGCAGGAAGACGAAGTCGCGATCGACGCGCATGAACTTCGGATCCTTCGGATGGATGACGAAGAAGCCCATCATGCCCATGGCCATCTGGACCATCTCGTCGGAATGCGGGTGGTACATGAAGGTGCCGGACTTCACGAGATCGAACTCGTAGACGTAGGTTTTGCCGACCGGGATGTGCGGTTGCGTCAGGCCGCCGACGCCGTCCATGCCCGACGGCAGGATCATGCCGTGCCAGTGGATCGTCGTGTGCTCCGGCAGCTTGTTGGTGACGAAGATACGGACGCGGTCGCCTTCCACCGCCTCGATCGTCGGCCCCGGAGACTGGCCGTTATAGCCCCAGAGATAGGCTGTCATGCCGTCGGCCATCTCGCGCTCGACCGGCTCGGCGACGAGGTGGAACTCCTTGACGCCGTTATTCATCCGGTGGGGCAGGGTCCAGCCGTTGAGGGTGACGACCGGCTGGTAGTCTGGACCCGAGGTCGGGTGGAGCGGCGGCTGCATGTCCGCCGATTCCATTGTCGGAGCGTCGGGCAGACCCATCGCCGATGTCTTCGTCCAGGCTCCCGCCGCCAGTATGGCCGCGCTTGCACCGAACAGTTGTCGTCTGTTGAACATGGTAATTTCCTTTCTCAATGGCCGCCGCCACCGCCGCTCCCGGAAGCAGCGGCGACCTCGGTCTCTGCCGAGGCGTTCGTCGCGCCGCCGCCGTAGATGGCAGGCGCGAGATTGGCTTCGGCCAGCCAGAAGTCTCGCTTCGCGTTGACGGAGAGCAGGATGGAGTTGATCTTGTCGCGGGTGTCGGTCAGCAGCTCGAACGTGTTGGTGATCATGCCGTTGTAGGTCAGCAGGGATTCCTCCTCGACCTTGGCGCGCAGCGGAACGACGTTGTTGCGGTAGTGCCGGGCGATGTCGTAGTTCGAGCGGTAGGCCTCGTAGGCGGAGCGCGCTTCCGAGCGCACGTTGACGGCTTTCTCCGCCAGTAAGTTCGCCGCCCGCATGTATGCCACCTCGGCCTTGCGCATCCGGGCCTTGCCGGTGTCGAAGATCGGGATTGCGAACTCCAGTTCGACCTGGGGAGTCGTCCTTGTCTTCTTCTCGTCGTCCTCGATTTCCCGTTCCGTTTCGAAGCCGGTCAGGATCTCGAGGTCGGTGACGTAGCGCGTCGCTTCGGTCAGGCCATAGGACCTGGCTGTGGCTTCGAGTTCGAGCTTCGCGACCTGGAGGTCTATCCGGTTTCGGAGTGCTTCGGCTTCGATGGTGTCGCGTTTTGCGACGGACTTGGGCAGCGGCGGCAGGCTGTTCGGAACCTGATAGTCCAGCTCGGAGCCCCAGAGGCCCATCAGTCGCGTCAGCTCCTCTTTGGCGAGGCGGGCCGCCAGGCGGGCCTTCGCCGTTTCTCCGGCGATTTCGGCGACGAACACATGTTCACGTGCCTGGGCGCCCTTGGTCATCGCACCGGTCTCGCCCAGCTTCGCCGCGAGCTCCGAAGCGGCATCGGCCGTCGCCTGGGCGCGCTGGAGCTGCCCGACGTTCTCCCAGGCCGCGACTGCGCCGATCCAGGCACGCCGCGTGTCGGCGGCAACCTGGAGCGTTCTCACGGCCGCGGTCAACTGCGCCTGCCGGAAGCGTGTGTCGGCGATCGCCACGTCCCTGCTCTTCGTCGCGAGCGCCAGGATGTTCGTTGTGATCATCCCCTCGATCGTCTTGAACGCTTGAAGTTCCGGAGTTCCGATCCCTGTGGTGCCGAAGGAGACTGTCGGGTTGATGAACATCGTCGACTGCCAGGCGTCAGCCGCACGGTAGCCAAGATCGGCATAGGCGGCCTGGAGGCCTTTGTTGTTGAGCAGGGCGATCTGGACGGCCGTCTCGACGTCGAGAGGTTTCGTTCGAGCAAGCAGGCTTTTGACCTGCGCCCCCGCAGAACGGGCCTGGTTCTGGTTCTGGATCCAGACGGTCTCTTTCGCCTCGACACTGGCGGTCTTGTTGGCGACGGAAATGAAGCCCGCCTCATTGCGGGAATAGTCGTCGCCCGTGACGCAACCGCTTAGCGCCAGCGGGAATGCCAGCGCCATGATTATTCTTCTAGGCCCGATCATGAGGCATCTCCATTTGCTGGAGACTGCAGATCGTTCTGTCTGCGCCAAGGCTTGGGGTCGACGGGCTGCCTGGCTTCATAGCCCGAGATCGGCGACCGGTATGTGATGGGGCGCGCGGACGGCTGTTCGACGGCGGCGGAGGATGCCACCACGTCGGGAGGAAGCGTGGATGCGCAGCCGCCGACAAGAAGCGGCAGCCCCACCACGAAAAGCGAGGGTTTCATTATGAAGTTTCCGAACAAGAGATAACCGGTGGGCGCTCGCCTAAAAGGCACGCGACCGACGGGACCCGATCAAGCGGGTGTGTCTCTATTCAGATATTTGGGGGACGGTGGAGGGGCGGCAGTTCGCCAATGGTCGTCCGGTCGTCGACGAACTGCCGGATCGAGGTCACGACGGGTCCGCCGACGTCGGGGCCATCACAAATGATGCCAAGCCCGCCACAGAAGTCCTTGCAGCATTCCTGCTTGACGAGCTTCGACGGGCCATCGCCATCATGAGATACGTCGCCATGCGCGTGGCCATGATGGGCGGCCTCCGTCATGTCGTGGCCTTCATGGGGCGACGTCACGTCGGACACAACGGCTTTGAGATCGGGGAAGGAGGAGCCGTGCATCGCTGCGTTAGCGTTCGACAACGAGTACCCCGCCAGTGATACGACGATCACCAGCCGTATCATCACGAGCAGCTTGCTCATTGCGATTCGGTACATCTTGCCCATTCCCAACGGCCTACATGCAATGCAGCCGGATTTCAATTAAGACCTCTGTGTCACGGATGTTCGAGTCCTTTATGTGGCGCGAACATCACGTTGTGCACAAGCTAGAGCTTCCTTTGGCGCTATAATGCTACACGATCCCGGTTTTCGTCGCCAAGGCGGGCCGCTATGTCCTGCTGACGCTCGCCACGTTACAGATTTTTGGCTGACCGCTTCCGGCGCGGCAGCAGTATCCGGTCGACCGTATCGTCACGGACGACGAGCGTATGCCAGATCGCCGCGGCGAGATGCAGCGCGACCATCGCCAGGATGATCCTCGACCCGATAACGTGGTACGGCGCGATCCCGAACCAGACGTAGCTCGCGACCAATCCCATGCAGGCCTGTCCAATGATTGCGGCGTAGAAGGCGTGATGAAGCGCCGTGGCGGCTCGTCCGCTCCATGTGCCGGGCGCGCCGATCTCTGGCGGCTGAAGGATACGAAGAACCAGCCGTGCGCCCATCAGCAGTCCGATCGCCATTCCTGCATAGTTATGGAGCTGGTGCTGAACGACGTCCCAATAAGCCGGCGCCATCCCCATGTGGACGGCATGGTGGGTTCTCTCGATGCTGCCACCCGTCAGATACTGCACCGGCACCATGAGGGCGACCAGCCAGTGAAGCCCTATCTGGGCCAGTGAATAGCCACCTTTCATCGATCCTCTCCTGCCGAGGGGCGCAGACTAATCGGCGGCGGTTAACGCTTCCTGATCGGCTTGGAGCATCGCGAGATGCGGCGTATCGGGGAGGGCGCCCGCCCTTTTATTGCCCCGATGAGAACGGATATCGGTAGTCGCAAGCGGCACGATCTCGGATTCGGAAAGCAGCCTTATGAGACGAACCATTTTTGCGAACATGTTCGGTTTGCTCTTCGTCGTGGGTGTGATTCTGATCATGGCAGTCTCGTCGCCGGCGACCGAGGATGTCGTAGCGCTTCGGCAGGCCGACATGAAGGCCATGGCCGCGGCGGTTAAGACCATCTCCGGCATGTTCAAGGATCCGGCGAGCTACACGGCTAACGAGTTCAGCTGGGCTGCCGATACAATCCGCGACAGGTCGGGTGTCGTTCTCTCCGGACACTTCATGTCCGAGGCCGTCAGTCCACAGTCGAAGGCCAGGCCGAACATCCCCGCGGAGCGCGAGCGGTTCGACCGGATCGCGAACGACCTGCGCGACTACGCGGTCGCGCTGGACGCCGCCGCCCGGAGTAACCCGGGATCGATGTCCGCCAGCATGCGCATGAAGCCCGGCGAGGCCATGGGCGGCGGACCGCTCGGCACTCACGTCCGCAACGAGCAGGATCTCCTGGCAATGCCGGCGGAACACGCGTTCCACCTCATGCTCCAGACCTGCACGACCTGCCACGCCAAATTCAGGGCGGAATGACGGCGAGCACGCGGGTTTGGAATGGCCCGCCTTGCTCCGGCGTTCAACCGGTCAAGAACGGCCTCTTTTGCTTCAAACAGCCATGTTCGACGCTGCCGACATCACTTCGCGAGGGGCAGGGCCGCCGAACATATGACGACCATCCTCCTCGACTTCGGTGAAGCACCAGCGCACGACGCCATCCCGATCGAGCAGGAATTCACCGACAAGCTGGCCGTGGCCGGTGGCGATCATCTGCTTGTCATCTTCGGTGAATTCGTAACCATCGGCCCTGTCGAGAAATTCCACGGCTGCCATCAGGTCCATGGGCGCTGGAAGCTCGTCCGGCATGTCGATGCGCATCGACGTCACCGCATTCATGCTGATTTTATGCGGCCAGTCATTCTCGTCTTCGGTAAATTGAAGGTTCGGCAGGCCGAAGGCCTTGTGCGATACCCGCTCCGGGTCCGAGGCCGCCAGCAGATTGGGAAGCGGATGGTAGCGAAAATAGAGGCGGGCGCGGTCGATCGGTGTGTTGACGACGGTCAGGCTGTCGATGCCCTTCTCCTGCAAGGCATCGGTGAGTTCGGCCATGGCGGCGATCTGGCGGCGGCAGAAGGGGCAATGCAATCCGCGGAACAACCCGACGAGCACCGGCTTCTGGCCGCGAAAATCGTCGATGGCAACTTTCCCCTGGCGGGTGATGGCATCCAGCACCACGTTCGGCGCGCGATCTCCCGGCTGCAATGGCCTTGCGGCGTGGTTCTCCTGCATGTTTCGTTCCTCCCTTTATGTTTTTGAATCGACTTGCCAAATCGATCTCCGGCGATCACTGCAACGAGGACGGGTCAGTCGAGAAACGGCAAGACGACGAGCGTGCCTGGATCGAGGTTGTGGCGGATGCACACATCCTGTGCCAGCGTGAAATACCGTTCTGCCGCGTCCATGTCGTCATGCTCGAGGCTGAGTGTCGCCAAGCCATCATAGCACGGAAAGAGCAGTTGCGGTTCATCAATTTCCTTCGCAACCTCAAGGGCTTCCTCGTAATACTTACGAGCTAGCTTCGGCTGCCCGTGGCATTGATGAATCTGGCCGAGCACGATCAGCGGCACGGAGAGATGGTCGCGCTGATCGAGCGCCCGGTCGATTTCGACTGATTTCTCCGCCGCCGGTACGCCCTCGGCGGCGCACCGATCGGTAAAGGTGCAGCAGGCAACGGCGAGATTGGCGAGAAGACGCGCCTGGAAGCCGAGATCGCCAATACGGGTCGCGACCTCCAGTCCTCGCCGGCAGATCTTGATGGCGCTGGCCGGATCGACGATCGTGTAGAGAACGCCAAGATTGGAATAGGCGCGGCAGGCGGCACTTTGCAGATCGGCCTTTTCGGCGACGGAGAGACTGCGCTCCACTTCCTGCACGGCCTCGCGGCTACGTCCGAGTCGCGCAAGGGCTGCACCCTTGGTATTCAGCGCCTCTGCCATCGCCCGCGCCGTCTCCCGTCCGGCCTCGGTGGTGCCGTCGATCGGCAGCGTTTGCAGGCATTGCAGCGCCTGCGTCGCCCACTCGGCAGCGGCAGCCTGATCGCCCATGCGGAAGGCGAGATGGCCGCGCTCTTGCAGGACATGCGCACGTTCGACCGGCGCATCCACGGTTGCGATCGTCGCTTCAGCTTCGGCGCAATGGATCTCCGCCTGATCGCGGCGGCCGGCATCGAGATGCAAACGGCCGATCTTGCGCAATATCCTCGCCGCGGCAATCGGATTGTCTTTGGCGCGGTGGATCGCAAGCGCTCGCTGATAATGGGCCAAGGCGGCGTCGCGCAGGCCGGCAGGACCGCAGAGATCGGCAAGACGCTCCAGCAGCGCCAGTTGCTCCGGTGTCACTTCCGCCTCGTTGGCAAAGGCCGCAAGCGCCTGCCGATAGAGACGCATGGCATCATCATTGGCGTAGGTCTTGCGCGCCAGATCGCCTGCCGCCATCAGATAGCTGGCGCCCTTGGACTTTTCGGTGGTCAGGCTGAAATGATGGCCAAGTTGCGCCAGATGCTCGGGCCGGTCGGGCGCTGCGCCATACTGACGTTCCAGAGCCCGGCCGATCCGTTGATGAAGTTCCATCCGCCGCTGCAGCAGGAGATTATGGTAGATGACATCGTGCATCAGCGTCTGGCTGAAGCGATAGCCCGGCGATACCACGGCATCGGACCCGCGCAATTCCTCGATGATATTGGCATCGCAGAGGTAATCCAAGGCAGCGTCGATGCCGCTCGGGTCGGTGGCGACGGTGCGGAGCAGGGCGGTATCGAACTTCGGGCCGACCACCGCCGCCTCCTGCGCCAGCCGCCTGATCTCCTGCGGCAGCCGATCGACGCGGGCAAGCAGCAGGGCCTGCAGATTGACCGGGATATCGACATCGGTGTCTTCGGCGGCGACATGCCAGTGCTGGCCGTCGCCATGCTGACCATCATCGTGCAACGTGCCCATGTCGATCAGTCCGCGCAGGATTTCTTCGATGAAAAGCGGATTGCCGCCGGCGCGATCGAGGATGCGCTTGCGCACCGTCACCGGCAACTTGCTATGGCCCTCGCCAAAAAAGGCAGCAAGCAGCTTCTGCCCGTCGGCTGCAAAGAGTGGCTCAAGACGTTGCACGGTGACGCTGACACGATTGGAGTTCAGCGGGTCGGTCTGCGATGTCGGCCGGTAGATCACAAGCAGCATCAGCCGGCTGCGCTCCAGCCGATCCATCATGAAGCGCAGCACCTCAAGCGAGGCGGCGTCCGCCCAATGCAGATCCTCGATGACGAGCAGCAGGGGGCCTTGTCCCAACCGCCGCTCGAAGACGGTGCGGACGGCATAGAAAATCTGCCGCCGCAACTGCTCCGGCTCAATGTGGCGCAACGCGCCATCGGGATCTCCGAGACCAAGGACATGCAAAAAGAGCGGCAAAAGTGCCTCCACGTCCTCCGGCGTCAGATCGAGCGCGGCGAACCCCGTTGCCAGCAATTGCCGCGTCCTGGCAAGATCATCCCGCTCGCCGATGCCGTAGGCGCTGCGCACCACGGCGGCGAGCGTCCCATAGGATTGTTCGCCGAGGGGAGAGCAGGTCGCTTTGCGGATGGCAAGGCCCTGAAAACGGGCAGTATTGCTAGCGATTGCGACGAACTCGTTGACCAGCCGCGACTTGCCGATACCCGCTTCGCCAATCAGGCGGACAAGCTGTGCCGCGCCGCCGCAGGCGAGGTCGAGGCATGTCAGCAAGCCCGACAACTCCCTGTCCCGTCCGATCATTGGCGCCCGCAGGCCGAAACTTTCAAGTCCACGCGCCGTATGCGGCGCTTCCGACAGCCCGGTCAGCCGATGGACCTGCACGTTTCCGCTTTTGCCTCGCAAGGTCTGAGCCCCGAGACTGTCGAAGGCGAAGGCATGGCGGGTGAGGCGGTAGGTCAGCGGCCCAACGAGGATCTCGTTTTCGCCGGCCATGGATTGCAGGCGTTGCGCGGTATTCACCGTATCGCCGGTCACCGAATAGGATTTCGTACTGACTGCACCGAAGCCGCCGGTGACAACAGGGCCGCTATTGATGCCGATATGCAGACGCAACGGCACGCCGGCGCGTGCGTGCCAGCGCTCGCCGACCTCCGTGGCGCGCTTGATCATATTGAGTGCGGCGTTAAGCGCCCGAACCGGATCGTCTTCATGGGCGACCGGCGCGCCGAACAGCGCCAGGAGCGCATCACCGACGAACTTGTCGACAAAGCCGCCATAAGCCTCGACCGCCTGTGCCATCTCTTCGAACAATTCGTTCTGCAGCACCCGCATGACTTCGGGATCGATCTGCTCGCTCAGCGTCGTGAAGCCGCAGAGATCGGCAAAGAGCACGGTCACCGGCCGCCGGTCGGCATCGCTGTCCGGCTTAGGCGCTGTCGCTTCGATGTTGGGCTTCGATGCAGGTTGGACTTTGCCTGATATCGATGCGCCGCATTGCGGGCAGAAGGCAAAATCGGGCTGACAGGGATAGCCGCAGGCGGCGCAGGTGACAGGCTGCCTTGCGCCGCATCGCGGACAGAAAGCAAAACCGCTCTGAATATCGAAACCGCAGCCCGCGCACTCCATCGGACGCATCTCGCGAAAACCCGATGCGTTGCGGCTCTTTCAGCCGCAACCAGCGGACAGGGACAAGCATGAACCTGCTTCCCCAGGCCTGCAAGTGAAGACTTTGGCAGGCGTTCGATGACCGAGCACCTGCCCAGCGGTGATAGGCGAGGGCGACGTCCCGATATCAGATGGTGCCGGGCCGCCCGGAGGTGGTTGATTGGCTCGCGGATGACAAAAACGCCTCTTCGGCGGTGGGCACTTTCCCCTCTGGGGTCAGATCGTCGACAGCCTTGGGAAGGTCGCGGCTCAGCCGGCCCAAAATCTCCTCATGAGAAAGGCCGGTATTGGCGGCGATCTCGTTGAGAACGTCAGGCCCGAGTGCTTCCGCCAGCTGCCCATCATTGATGTCGGCATTCTGACCGGGCTGTACCCAAGACTCGATCTTGTCGCCGTGACCGTTCTGCTGAAATGTCTTCAGAAGATCGCCCAGCCCGCCGCTGACGATGCCACCGGAGGTCAGCCCGCCGAGGAGGCCGCCGAGACCGCCGGAACCGCCCAGTCCGCCGAGAATGCCCCCAAGCCCGCCCGGCTGCTGGTTCCCCGCGCCAGCCTGCTGAGGGTTCTGGATGCCCCGCAGGAGTTCCCCGATCTTGTCTCTGTTCTGGTAGCCGGCAACGGCAAGAACGGCGAGAAGCGCCTTCAATTGACCGCTCATCATGATGAATCCTCCTATGGTGCTCCAACGTGCAGACGGCCCAATGCAGGTCGCCGCATGGGCAGCAATGTCCGGAGCGCCCAAAGGTTCCGCGCCGGTGCGCAAACAAGGCTGCACCGGGCGGATTCGTTCCGCAATCACAAAGGCCGACCGACTTTACAGCTCACGCCGCTACTCAGATTTCCGGGCAGCCTCGCTGGTTTGCAAAGACAATTCGCTCCGGTCCGCGGCGCGTCATGCCCTGGACGACGATGCTGCGGGCAGATATGCGGACGATCTGCGCCCTGCGAAGTCCTTCGCTGCGGGCGATGTCGAGAGCATCGTCCGGATCACAACCGCGCCGTCCGCGGTCGCGGCGGTCATAACGGTCATAATCACGATCACGGTCATAAACGCCGACGCCACCAGGGCCGAGCCGCAACTCCAAGTCCTGCGCGGCAACGATCGTCGGCGAGATAGTCAGCCCAGTTATGGCGGCCAAGCCAACCAGGACGAATTGAAGAGATTTCCGCATGAGTTCCTCCCATGGTCTTGTGCTTATCGCAATGACAACCTCGCCATACGAATTTTGTTCCTCATGACAAGCGGAGACGGCGCGGCGCCTGTCTGCCGGAGCCGCATTCGATGGACGTTTTGCGGAGCGCAACATCCAAGAGAACCTCATCCTGGTGCCCCGAAGGGCCTCGAAGGAGAGGGCGGGTGCTCAGGCCAATCGATTATTGTCTTCGTTGCATTTGAAAATGGAATCTGCCCGGCTACAACAATTGTCAAAGCTGATTAGAGGCGCGACGTTGCCAGCCATTTAGAGATGCGACACTCAGCATTGCCGCTGGCGCTGACGGCAGCCCCCGATCCGACCGGCTGGGCCGG
>Ga0075365_10001395_pt1 | contig 10892 bp, 12 predicted proteins | sample EndMetdeltDD1765_FD_71387 | JGI IMG/M metagenome (GOLD analysis project Ga0075365, IMG submission 71387) | Populus endosphere microbial communities from Tennessee, USA - Endosphere MetaG P. deltoides DD176-5 | ecosystem: Host-associated > Plants > Roots > Endosphere | place: USA: Tennessee... | reverse complement strand
CCTGCGTTCTGCCACTGGAGCTACGTCGGCGCGGGAGGCACCGACGAGGCCCTCGTCACCGACGTCGGCGCCGGGCTCGAGCTCCTCCACGTGTTCGCCCTCATCCACGACGACGTGATGGACGGCTCCGACCTCCGGCGCGGGCGGCCCACCGCCCACCGCTCCTTCGACGACCGCCACCAACTGGAAGCGTGGCGGGGCGAAGCGCGCCGCTTCGGGGAGGGTGTCGCCATCCTCATCGGCGATCTCGCCTTCGCCTACGCCGACACGCTGCTGGCCCCCGTGCCGCCGGCGGCGCGCGCGGTCTGGGACGAGCTGCGCATCGAGCTCAACATCGGCCAGTACCTCGACCTGCTCGGCGCGGCCCGTGGCGACGACGACCTCGCCACCACCCAGCGCATCTCGACCTACAAGTCGGGCAAGTACACCGTCGAACGGCCGCTCCACCTCGGCGCCGCCCTGGCCGGCCGGCTCGACGAGCTGGCCGAACCGCTCTCGCGCTACGGCCTTCCCCTCGGCGAGGCGTTCCAGCTGCGCGACGACCTCCTCGGTGCGTTCGGCGATCGCTCCGCGATGGGGAAGCCCGTCGGCGACGATCTCCGGGAGGGCAAGTCCACGCCCCTCCTCGCCATCGCTCGCGCCCAGGCCACGGGCAGCCAGGCCGACGTCCTCGCCGACGTGGGGTCGGCCGACCTCGACGCCGACCGCCTCGTCGCCATCCAGGAGGCGCTGCGGGCCACCGGCGCGCCCGACCTGGTCGAGGAACGGATCCGCGTCCGCACCGACGAGGCGATCGCCGCCGCCCAGGCCCTCGACATCGCCCCCGACGCCCGCCAGGAGCTCGTCGACCTGGCGACGTACGTGGCGTTCCGCGACCGGTGACAGCTCGCCCGTGACCCCACGCTTCTGGCTGCGACCGAAGTGGCTCGTCGGGCACGTCCTGTGCGCGGCGCTCGTCGTGCTGTTCGTCAACCTCGGCTTCTGGCAGCTGCGGCGGCTCGACGAGCGCAAGGACCACAACCGCTTCGTCCGGTCCCACGTCGAGGCGCCGGTCACCTCGCTCGACGACGCGCTATCGGCCGGCACCGACGATGCCGCGTACCGGCGGGTGCGCGTCCGAGGCACCTGGGTCGACGGCACCACCGTCCTCGTCCGGTCCCGTTCGCTCGACGGTCAATCGGGCGACAACGTCGTCACCACGCTCGACGTCGACGGTCGAGGTCTCGTCGTGCTCCGCGGCTTCGCGCCGACCGGTGGCGGCGGGCTGGCGGCCAAGCTCGAGGCGGTCCAGCCGGCGACCACCGGTGCGGTGACGCTCACCGGCGTGCTGCGCACGAGCGAGGTCCGCGGCTCGATCGGCCCACGCGACCCCGAGGGCGGCCACCTCGACGTCGTCAACCGCATCGACGTCCCCCGCCTCCAGCAGCAGCAGGACCTCGAGCTGGCACCCCTCTACCTCCAGCTCACCGGCTCGGACCCGGCGGAGAAGGCCTTCATCCGGGAGGTCCCGCTGCCGCCGCTCGACAACGGGCCCCACCTCTCCTACGCCGTCCAGTGGTTCATCTTCGCCACGGTCGGGGCCGTCGGCTGGCCGCTGCTGCTCCGCAAGACGGCTCGCTCGGAGCGCCTCACGCAGGGAAGCTCATCCGATCCGGAGCCGGCGACGTAGAGAGGTCGTGGCGTTCGCCCTCGACACCTACAAACGGGTCACCGGCCGGCTCGAGTACGACGACCTCGACCTCGACGCCTTCCGCGACCAGCCACTCGACGAGCGCTCGCTGCGGTGCCTGCGCTACATGCACGACGTCGAGGAGCACACCTCGTGCTACCTGCGCAACCTCTTGAACACCCGCGCCCACCACGACCCCGAGATCACCACGTTCCTCACGCTGTGGAACTTCGAGGAGCTCTGGCACGGCGAAGCGCTCGGCGCGGTGCTGGCCGCGCACGGCGAGCCAGGCACCGTCCCCCGGGTCACCGCCATGCGTCAGCGCCTCGGCTGGCGCATCACCAGCAGCCCGGTCCTCTGGATGGGGTTCTCCGCGGCGACGCCCCACTTCCTCGCCGTGCACATGACGTTCGGCGTGGTCAACGAGTGGACGACGCAGGCGGCCTACGCCCGGCTGGCCTCGACGTGCGGGCACCCGGTGCTCGCCGAGCTGCTGCGCCGGATCATGCGCCAGGAAGGTCGCCACATCGACTTCTACCTGGGTCAGGCCCGTCTGCGGCTCGCGCCCGCCGCCGCGCAGCGCACCACCCGGCGGGCGCTTCGCCGGCTGTGGAGCCCGGTCGGGTCGTCGGTCATGCCGCGCGACGAGACGAACCACCTCGCCCGCACCCTCTTCGGCGACACCGACGGTCGAGCCATGCTCGAGCGCGTCGACCGCCGCGTCGACGGCCTGCCCGGGCTCGCCGGTCTGTCGCTGCTCACGGGCGCCTTCGCCCGTGCCGTCACCGCGGGGCAGACCGCTTGAGGTGACCTACCCCTTGAGGTAGCGCCACGGCAGCGAGCCCATCAGCAACCGGTGCTGTGGGCCCTCGTCGAGCGCAGCCTCACCCCGCTCGTAGCCGGCGTCGCCGTCCCACAGCGCAACGAGGTCTCCGTCGACCTTCACCATCCGGGTGAAGTAGCGGGGGACGCCACGCTCGAGTGCCGCGCCGAGCGCGTCGGCGACCGACGCGTGCACGGCGAGGTCGGAGAGGGTCACGAACGTGGGGGGAAGCAGCTCGATCTCGCCCGCCCCGTGTCGACCCAGCGCGACGTCGGGCCCGACCCACCCATGATCGACGATCTCGCCGCCGTCGACGACCACCGTGTCCGAGGTTGCGGCAGCGAGGAAGAACCAGGTGGCGAAGCGCTTGTGGGCCGACGCGCGGTCGGGGGTCCAGTGCGACAGCGGCACGAGCAGGTCGGGATCGAGCTCGATGCCGGCTTCCTCTTGCGCCTCGCGCACGGCGGCGCGCCGCGCCGCCCGTTCTTCGTCGTCGCCGGGCGCGGCGTCGAGCTCGTCGACCCGCCCACCGGGGAAGACCCACATGCCGCCCGCGAAGCCCAGACGGCTGTTGCGGCGCAGCAACAGCGTCTCCACCCCGGCGCCGTCGCCGGCATCGCGCACGACGATCACCGTCGCGGCCAGCACGGCGTCGTCCTCCCCCGGGCCCACCAAGTCGTCCGGCACGGCTGGGCACGGTAGACCCTGGTGGTGATGGAGCGGCCCGACATCGCCACGCCCGACGACATCGCCCGGCTCGTGCGCCACTTCTACGAGGTCGCCCTCGACGACCCCGTCCTCGGTCCGATCTTCGACGCGGCCGGGCTCGACCTCGACACCCACCTGCCGCGCATCACCGCCTTCTGGGAGCGGCAGCTGCTCGACCTCCCGGGCTACCAGGGGAACATGGTGCGCGTGCACGTCGAGACCCACGACCGGACACCGCTCGACGACGCCGCCTTCGACCGCTGGCTCGCCCTCTGGGACCGCACCGTCGACGCCGAGCACGCCGGCCCGGTCGCCGAGCTCGCGAAGGCCCGGGCGCGCGGCGCGGCGCAGACGCTCAAGGCGTCCATCGCCCGTCGCTCGCTCCCGATGGTGGACTGACGGGTGAGCTCCGTGAAGGCCGTGACCGGGGTGCAGCCGCGCGGCATCGCCCTCGCCCTCGACGTCGGCGGCACCAAGGCCGCCGTCGGTCGGATCGCTTCCGACGGCAGGGTGCTGACGCGCGCCGAGGTGCCCACCGGCGGCGAGACCGATCCGTTCCCGGCGATCGCCGACCTCTTGCGAACCGTGGCCGAGGGCGACGAAGTCGTGTGCGGCATCGGGTCGGCGGGACCGCTGACGGGGGGCGGCACCCTCGTCAGTCCCGTCAACGGACCGCGGTGGGTCGACTTCCCCCTCGCCGCGCTCGCCGGCGAGGTGACCGGCCTCCCCACCTTCGTCGACCTCGACACCAAGGCGCTCGCCCTCGGCGAAGGCCGGTTCGGAGCCGCCCGCGGGATCGACGATTACCTCGCCATGGTCGTGTCGACGGGTGTCGGCGGCGGCATCGTGTCGCGGGGCGTGCTCCTCGACGGCGCGTCCGGCAACGCCGGCCACATCGGCCACGTCGTCGTCGAACCCGACGGCCGAGCGTGCGGCTGCGGTGGCCGAGGCTGCCTCGAGGCCCAGGCGTCGGGCACCGCCCTCCTCGCGTCGACCGGCCGGCCCCCCGCAGAGGCACCCCTGGAGCTGCGCGAGCAGGTGGGGCGCTGGGTCGGCCTCGCCGTGGCATCGGTCGCCAACCTGCTCGACCTCCGGCTGGCCGTCGTGGCCGGGTCGGTGGCGCTCGGCTACGGCGAGCCGTTCTTCCGGGCCGCCCAGGCGATCATCGACGAGCGGTCCCGCCTCTCGTTCGCCCGGGGCACGCGCATCGTGCCGACCACGCTTCCCGACGCACCGCTGCTCGGCGCGGCGTGCGTCGGCTGGCGCGGCATCGGCTGAACCGGGCCGGCAGGCACGGGCGTCAGTCCCCGATGTGGGCTTCGCCCGCCTCGTCGATCCGCCAGCCGGGGTTGTGGGCGATCTCCCAGACCGTGCCGTCGGGCGCTTCGACGTACGCGTGGTAACCGCCCCACTCGGCCCGCGTCGGGTGCTTCACGACCCTGCCTCCCGCGGCGGCCATGGCCGCGACGACCTCGTCGACGCCGGCCTCGTCGTCGCACAGGTGGCCGAGGTCGAACGGCGGTGCGACCTGGACCCCCATGTCGCTCGCCAGGTCGCGCCGGCCGAACAGCGCCAGCATCCGTCCGGCACCGGCGCGCAGGAAGGTGACCTCGCCCGGCACCACCAGTGCCGGGGTCCAACCCAGCTGCTCGACGTAGTACCGGTGGGCAGCCTCGAGGTCGGGGACGCCCAGCGTCACGAGGTCGACTCGCAGATCCACGCGCGTCAGTCCACCACAACGGACTCGCGGGCGAGGAGGGCAGCCTTCCGCTCGACGCCCCACCGGTAGCCCGAGAGGCTGCCGTCGGACCGCACGACGCGATGGCAGGGGATCGCCACGGCCACGTGGTTCGCACCGCACGCCCCCGCCACGGCGCGCACCGACGACGGGGCGCCGATCGCCTGGGCGATGTCGGCGTACGTCCGCGTCTCGCCGAGCGGGATCGACTGCAACGCCTGCCACACCCGCTCCTGGAACGCCGTGCCGCGGACGTCGAGCGGCAGGTCGTCTCCCAGCTCGGGGTGCTCGACGAGGGCAACCGCGCGCGCGACCAGGGCATCGAAGGCATCGTCACCGCCGACGAGCTCGGCCGAGTGGAAGCGGTCCTGCAAGGCCCGGACGAGCTCTCCGGCGTCGTCGCCGAGCTCGATCGCACAGACGCCCCGCTCGGTGGCGGCCACGAGCACCGCCCCGAGCGAGCATTCGCCGACGGCGAACCGCACGGTCGCGTCGCTCCCGCCCGCTCGGTACTGCGACGGCGTCATGCCCAGCCGGCCGGGGGCATCCTCGTAGAAGCGCCCGCTGGAGGCGAAGCCGGCGGTGTAGATCACCTCGGTCACCGACGCACCGGCGTCGAGGCCGTCACGTGCCCGCGTCGCGCGTGTCGCCACGGCGTAGGCCTTCGGCGTCACCCCGGTCACCGCCTTGAACACCCGGTGGAGGTGGTGCGGGCTGAGCCCGACCTCGGACGCGAGGTCGACGAGCGTCGGTGGGCTCTCGGCCCCCTCGATGATCCGGCAGGCGCGCGTCACCACGGCGATGCGGTCGGCGGGGCTCATGGCTCCATCGTGGACCGTGCCTCGAGGGCGCGCACTCCGTTCCTTGCTCGACTCACGACCGCTCCTCGAGCGAGTGCGCGGGGAAGGGGCGCCGGTCGGCCAGCACGGCGAGGTACGGCGTGACATCGCCGGCAACGACGCACCCGCGGATCTCGTCAGGGGTACGACGGCTGGCCAGCAGCCGCGACGTCTCCCAGGGGTCGGCCCGCAACGTGCACCCGCTCCGGGCGAAGTGGCTCGTCCAGGTCACCGGACCGGCGTCGATCACCAGGGCGCCCAGACGGTGCTCCTTGAGCGTCGCCCCGAGCGACTCGAGCTGGAGCTGGACCACGGCGCGCACCTCGGGCGCGCCCCGGGCGCCGGACGCGCCGAGCGCCACCCGGAGGTCGTGTTCGTGGGTGACCGCGTCGACGAACAGGCCGTGGGCGCCGGCGTCGATGACCTCCCCGACACCGGGTCCGGCGACCTCCCACCGCCCGAGCAGGTCGGGGACGGGAACATCGCGCCGTTCGGCGCGGAGGTCGTCGAGCCACGCCTGGCGGTCGGCGCCGGGGCGGGAGCCGGTGGTGACCGCTTCGGCCAGGCCGCTGAGGTGGGCGACGACCTCGTGCACCGACCATCCCGGGCAGGCCGGCACGTCGACGGCGGGGTCGGCGGCCGCGACTAGCTCGGCGATCCGGCGGCGGGTGGCCTCGTAGCCGGCGGAGAGGGCGAGCACGGCCGCAAGCTACCGGCCCGGCGCCGACGGCGGTCCCGGCCCTCGTCTGACCTCCGGCTGACCCCGATCACCCCCCTCTGCGGTCGGATCGTCCCATTCCTGGCCGATAGTTCACGTCAAGTGGTGGCCGGAACCAGCCGAAGATGCTCCTGGTGGCATTCACGGTGCAGGCACCCGAGGCGGAGGGAACGCTCCTCGGACGCGCCCCCGGCCGCCCGACCTTCGAGGGCGACGACGTCGACGTCGACCTGATCCATGCCGCCCAGGACGGCGACCTCCGGGCCTTCGCCTCGCTGTACGACCGCCACCAGGAGCGGCTCGTGCGCTTCTGCCGCTCCCGGCTCGGCGATGCCGACGATGCCGCCGACGCCGCCCAGGAGACCTTCTTGCGGGCCTGGCGGGCGATCGACACCTTCGGGACCCGCGGCAACGTCTACCCCTGGCTGCACGCCATCGCCCGCAACGTCTGCACCGACATCCTCCGCAAGCGGCTTCGCGTCGAACCCAGCGACGACCAGGCCCTCGGAGCCCTGCCCGACACCGGGATCACGGCCCACGAGCTGCTCGACGCCGAGGCCGACACCGCCCTGCTCCGCACGGCCTTCGACCGCCTGTCGGAGCGCCACCGCGAGATCCTCGCCATGCGGGAGTACGAAGGCTGGACCTACGAGCGGATCGCCGACCAGGAGCAGCTCGAGCTCAACGCCGTGAAGTCCCTCATCTGGCGGGCCCGCCAGGCGCTGCGCCGCGAGTTCCTCCTGGTCAGCGCCGAAGGGCGGCTCGGGGGCATGGCCGGCATCGGCGTGCTGCTGCGCACCTCCTTCCCGACCGTCCGCCACGCGTTCGACCGGGTGGCGATGACGGTCGGCGACATGACGAGCGCGACGACCGCTGCCGTCGGCAACGCAGGAGTCGCCGCGGCCGGCGCCGTGAGCGTCGCCGCCGTCGTGGTCGGCATGGCCACCACTCCGCAACCGGTCGCCACCCTCGCGCCGCCGCCCGCCGTCGTCACCGTGACCACCGCGCCGGCCGCGCCCGGGTACGCCGGCTCGGTCACCCTCCCCGGAACCACCGTGGCCGCCGCTCCTGTCACCGAGACCGCCGGGACTGGATCGGACACCACCACCGGCGACCGCGTCGGCGTGGTTCCGCCCACCACTCCGGCCATCACCGTCCCCGACCCCGCACCTCCGTCCGGAACGGTCGTCGTCGACGACTCCATCACCCTCACCGTCGACGACACGACCCTCGCGCCGACGGACACGACGACGAGCACCATCTCGGATGCGGCTGACACCACCGGCACGAGCGACGGCACGGCCGCCGCCGTCGAGGGGGCCAAGGCGCACGGCAAGAGCGACAAGACCGGCAAGACCGTCGAGCGCGGCAACGGCAAGACGAAGTAGCCGGCTCAGACCACCGTGGTCGGCGGGCGCGCCGGGTCGGCTTCGGAGACGATGCTGGCGAGGACCTCGGTCGCGAGCTCGGCGACCTTGCGCCGTTCGGCCCGGGCGGCCGCACGGAGCTGTTGGAACGCGGCGGCGGCGTCGACCCGCTGCTGGCTCATGAGCACGCCCACCGCCCGCTCGATGACGACCCGACTGTCGAGTGCATGGCGGAGCTGCTCGATCACCGACTCATGCGACTGGGCGAGCAGTGCCGTCGCGACGAGGTGCTCGGCCACGCCGCTGAAGGCGGTGATCGCCTCCACGTCGCTGTCGTCCCAGTCGTAGGGGTCGTGGCGGTAGACGTTGAGCGAACCGATCGTGGAGCCACCGGCGCGCACCGGGACGCCCAGCACGGCCCGGATCGACGAGCCCTGGAGCTCCTGGCTCAGGGCCGGCCACCGCTCGTCGCAGCGGACGTCGGGCGTCTGGACGACCGCGTCGAAGGTGATGGCGTCGACGCACGGCCCCTCGCCGGTGCGCTCGTGGGCACGCTCGAGCGACGACGCCTCCCGGTCGGACGCGGCGATGGTCCGCAGCACGGCGTCGTCGTCGACCACCAACAGCCCGGCACCCTCGACCGCGAAGAGCTCGCCGGCGGCGGTGCACACGTCGCGCAGCGCGGGACCGACGCCTACGCCGGCCGTGCTCGACCGCAGGCGCCCCAAGGTGTCCCCCAGCGCGGCGAGATCGATGTGCATGGTCACGGAAGGCCTCCTGCTCCTGCGTCGCGGTGTCCCGCGGTGGTCCGGGTGGTGGTTCGTGTCGTCGCTCGTGGTGACTGGTGGTCCGCCGTGATCGCCGGTACCTCTACCCAGAACCCGGTGATCATCCGCCCACCTCCTCGGGATCGATCCCCAGCCGGCGATCCGCGCCGAGGGCGACGAGGAGGCGTCGGACGATCGGGCGGGGGCGGACGAGACGAACCGACCGCCGGCCGGCCAGATCGAGCAGCGGCCGCAACCCGGCGACGTCCATGAACACGAGATCACCGAGATCGACGACCACGGCCACGCCGGCGGGGAGCGCCGCGAACGCCTCCCACAGGCGGGGAGCGGAGGCCATGTCGAGCTCGCCCATCAGGTGGACGACGAGGGTGGCCTCGTCGTCGACTACCGGGTCGACCACACGGTCGACCACATTGATCTCGAGCAGCTCGTCGAACACCCTGTCCTCATCCCGCAGCGCGCCGTGGTCGGATTCGGCGCGCGTCGTCCGCGGGAGCAGGGCGGACCTCCATACCGTACCGCGCACGGTGGGAGATCTCGACCGATCTCGTGCAGATCCTGCCGTCCTCCTGCCGTCACGTGACGGGGGCGCCGGCCTCCTGGGCGAGGGCGACCAGGCGCGCTCGCGCGACCTGGCCCGTGGCGCCCGTGCGCGGGATCTGGTCGACGAGCACCAGCCGTCGGGGCACCTTGTGGCGGGTCAAGGTGTCCGCCAGCTCGCCCTGCAGGAGGGCGAGCGTGGGCGCCGAGCCGGGGACCGGCACGACGAAGGCGGTGACGACCTCGCCCCACGTCTCGTCGGGCATCCCAGCCACGGCGACGTCGGCGACGCCTGCGCAGCACCGCACCGCCGCCTCGACCTCGACGGGCGCCACCGTCTCCCCGCCGCTGCGGATCAGCTCCTTGGTCCGGCCGACGACGGAGAAGTAGCCGTCGTCGTCGACCTGCACGACGTCGCCCGTGCGGTACCACCCGTCGACGAGCACCTCGGCGGTCGCCTCCGGGTTGCGGAAGTAGCCGTCGAACAGCAACGGGCTGGCGACCCACAGCTCACCGGCCTCGTCGCACCGCGCGAACGTGCCGACGTTGGGCTGGCCCACCGAGTAGGGCCGGGCGAACAGGTCGGGGTCGTGGAGCACGCAGACGCGGTGCGCCTCGGTCGAGCCGTAGACGACCGACGTGCGCGTGTCCGGGAAGGCGTCCTTGATGCCGCAGAGCAGCTCGGGGCTGGTGACCGACGTACCGGTGTCGCAGATCCGCAGCGAGGAGAGGTCCCATCCCGAGCGATCGGCGTCGAGCACCCGCCGCCAGACTGCCGGGATCAGGTAGGTCCCGTGCGCACCGTGGCGCTCGATGGCGGCGAAGAGCTGCTCGGGCTCGGCCCGGTCGACCCAGATCACCGGGTCGCCACGCAGCCACGAGTCGAGGTGCGACACCCAGCCGGCCATGTGGAACTGCGGGAACATCGAGACGTGCGCGCCGCGAGGCGTCGCGTCGAAGCCGCCCCGCAGGCGCTCGACCCGGTTCGAGAGCATCGCCCCCTTGGGTCGGCCGGTCGTGCCGCTGGTGAAGAAGATCACCATCGTGTCGTCCTCGGCGACCTCCGGCAGCACCTCGAGCGGCTCGCCTGCGTCGGGCAGCGAATCCAGCGAGCGCGTCCCCACCCTCCCGTCGACGCTCAGCACGATCGCGGGTTGCCCGACCTCGTAGAGCGACGACAGCTCGTCCGGCGTCGAGCTCGGGTTGCACGGCGTGTAGACCGCTCCGAGATAGGCGCACGCGCTGTGCACGATCACCCCTTCGAGCCCGTTGCGCGCCACCCAGCCGACGCGATCCCCCCGGCCGATCCCTTCGGCCACGAGCCGCGCCCCGAGGTCGCGCGCGGCGATGTCGAGCTCGCCGAAGGTCGTCGTCTCCTCGCCGATGCCGGCAGCGATGCGATCGGGGTGTCGTCGGGCTGCGCTGAGGAGCACGTCGCGCACGAGCAGCGGCACGTTCAGGCCCCGTCGGTCTGGGTCACGTCCTTCAGCACGCCGATCCGGTGGACCTCGGCGAGGTTGTCGCGCAGGTAGTCGGGCGCGTCCTCCGTGTCGACGAACCAGCCGGTCGGGCACATGGTGAGGATCTCGATGAAGCTGAGACCGAGTCCCTGGTCCTGGATCTGGAAGGCCTTGGTGAGCATCCGGCGCAGGCGGGCGACCTCGCCCGCCGTGTTGGTCGCCGCACGCGCCACGTAGGCGGT
>Ga0075365_10001394_pt1 | contig 10893 bp, 9 predicted proteins | sample EndMetdeltDD1765_FD_71387 | JGI IMG/M metagenome (GOLD analysis project Ga0075365, IMG submission 71387) | Populus endosphere microbial communities from Tennessee, USA - Endosphere MetaG P. deltoides DD176-5 | ecosystem: Host-associated > Plants > Roots > Endosphere | place: USA: Tennessee... | reverse complement strand
CGGCGTACAGCCCGACCAGCGGCGTCAACTGGCGCTCGTGACCATCGCCTGGGAGCTCTCGTGGTACCAGTGGGAGGTCGGCGCCGACGGAGAGGGCGACGACGGCGAGCCGGTCCGCGAGGTCGCCAAGGGCGCCGAGCTCTCGGAGCTCGACGACAAGGCGAAGGCCTGGAACGCAGCCGTCGACGAGGACGGCACGCTCCGCCTCCGCTCGGCTACGGAGTCTCGAGAGCAGGCGGCTCAGGAAGCTTGAGCGAGCGGCTGGTCGTCCACGTCGACGGCGGCGCGCGCGGCAATCCGGGGCCGGCGGCGATCGCGGCGGTTCTCACCGACGCGGACGGCACCGTGGTCGACGAGCAGGCCGAGACGATCGGGCACGCGACGAACAACGTCGCCGAATACCGGGCCCTGTTGCTGGGCATCGAGCGAGCGCGCGCCCTGGGCGGGCGGGAGCTCGAGCTGGTCGGCGATTCGGAGCTGATCGTGAAGCAGGTCCGCGGCGAATACCGGGTGAAGGACGCGAGCCTGCGGGAGCTTCACTCGCAGGTGAAGGCAGCTCTGGCGGACCTCGACCGGTGGTCGATCCGCAACGTTCCGAGGGAGGAGAACGCGCACGCCGACCGCCTCGTCAACGAGGCGCTCGACGCGCGCTCTCCTCAGTGACGGTCTAGCCGGTCGCGGCGTCCAACTTGGACACGATCTGCGACGCGTCGCCGTGCAGTCGTTGTCAGCGGCGCCGGCGGACCTCCCTTGGCCGGCGACACCGGGAGTTCTATTGAATAGCGGTGAAGGGCGCGGCGGTCGCCGCGCACATCGCGATCAAGGAGGCAGAGTGGCGGTTCGCACGGCAAACGCACGGTGGGAGGGCGCGCTTCAGAGCGGCAGCGGAACGATGGCGCTCGGCAGCGGCGCCTTCGAGGGCCAGTACTCCTACTCCTCGCGCTTCGAGGAGGGAACCGGAACGAACCCCGAGGAGCTGATCGGTGCTGCCCACGCCGGATGCTTCTCGATGGCGCTCGCCCACGCGCTCGCCGAGGCGGGGCACGAGGCGACTCGGGTCGAGACGACCGCGCGTGTCCACCTGGAGCCGACGGAGGACGGCCCGACGATCACGAGGATCGAGCTGCAGACCGAGGGCGAGGTTCCGGGCCTCGACGCTGACGAGTTCCAGCAACAGGCCGACGCCGCCAAGGCCGGCTGCGCGGTCTCGAGGGCCCTCGCCGGCGTCGACATCTCGCTCGAAGCGACGCTCGCCGGCACGTAGCCACCGCGGCCGGACGGCCGATCCGCCGCGGCTAGAATGCCCCGTTCACGCGGCTGTAGCTCAGTTGGCTAGAGCGTCTGCTTGCCATGCAGAAGGTCGTGGGTTCGAATCCCATCAGCCGCTTGCCGCGCGCGCCGTGGCCGCGCCCCCTCAGCCCGGAATGACCCGGTAGCAGGGTCTACACCGGGTAGCGCAGGATCGCCGCGGCAGGGCCGTTGCCAGGTACGTCGTCGCGGCGCACCGCCAGCACGCGGCCGCGGGCGAGCAGAACGCGTCGCGCGATCTCGTCCACCACGCCGTAGTTGACCGCGTCATCGGAGTCTTCGAGGGTGAGCGTGCCGTCGGCCTCGTCGACGAAGCCGGGCACCGCCTCGTCGATGTCCACGAACGCTGTGTCGACCGCCCCGAAGGTCGCCGCACGCGCGATTTCCGCGAGGTCGTCGCTCGCCCGTCCCTGCGGCACGCGCTGCTCGTAGCGGTCGCGCAGCTCGGCGAGCTCGTGGGCGTAGAGGTCGTCCAGGATGCGGCGGCTCGCGTCAGCCAACTCGCCGTCGGTCTTGGTGTCCGGGTTGCCTGCGATCGACTCCGGCGCGAGGTGCGGATAGGCGCTGACCGACCGGAAGATCGACGTCAGCGGCTCGGTTCCGGCGACGATCAGCGGGAGATCGAGTCCGCTGAGCATCGGCCGCAGTGCCTCCTCGACGCGGCGCGCATACTGGCGCAGGCGCAGCTTCTGGCCCTCTGAGCCCTGGACGCGCCGGTCCGGTGAGCGGTCGGCGATCGACCGCTTCCCCACGGCGCTGGCGGCGTCGCTGGGCATATCGGGGACCCGGATCTCGGTCGGCGAAGCGTCGGGTGAGACCTCGACGAGGCGGACCGCGTTCTGCGAGATGGCGAGCACGTACGCCGCCTGGGGGAACGTGGCGCTGCGCAGCAGCGGCTTGACGTGGAAGCGGTCGGATACCTCGACCATGGGCGACAACCGGTTCGCAATCTGAAAGGTCCGCGCCCCCGTCGGCGATGCGAAGACCGCGAGGCTGTGCGCCTGGCGTGCCCAGAACGCGTCGTCCTCCGCAAGATGGTCGAGCAGGTCGCGCAGGTCGTTGAGCGCGCCGCGCTCGAGCGATACCCCGCTGAGCTGGTCGAGCGCCTCGCCGCTCAAGTCCTTGAACTCGATCCGATCGCGCTTACCCCGCTCCTCGGGGCTCGTGGGCAGGTAGATCGAAACGCACGCGGGGCGGCGCACTGCCAGCAACTGCTCGAGATCGGCGCGGGTCGGGATGTCGGTATGCACGATGAGCCTCCCTTCACGTGGGATGGAAGACACGGCGGAGCTCCAAAGCTACGCCGATGCGCCTCCGGATCGCTTCGCCGTCGAGGCTCCCTGCAGGGGAGTGGCTGCCAGCTGGGGTTCTCCGCATAGCCGTGACCCGGGTACTTCGCGTAATGGGTCAGCGGGTGATCCGTGTGGCGGACTCGAGTCCGCTGTGGGTCAGGCCCGGGACCGGAGCGCCGATGCGGCCTGCCGCACGCGCTCGACGGCCCTGGTGAGCGTGACGCGCGAGTTCGCGTCGCGAAGTGTGGAGCCGTCCTCGGGCGTTATCCACAGCATGAGCCGGCCGCATCGCGGACAGGGACCCGCGGGGTCACCGAAGAACCCCCTCTGACCCGCCGACTCCACAGTGTGTCCGCAGGATTCGCACCCGGCTACCGTCACGACGCCTCCTCCTTGTGAGCTGTTCGGACCGAGTGCTCGCCGGCCGCTCTGGAGTCGTCGCGAGTACTACGTCTGAGTGGATCGACGCGAGCCGCCGATTGTGGGGGCGACCCGCGCTGAGACGCGGATGCCCGCTCGCGGCTCCTTTCAAACCAGCATGGTCAAGAAGCGAACCACTTCGCCACTGGTTGAGCTCAACGCGCTTCGGGTACCCGCGCAGGACAACCAGTCCCGAAAGGAGCAACACAATGGGTATCACCGACAAGATCACTGGCAAGGCAAAGCAGGCGGCCGGCGACGTTGCGGGCGACAGCTCGCTTCGCGACGAGGGCCGCAAGGAAGAGGCCAAGGGCGAGAAGAAGGAAGAGCTCGAGCGCGCGGACGAGCGTGCTGACGAGAAGGCCGAGGAGGTCGCGGACCTCGAGCGCAAGACCTGACCGCATCGGCCCGGGCAGGCGCCGTTTGGCGGCGCCTGCCCGCGGCCGGGCCGTCAGAGCAGCTCGGCCAGTTGCCGGGCCGCTCGGGCGGCGCCGTCGGTCTCGACGTCGCGATAGCTGACGTCGCGGCCGATCTCCTCCGCGATCGCCACCGCGATCGCCTCCGGCGGGGAGTCGTCGAAGTCCATGCGACGGCCCGCGCCGTAGCGCTCCAGGCGGTGGCGGACATGGAAGTTCTGCTCGAAGTGATGGCGCAGCGGGAAGAACAGGAACGGCCGCTTGTTCGTCGTCAGCTCCATCGTCGTCGTCAGCCCGCCCTGCACGACCGCCAGGTCGCAGGCGGCCAGGTGGCGATACAGATTGTGGACGTAGGGGACCACCTCGAGCCCGGCGTGTGACGGGAGCGAGGCGGGGTCGATCCGCGGCCCGGCCACGACGATCATCCGGAGGCCTGGAACGCGCTCCTTGGCACCGGGGAACGCCGCGATCACGCGACGCAGGAGGTCGCCGCCCACGCCCGAGCCGCCGACGGTGACGATGCAGACCTGCTCGTCGTCCCCGTATTCGAGGTCGTCCCGCAGCTTGCCGCGGTCACCGAGGTCGGCGGGGTCGAACCCGGTGACGTAGCCCGTGAAGTCGAAGTGCCGCTCCGTCCAATCGCGGATCATCGGCAGCTCCGGCCCGAGGCGCTCACCGACGATGTCGTCCGGGTTGCCGACGAACAGGGCCCGGTCGCGGACCTCGGGGTGGTCGGCGATGTGGTGGACCATGTCCGCGTTGTAGTCCGCGGTGACGTACGCCTCGCGCTTGCCGCCGTCCTCCATCGGCAAGAAGCCGACGAAGTCCGTGAGCCAGGCGAACGGGACGCGCTTCTCGCGCGGGTTCTCGTGCAGGTAGTAGTCGAGCTCCCACGCCTCGTCACCGATCCACAGGTCGTAACGCTCGTCGCGGCAGACGTCGTGGAAGAGCATGAAGTTCGCGGCGAGGATCTCGTCCATCCGGCGGAGCGCCTGGAAGCAGTGCAGGTCGTGCTCGGCCGACTCGGACTCGATGTGCTTCGACTCGCTCGCCAGGTGGCGGCTCGCGGGGTGGATGCGCTCACCCTCGCGCTCCAGAACGCGGGTCACCGGATCCTGCGCGAGCCAGTCGATCTCGAGGTCGGGCTCGAGGCGGCGCAGCTCGCGGGCGATCGCGACGTCGCGCTGGGCGTGGCCGAGGCCGATGGGGGAGGAGATGTACAGGGCACGCGGGCGGCCGTCCGGCCGGTGGACGGTCGGGTCGCGCGGCGTGCGCGGTCGTCCGAAGGCGTCCTCGGCGAAGTCACGCATCGCGAGGTTGACCTGCACGGGCTTTCGGGCGTGCGGGAGGTGACCGGCCCCCTCCACGGTCTCCAGCTCTCCGCCTGAGAGGCGGGCGAGCGCCTTGCCGTCGCGGTAGGGCGTGATCTTGTCGCGGGTCCCGTGGATGACGAGAACCGGGCAGTCGAGATTCTCCGCCAGCTCCCGCAGGGTGCGCCGATCGTGGTGAAAACGGGCCATTCCGGTCGCGATCAGCGTCTGCGGGTCGGTGTCGAGCGCCCACCCAACGCCGTCCTCGATGCCCTTAGTCGAATGAGGTTCGGAGAAGCAGCGCGAGATGAACCACTCGGCGAACTCCGGGTAGTCCTCGCGCCAGTGGACCGCGTTCATGCGCCCCCACCAGCGATAGACGGGCGCGCGCCGGTGAAAGACGGACTTCATTCGAGGATTCGTCAGGACCGACTGATGGGAAGGGGTGTAGGGGAACATAGGGCCGATGAAAACGGCGCCGGCCACCCGGTTGGGAGCCTCTCGCCCCAGCTCCAGCAGGTATTGGGCGCCGGTCGAGAGGGCCGCCATCACGGCGCGATCGGTGCCGGTCGCGTCCATCACGGCAAGGCAGTCGCGGGCGACCGCCGCCATGTCGTAGCGTCGCGGGTCGCGGCAGCGGTCCGAGCGCCCGTTGCCGAGGCCGTCCATCGTCAGCACCCGGAAGTGGCGCGCGAAGTACGCGATCTGCATCTTCCAGTGGCGCGAGTGGACGAGCGACCAGGTGGGGAGGAGGAAGATCGTCTCCTCGCCCTCGCCGTAGACCTCGTAGAAGATCCGCTGGCCGTCGCGCTCCACGAAGCCATCCGTGTGGGGGTAGACCGCTCGGCTCTGCTCGCCGTCGCGACCGATCGCGTGCTCCGCGGTCTCGGATGCCGCGGGTGCTTCCGTGGTCGTCGTCATTTCGTTCCCTCCTGGAGTGAGCTGAGCCAACCGTCGATTGCCGCGAGCAGCTCCGCGTGCCCGCGGTCGAAGCCGAGCAGGCGCTCGTTGAGGAGCCCCTTTTGAAACTGCATCACGAGCGCGGCGAGCGCCTCCGCCGAGAAGCGCGACTCGTCGAGCCCGTATTCCTGGATCGCCTGGGCGAGGGCGTCGCGAAGGAGCGAGCGCCACTGGTCGTTGAGGGCGCGGAGGCGGTCGCGCAGCTCGGGCCGATCCCAGGCGAGCGCTTCCAGCTCCGCCCAGACCTTCGGGTAGCCGGAGGCGAGGTCCGCGTCGATGAACCCCACCGCGGTGCGCCACTTCTCGGCGAAGGGGGTGTCGGTCGCGTAGAGAGCCCGCTGTCGCTCGAGGATGCGGTCCGTGAACCGCTCCAGTGTCTGGAGCAGTAGCTCGTCGACCGAGCCGAAGTAGTAATGGACCAGGCCGTGGTTCTGGCCGGCTTCGCGGGCGAGCTGCCTGGTGGAGATCCCGGCCGCGCCCTCCCTGATCAGGAGGCGCTCGGCGGCGTCGAGGAACGCTTCGACGTTCGTCTCCCTGACCGAGCGCTTGCCGTTCGTGGCGTCCGCGTCCGTGGGTGTGGCTGTCTTAGTCATTTGACTTAGTCGACTATCTAACACACTTGAGTCGCTGTGTCAAGGCGTTCGGACGGGCTCATGCTCCGGTGGCTAAGCTCGCCGCATGCCCGAGGTCGAGACGCCCCACGGACCCGCGCGCGTCCACATGCGCGAGGTCGATGGGCCGCTCGCGGGACTGGTGCTCGGACACGGCGCCGCCGGCGGGGTGGGCACGCCGGACCTGGCGGTCGCCACGGAGGTGGCCAACCAGGCGGGTGTGAGCGTGGCCCTGGTCGAGCAGCCCTACGTGGTCGCGGGCCGGCGATCGCCCGCGCCCGCGAAGCAGCTCGACACCGCGTGGCGCGCCGTCCTCGAGGAGCTGCGGGGCGGGGCGCTAGAGGGTCTGCCGCTGATCGTCGGCGGCCGCTCGGCAGGCGCGCGCGTCGCCTGTCGCACCGTCGCGGACGTGGGCGCAATGGCGGTGCTCTGCCTGGCGTTCCCGGTTCATCCGCCCGGCAAGGGAGACGATCCCACCAAGAGCCGGCTCGACGAGCTCGAGGCGGTGAAGGTGCCGGCGCTCGTCGTCCAGGGGGAGAGCGACCCCTTCGGGATGCCCACCGACGGTCCCGATCGCACCGTGGTCAAGGTGCCCGGCAATCACTCGCTGAAGGACACGAACGCGGTCGCCGCGGCCGTCTCGGACTGGCTGCCGACCGTCATTCGGGCGACCTGATCCAGGCCAGCACCACGAGCCACGCGCCGAAGGCCACCTGCCCGGCCCGCTGGAAGATGCCCTTCACCGAATCGATGTCCGAGCTCACATAGGTCACGCCGGTCGCCACCGTCAGCGCGAGCCAGACCAGCCCGAGTGCCAGGGTCGCACGGGCCGCTGTGCGCTCGGATGGGATTCGCCCGAGGCCGAACCAGATCCACCCGAAGGCGAGCGCGGTCGCCAGGGACGAGAGGATGTCCGCGGTGGCGTGGAGGACGTCGACGGCGTCGTAGTTGAGCGTGCACGACGGATCGAGCGTCTCGGCGCAGCTGAGGGGCGTGGCTCCCCCGACCACGGTCAGGACCCCCTCGGCGACCAGCGCCCAGAGGCCGAGGCGGATCAGCGGCGAGAGCCTCCCAAGCCGCGGCAGCAGCACCAGCGCGAACGCGATGACCGCCAGGCCTGAGGCGATCTCGAGGACCTCGAAGCGCCAGCCGAATGCTTCCGTGCGGGCGGCCAGGTCGCTGATCCACGACCCCGCCGGGTCGGTGCGCTTGGCGAGCAGGCCCTCCAGGGCCCAGTAGTTGTTGAGCAGCGCGGTACCGATGCCCGCGAGCAGAATCGGGCGGGAGCGGGTCACCTATGCCGAGGCGTCGACGCGCTGGCGGATCGGCGGCTCCAGCACCCGGCTCAACACCGGGACCTCGAGGAAGCCCTCCACGCTCGCGTAGAGCATCGCCACCCGCGGCATGTCCGAGAGGTCGTCGATGACGATCGAGCGCGGCACCCACTCGGGCCCAAACTTCTGGTTGAAGTCGCGCAGCGACTGGATCTGGAAGAACGGGTTGAGACCCTTCGCGATCAACCTCTGCACGCGGCCGCTGATGCCCGCGTTCTCGGCGCTGTCGAGCAGGCGGCCCCAGGCCGCGAAGTTCAGCGACAGTCGCTTGAAGCCCCGAGCGCCGAGCGCGAGGGCAGCGTTTGCGATCAGGTACTCGGTGAGCCCGTTGGTCGAGTCCGGCCGGCGGCGCATGAGGTCGAGCGAGTAGCCGGGGTTGCTCCCGTAGACGGGGACGAAGCGCAGGAAGCCGGCGACCCGGCCGCCCTTCTCTCGTGCGATCGCGATCACGAAGTCCTTCTCGGTTCCCTTGACCTCCTCGCCGAGCTCCATCGTGAATCCGCGCTCGGCCGACCCCGCGCGCCACGCCGCGCTGATCTCGTTGAGCTCGGCGACGAGCTCCGGGCTCGCCTCGGTCTCGGCCATCAGCTCGAAGCTGTGGCCGTGCTCCACGTGCTTGACGGCGGCCCGGACCTGCTTCATCCCCGCGCCGTCGAGGCTGAACTCGTCGCAGTGCAGGATCGCCTCGTCGCCGAGGTAGACGACGTGCATGCCGCGGGCGCGGTAGACGTCGGCGTCGGCCTCGCGGACGGCGAAGAACGCAACCCGCCAGCCGTGGTCGGCGCAGAAGGCGAGGAACTCGTCGATCGTCCGCCCGGTGTCCTCCGGCGGTCCGATCGGGTCGGCGGCCACCATCGCCGTGCCGCGGACGTATAGGTAGGCGATCAGCGAGCGGCCGTCGGCGGAGAAGAAGTAGTTCTTGTCCCGCCGCAGTGCGAAGTAGTCGAGGGTGTCGTCGCCCCAGGTGCGAACGATCTCCTCGGCCCGCCCGCGGCGGTCCTCGTCGGGCGGCTGGGACTGCACGAAGGTGCGCAGGACGAGGTACAGAAGGATCGCCAAGCCCGCGACGCCCAGGACGACCAGCGCGGTCTCGAAGAAGTCACGGAACACGGAGCGCTCATACGTGTACGGGCCGTCCAACCCGATCAGCCCCTTGAAGGCGGTCTCGACGATGCCGCCGAGGCTCAGGCCCTGGCTGATGTGGTCGCTTTCGGCGATCAGGGTGACCGCGGTGAAGGCGAGGACCCCGAGCAGGTAGATCGGCACGAAGGCGATCGCCTGCTGCATCGAGCCTGGATCGCCCTTGGCCCTGAAGTCGTGGCGGAACCAGACCAGCGCCATCACCATCGCCACCGAGAGCAGCACGACCAGCGGGTCGGGCCCCCTGAGCAGGTGGACCACCGCCGCGGCGGCGAACAGGGCGACCGCGATCGTCCAGGCGCGGCGTTTGCCGCGGGCGAGCCCGCGCGCGACGGCCACGATTCCGAGGCCGATCGCCACCGAGATGATCAGCCCGGCGGAGCGGGTCGAGCTCGTGACGTACGAGAAGTGCCCGAGCGAGAAGTGGATCTGCGTGACGGTCGGCAGCAGGGAGAAGAGCCCGACGATCACGCTCGCCCACGCGATCGGCCGCAGGGCTCGCGAGCGCCCGCCGGGGCGTGACGCGGCCTCGGCGGCGGCCACGGGCTCGGCCGGTGCCTCGACCGGGGCTCCGTCGGTCGACGGCCCGCCGAAGTCGGCCGCCGACGGCGCTCCCTCCGAGGCGACCGCCGCCGAGGAGTCGGCTCCCTCGTGGTCCTCCGGGCGCAGGGTGGGGAAGAGGATCACGTCCCGGATGGCGTCGGCGCCCGAGATCAGCATCACCAGCCGGTCGAGCCCGATGCCCAGGCCGCCGGTGGGGGGCAGCCCGTACTCGAGCGCCTGCACGTAGTCGTCGTCGACCGGCTCGGCCTCCTCGTCGCCCCCGGCCTGCAGCCGGGCCTCGTCCTCGAAGCGCGCCGCCTGGTCGACCGGGTCGTTGAGCTCGCTGTAGGCGTTGGCGAGCTCGCGGCCGGCGACCACCATCTCGAAGCGCTCGGTGAGCGTCGGATCGTCGCGATGGGCGCGGGCCAGCGGCGAGACCTCGCGGGGATGGTCCATGACGAAGGTCGGCTCGATCAGCTTCGCCTCCGAGCTCTCGTCGTAGACCTCGGCCATGATCTTTCCCGAGCCCCAGGCCTCCAGCCAGTCGACGCCGTTCTCGTCGGCGATCTTGCGCGCGTCCTCCACGGGCATCGACGGATGCATGTCGACGCCGACGTTCTCCTTGATCAGATCGGCCATCGGCACGCGGCGCCACGGCGGCTTCAGGTCGACCTCCTGCCCGCGGACGTTGACCACGGTGGTGCCGATCGCCTCCTGCGCCGCGGCCGCGACGATCGCCTCGGTCAGGTCCATCATGTCGTGGTAGTCGCCGAACGCCTGATAGGCCTCGAGCAGGGTGAACTCCGGGTTGTGGCGGGTGTCGAGGCCCTCGTTGCGGAACACCCGGCCGATCTCGAAGACGCGGTTCATGCCGCCGACGATCAGCCGCTTCAGCGGCAGCTCGAGCGCGATCCGCAGCGTCATGTCGATGTCGAGCGCGTTGTGGTGGGTGATGAAGGGCTTCGCCGCGGCGCCCCCGGCCTGGCCGAGGAGGACGGGGGTCTCGACCTCGCGGAAGCCGCGGTCGAGCAGGATGCGGCGGGTCGCGGAGATCACCGCGGAGCGGATGGCGAAGATGCGCCGAGACGGCTCGTCGAGGATGAGGTCGAGGTAGCGCTGCCGGTATCGCGTCTCCGGGTCGGTGACGCCGTGGCGGATGTCCGGCAGCGCCCGCAGGCTCTTCGAGAGCAGCTCGAAGCTCGCGAGCTTCACCGACAGCTCGCCGTGCTCGGACGCGATCACCGTCCCCTCGACGCCGATCCAATCGCCCAGGTCGAGATCGGAGAAGTCGTGGAGGGCCTCGGAGCCGACGACGTCGCGGGTGATCATCAGCTGCACCACGCCCGTCTCGTCCCGGAGCTCGGCGAAGTCGAGGCCGCCGTGGAGGCGCTCGCCCATCACGCGCCCGGCGAGGCGCACCACCTTGCCGGTGTCGGAGCCGGCCTCGAGGCCGTCGAACTCCTTGTGGATCTCGGCCGCGGTCGAATCGCGGTCGAATCGGACCGGGTACGGCTCGACGCCCCGCTCACGCAGCCGGTCGAGCTTCTCGAGCCGGTGCG
>Ga0075365_10001393_pt1 | contig 10894 bp, 4 predicted proteins | sample EndMetdeltDD1765_FD_71387 | JGI IMG/M metagenome (GOLD analysis project Ga0075365, IMG submission 71387) | Populus endosphere microbial communities from Tennessee, USA - Endosphere MetaG P. deltoides DD176-5 | ecosystem: Host-associated > Plants > Roots > Endosphere | place: USA: Tennessee... | reverse complement strand
GGTTCGCCAGGGTGAGGCGATGATCATCAGCCGCACCCGCTCGATCGACGTCACCTTCACGGGCGGCATCGTCGTGCCCGTCGTCCACCGCGCCGAGTTCATGGACATCGGCGTCAAGGTGGTCGAGATCGAGAAGATGGGCAACGAAGGGCTCATCTGCCGCGACAACATCCGCGCCGACATCCGCGTCAGCTTCTACGTCCGGGTCAACCCGACGGCCGACGACGTGAAGAAGGTCGCCCAACTCGTCGGCTGCGATTTCGCGTCCAACCCCGAGAAGCTGATCGAGCTGTTCGCGGCCAAGTTCGCGGAAGCGCTCAAGACGGCCGGCAAGCAGATGGACTTCGTCGAGCTGTACGAGAAGCGCGAAGCGTTCCGCAGCGGCGTGATCGGCGTCATCGGTGAAGACCTCAACGGTTACGTCCTCGACGACGTCGCGATCGAGTTCCTCGAACAGACACCGGTCGATCAGCTCGACCCGAACAACGTCCTCGATGCCGAGGGCATCCGCAAGATCACCGACGTCACCTCGCGCGAGCAGGTGATGGCGAACACCTTCCGCCGCGACGCCGAGAAGCAGATCAAGGCCAAAGACGTCGAGACCCAGCAGGCCGTGTTCGAGATGGACCGCCAGGAGAAGTCGGCCGAGTACCGAGCCCTGCGCGAGATGGCGACCACCAAAGCCCGCGAGGAGAGCGTGACTGCCCAGGTCGAGTCCGAGGAACGGCTCAAGGCCGAGACGGCGCGGCTGAAGACCGACGAACAGGTCGGCATCCAGAACGAGAACACACAGCGCGAGATCCAGGTCGCGTCGAAAGCACGCGAGCGCGTCCTCGCCGCCGAGCAGGAGAAGGTCGAAAAGGCCCGCCAGCTCGAGATCGTCGCCCGCGACATCGAGACCTTGGCGGCCAGCAAGGACCTCGAGAAGGAGAAGGCCAACGTCGCCGAACTGGCCAAGGCGCGGATCGCCGTCGAGAAGACCGTGGCCGAGCAGGAGGAGAGCATCAAGACGCTCCGCGTCGTCGAAGGCGCCAACCGCGAGAAGGAAGCAGCAGTCATCACCGCCGGCGGTGTCGCCGAATCGGTGCTGATCAAGACGATCAAGGAGGCCGAGGCCAAAGAGCGCGCCTCGCAGCACACCGCCAAGGAGCGGTTGACGATCGCCGAGGCCAACCGGGCCGCGTCGGAGATGGAGGCCTCGGCCAAGATCCGCATGGCCGACGGCATCCGCGCCGAGGCCGCAGCCGAAGGCCTCGCCGAGGTCGAGGTGCAGAAGGCCAACGCCGCCGCGATCGAGCAGACCGGTCTCGCCAACGCCCGCGTCAAGCACGCCGACGCCGAGGCCCAGTTGAAGATGGGCCAGACCACCGCCGAGGTCAGCCGGCTCGCCGGCCAGGCCGACGGCGAGGCGACAGAAGCCCGGCTGAAGGGTGAGGCCGCTGGTATCACGGAGAAGGCGCTGGCGATGAAGGAGCTCGAAGGTGTCGGCAAGGAGTACGACCTCGCGGTGCGCAACATCGACGCCGAGGTGCAGGTCCGCCGAGCCGCGATCGACGCCACCAAGGACGCCCAGATCGCGCAGGCCACAGCGCTCGGCAACGCGTTGAGCACAGCAGACATCAACATCGTCGGTGGCACCGACATGTTCGTCGACCGCATCCTCGGCGCGACGGCGAACGGCAAGGCGCTCGACGGTTTCGCCGGATCATCGGCGACCAGCCGAGCCCTCACTGGGCCGTACACCAACGGCGACAAGGACCTCGTCGAGACCCTCGCCGGCGCGCTGGGCGGCGCCGGTGGTCTCGCCAACCTCTCGCTCGCGAACTTCTTGCGCGTCCTCGCCGGCAAAGTCGGCGGCGACCACGCCGGCCAGCTGGAATTGATCGCGGCCGCGTTGAAGGACAAGGGCCTCGACGGGCTCGATGTCCGCGCCCTGCTGCAGTGACGGACTCGAACCAGCCCGCCGCCGCGGCCGTCGCTGTCGCCGCTGACGGCGGTTCGCAACCGTCGATCGCGGCGAGCACATACGACTTGCTCCGCGACCGGTTGCGCGCCGTCGCCGATCGCTTGCTCGGCGCCGCCGACAAGCTCAACGACGCACGCGCCTCCGTCTTCGCCTCGGTGCCGATGGAGCTCGCCGAACAGGATCGGCTGAACACCAAACAGCCGTCGAACCCCCGCGACGCGGTGTGCTTCAACGATCTCCTGCTGTTCGGCTACAACGTGGTCGGCGCGCTCGGCCGGGGCCGCAGCGTCGACGACGCGTTCGAGCTGTTCCGGGTCAGCCAGGCCGCGGCCAACGACTGGACGTTCACGCCGTTGGTCAAGGACGATCCGGATTGGTTCCTCAGCGACGCCGGGTTCCAGCGCGACATCTCCGAGCTGTTCACCTACTACGCCGACACGCGCCTCATCGGGCTGCACCTGAAGTCCGACCGGCTGCTGATGGTCATGTCCGTCGGCAGCAGCGACGACGACACCCGCGTGCTGCGCTGGCAGATCGAGGGCCAGCACCTCCGCTACATCGACGCCTACGGCGACCACGAGCTGAGCGAGAGCGAGCGCTACGACTTCAACTGGATCGAGGTCGGCCGCGATCGCCTCGTCGAGGGTCGTTGGCGGCACTACAACATCGACGACGCCGTCTTCCTCGGTCTGACCCACGGCCAGCTCGAGCTGCGCGTCGACGACATCGTCAACGGCGGCCGGTCGATCCTCACCGAACCCGTCGCCGAGAAGGATCAGGCGCTCGACGAGTTCCGCGTCGCCTCGGCCGTGCTCGGCGACATCGTGCTGCTCCGTGTGACGCCCTACCGCGAGAGCGACGACCGCTACTTCGTCTACAACCGGCTGACGCGCGCCGCACATCGAGCCGATGCGATCGGCCGCAACTGCCACCAGCTACCGGAAGACCAGGGCATCGTCTTTCCAGGTGGATACCACCTGCAGAACGGTGAGACCAAGGTGTTCGCGACCAACGCCACCGGATACGCGTTCCACGCCGCGCACCGCAGCCCCAACGGCGAGGACATCCTGTACGTGTACCACCGCGCCTCGACGGGCGAGTACCTGCTGTGCGCGTACAACGTCGTCAACCGCAGCATGGAGCCGCCGGTGCAGTGCTTCGGCTACGCGCTGTTCGACGACGGCGTGATCGTCTGCATTCGCAGTGCGGCCGAAGCCCAGCGGGTGCACACGATCTCGGTGTACACGAGCCCGTACTGCTCGCTCGAGAACTACGTGCCCGAGGTCGCCAGCGACTCCTTCATGGGCAAGATCGGCAATCCCGAGCTGGTGCGCGTGATCGGCGAGGCGATGTCGCTCGGCCGCGACGCGCAGGACCCGCAGTTCAACGCCGCCGTCTTCGAGGCGCTCGTCAGCCGCAGCACGGCCCTCCTCGACAACCATGCCTGGCTCAACGCCGCCGAGTCGCACGGGTTGGGACCATTGCTGGCCGAGCTGCGCAAGACCGCGGGTGGCGTGCTCGACGAATTTGCCGCGGTCGTGGCCGCTCGCAAGGAAGCGGCCGATCTGCTCACCAACGCGGAGCGCAAGGTCGCCGACCTCGCTGCGGACGCGGAGCTGGAGGTCCGCGACGCTCCCGCCTACATCGATCGGTTGGCCACCGCCCGCGGCGTGTTGGGCGAGCTGAGCCAGCTCGTCGACGTGCGCCAGATCGATCTCGACGCGCTCCACCTGCTGCAGGCGCGAGTGGAGGAGGTGCATCACAAGCTCGCCACGCGGGCGATCGAGTTCCTCGATCAGGAGGGCTCGCTGAGCTCGCTGCTCGACGAGATCGACTCGACCGAGCTCGCGGTGACCAGCGCGAAGACGTCGGCAGAGGTGCGCGCCCTGGCGGGCCGCGTCGACGCGGCCGGCGAGCGGATCGTGCTCCTCACCGATGTCGTCGGCGCACTCGACGTCGAGGACACCACCCGCAAGACCGCCGTGCTGGCCCGGCTCAGCGACGCGCTGGCCCGACGCAATACCGTGCGCGCGGGCCTCGAACAGGTCGTGACGTCGCTGCGCACGACAGAGAGCGCAGCCGGTTTCCAGGCTGCGATGTCGGTGCTCGCCCAGCGCGCCCAGGCCGCGCTGATGACGACCAACGACGCGCCCGCGTGCGACGCCGCGCTGGCCACGCTGTCGGCCGAGCTGGAGAACATCGACCTCGCCTATGGCGACGTCAGCGAGTTCGCCGATGCGGTCGCGACCAAACGGGACGAGATCTACAGCGCGCTCAACCAACGCCGCGATGCGCTCGCGGCCGAGCGCACGCGACACATCGATCGGTTGGTGCTGTCGGCGGAGCGAGTGCTGAACACCGTCACCGAGCGGGCATCCGCGCTGCCGGGCGGGGCCGAGATCGACGCCTACTTCGCCACCGATGGTCTCGTCGCCAAGGTGCAATCGACGATCAAGGAGTTGGGCGGGCTCGGCGAGTCGGGACGCGCGAGCGAGCTCGACGTCGCCCTCGCGACGGCCCGCGATCAGGCTCGGCGCACGGCCGGAGACCGCGCCGACCTGTTCGACGCCGGCACCGTGCGGATCGGGCGCTGGAAGATCGGCGTCAACAGCGAGCCGTTCGAGCTGCGCATCGTCAGCAACGACGATCACGACTCGAACGCACCCGCGTTCGCGGTTCGGCTCACCGGCACCGACCTCGCGATCCCACTCGTCGACGACGGCCTCGCACGGTTCGCGTCGGTGTCGGCCCAGACCTACGCCAGCGAGACACCGACGATGCCGCGGGCGATGTACCTGGCGTTCGAGGCGCACCGCGCGAACGTCGGCCCAGAGGGAATCGGTGCCCTCGCCACCCAGCGGATCAACGACGGCTACGAGCCCGGCGTGCACGACGTCGATGCGCGCACCATCCTCGAGGCGACGACTGCGTGGTGGACTTCGCCGGCGCTGTACATCAGCGGCGCCAATCGAGCCGTTGCTGCGATCTGGATCTCCTCGTTGGCGGCGGAGGACCGTGCGGGGGTCACTCGCGAGCTGGCCGCGATCAAGGCGCTCGGTCCTGGCCATGCTCGGCAGGCCTTCATCGACCGCCACCGCGACGCACTCGTCGCGATCGCGACCGAAGCGGGTCTCGGTGACGACTTCGACGTGTTGGTTGCCGTCGACTGGCTCGTCGGTCACGGTGACGATCTCGTGATCAGCGAGACCGCTGGGGCGAGAGCTTCTGAGTTCAGGTCCTGGGCAGCCGAGGAGTCGCTCGAGCTGCACGAGGCGACGTTCGCCGAACTGGTCCGCTGGATCCACGACCGCTTCGACGACGAACCGATCAGCGTCGCCGCCGAAGCGGCGTGGTCGTTGCTCGACTCGAGGGTCCGCACCGTCGCCGGCGTTCCCGCCGCGGTCACGGTCACCGGATTGATCAGTGCCCATCCGCTCATCGTCGGTGGGGCGATGACCTTCGACGTTGGAATCGCGTTCACGACGTATCTGCGCTACCAGCACAGCGGGATCGAGCTCTTCCGCCAGTTCGCGGAGACGCGGCGAGCGCTGATGAGCGAGCAGAGAGCCGCACTCGACGTCGATCGGTTGCGCCCCAAGGTGATCTCATCGTTCGTCCGCAACCGCCTCGTCGACGAGGTCTATCTCCCGCTGATCGGCGACAACATCGCTCGCCAACTCGGTTTGAACGGGGCCGCCCAGGGGCTGCTGCTGCTGATCTCACCGCCGGGATACGGCAAGACGACGCTGATCGAGTATGTCTGCAACCTGCTCGGTTTCGCCCTCGTCAAGATCAACGGGCCGGCGCTCGGCGAGCAGGTGACGAGCCTCGATCCTGCGGCCGCGCCGGATGCCGCCTCGGCCGAGGAGCTGACGAAGCTGAACCGCGCGTTCGCGATGGGCAACAACGTCGTCTGCTACATCGACGACATCCAGCACGCGTCGCCCGAGTTCCTGCAGAAGTTCATCCCGCTGTGCGACGCGACGCGCCGGATCGAGGGCGTCTTCAATGGCGAGGCGCGAACGTTCAACCTGAGCGGGAAGCGGTTCGTGGTCGCCATGGCCGGCAACCCGTACACGTCGTCCGGCGCGGCGTTCCGAATCCCCGACATGCTCGCCAACCGTGCCGACGTGCACAACCTCGGCGATGTCGCCGCCAACGCGGCCGATGCGTTCGCCCAGAGCTACGTCGAGAACGCATGCGGCGTCAACGACGTGCTCGCCCCCGTGATCTCGCGTGGTCGGCAGGATCTGGAGGTGTTGCTCCGTGCCGCCGGCGGCGCGCAGATCCGCAGCGACGACCTCGTCCATCGGTACAGCGCGAACGAGTTGCAGGAGGCGATCAAGACGCTCGGTCACGTGGCCCGGGCCCGCGACGCGCTGCTGCGGGTCAACGCCGCGTACATCGCGTCGGCCACCGTCTCCGACAACCTGCGCGGTGAGCCCGCGTTCCTACTCCAGGGTTCGTACCGCAACATGGCGCGCATCGCCCAGCGGATCGTGCCCGCGATGACTCCCGAAGAGGTCGACGTGCTCCTCGCCGATCACTACCGCGCCGAGTCGCAGACGCTGGCCGCCGACGCGGCCTGGAACCTCACCAAGCTGGCCGAGATCCTGGGCACCGCCTCTCCCGCCGACACCGCCAGACTCGACGAGATGCGCGACCGTTGGCGCGAGGCCAACGTCACCGGCGACCCGATGGCGGTGATCGCCAACGCGCTGCGCGGCATCGAGGAATCGCTGCGCCACAACGGAGCATGACACGCTGATTCGGTGCGCTACATCATCTACGGAGCGGGTGGCATCGGCGGTGTCGTCGGCGGGCGGCTGGCCCAGCACGGCCACGACGTCGAACTGATCGCGCGCGGCCCACACGCCGCGGCGATCCGCGAGCACGGCCTGCGCGTCGACCTGCCCGACAGCAGCCACGTCTTCCATCTTCCTGTCGCCGAGGCACCGGCGGAGATCACGTTCACGACCGACGACGTCGTGCTGCTCGCGGTCAAGAGCCAGGACACGTCGGCCGCGCTGGACGCGCTCGCCCTCGCCGCGCCGCCCGACATCCCGGTCGTGTGCCTGCAGAACGGCGTCGCCAACGAACGGATGGCGCTGCGCCGCTTCCCCAACGTGTACGCGGTACCGGTGCTGTGCCCGACCGGCCACCTCGAGCCCGGTGTCGTCATCGGCTACTCGACACCGACCACCGGCATCTTCGACATCGGTCGCTTCCCGTCCGGATCGGACGACCTCTGCGCGACGGTGGCCGCGGCGTTCTCGTCATCGGCGATGGTGTCGGTCGTCCGCGACGACGTGATGCGCTGGAAGTACGCCAAGTTGCTCAACAACCTCGGCAACGCGATCGAGGCGTTGTGCGGCCCGATGGAGAACTCGCTCGACGGCATGGTGCGAGCCGAGGGCGAAGCAGTGTTCCGCGCGGCAGGCATCGACTTCGCCTCACAGGCCGAAGACCGCGAGCGCCGCGGCGACCTGATCCGCATCCGTCCCGTGCGAGGCAAGCGGCGCGGCGGCGGGTCGACCTGGCAGAGCTTCACCCGTGGCATCGGCCGGATCGAGACCGACTACCTCAACGGCGAGGTCGTCCAACTCGGCCGCCTCCATGACGTGCCGACGCCGGTGAACGAGGCCCTGCAGCGGATCGCCACCCGTCTCGCCGCGTTCCACATTCCGCCCGGCGGGATGACCGAGCAGGAGATCCTGGCCCAGGTCCGCCGCTGACGGATGATCGTCAGCCGCGCAGGGCCGCCACGATCTGGTCGAAGTGGCGGCGATCGAGGATCGCCCCTTCCCGGCGTACCTTCGCCGCGTCGATGTCGAGGATCCGGTCGAGCTTGGCGAAGCTGGGCCTGCCGTCGCGGTCCCACGGGCCGGCGCCGATCGGCACCTGACGCTCGTTGTCGTGATGCTTCGAGGTCAGTGGGACACCGACGAGCATCCGTCCCCGACGCCCGACGATGACCACGGGGCGGTCCTTGCCCTGTGTCGGCGCTTCCTCGTAGGGCACCCAGGTCCACACGACCTCGCCGGGGTCGGCGTCGCCGTCCAGGCTCGGGTTGTACTCGATGTCGACGCCGGCAAGCGCGGAGTCACGGCTGGCGGGTGCTGCCGGCGGCGGCTTCTTGCGCGAGACCTTGCGCACGATCGCGCCGAACACCTCGGACATCTTGCGAGCCATGGGCAGTCCTCAGCCGACGTCGCAGGCGAGCAGGTCGTCGAGCGTCTCGCGGCGCACGACGAGGCGCGCGGCACCATCGGCGACGAACACCACCGGCGGGCGGGTGACCTTGTTGTAGTTGCTACCCATGCTGTGACCGTAGGCGCCGGTGACCGGCGTGGCGAGGATGTCGCCGACGACGACTCCCTCCGGCACGGCGGCGTCGAAGATCAACACGTCGCCGCTCTCGCAGTGCTTGCCGACCACTCGCGCCGAGGCCGAGCGTTCGGCCGTGGCAGCGCGCGGCAGGAACGCCTCGTACCCGCTGCCGTACAGCACCGGACGGGGGTTGTCGCTCATCCCGCCGTCCACCGCGATGTAGGTGCGGATGCCGGGGATCTCCTTCACCGTGCCGACCGAGTAGAGGGTCACCGCGGCCGCGGCGACGATCGAGCGCCCCGGCTCGACGCTGACTCGCGAGCGGACACCCATCGCCCCGCAGGCATCGAGCAGCACGCTGCCCCACTGGGTGAGGGTCGGGGCTTCCTCGCCAACGGTGTAGGCCACCCCGAGCCCACCACCGAGGATCAGCTCGGGGAGATCGAGCGGCACCGCGAACGTCGCCATCACCTCGGCAGCCTTGGCGAAGTTCGACGCCGCGAACACATTCGAGCCGATGTGGCAGTGCAGCCCGACGAGGTTCATCGACTTCGCGCTGCGGGCTCGTTCGACAGCCCTGCTCGCGTCGCCGTTGCCGAGGTTGAAGCCGAACTTGCTGTCGTCCTGGCCGGTGGCGATGAACTCGTGGGTGTGCGCCTCCACCCCGGGAGTGATGCGCAGCACAACGGTCGGGACGGGGAAGCCCTCGGCGTGCAGCGCGTCGATGCGATCCATCTCGTCGAAGCTGTCGACCACGATCTGGCGTACACCGGCCGTCATCGCCATGCGCAGTTCGGCGACGCTCTTGTTGTTGCCGTGGAACGTGCACGCGTCAGCAGGCACGCCGGCTGACAACGCGACGTGCAGTTCGCCCGCGGTCGCGACATCGAGCAGGAGCCCCTCTTCGTAGGCGAGCAACGCCATCGCCTTGCAGAGGAACGCCTTCGTCGCGTACACGACGTTCTGATAGCCGAACGCGGCCACAGCTTCGCGACAGCGGTTACGCAGATGGGTTTCGTCGTACACGAACAGCGGAGTCCCGTACGTCGCGGCGAGATCGATCAGCGAGCAACCGCCGATGCTCAGCGAGCCGTCGTCGGTGAGCACGGCTGTGTCGGGCAGCAGCCCGAAGGGGATCGGCCCCGCGCCAGGGTTCGCATCGGCCACGGCTACATCCGCTCCGGGGCGACGATGCCGAGCAGGTCGAGTCCTTGGGCCAGCACCCGAGCCGTGAGATCGCTCAGCGCGAGGCGGCTCGCCTTGGTGGCCTCGTCGTCGGCTTTGAGAACCGGGCAGTGCTCGTAGAACGCGGTGAAGTCCTGAGCCAGGTCGAACAGGTAGGTGCACAGCCGGTGCGGGCTGTACTTCTCGATCGTGTCCCACACGGCGCTGTCGAACGCGAGCAGGCGCTTGGCGAGGTCGCGTTCTTGCGGGGCGCCCAACACGATCGCGTTCGACCGCACCGAGGCCCGGTCCAGCTCGGCACGGCGGAAGATGCTGCAGATCCGGGCGTGCGCGTACTGCAGGTACGGCGCGGTGTTGCCGTCGAAGGCGAGCATCCGGTCGTAGTCGAAGATGTAGTCCTTGATCCGGTCGGTGGACAGGTCGGCGTACTTCACCGCGCCGATCCCGATCATGTCGGCGATCTCTGCCCGCTTCTCGGCCGACAGGCTCGGGTTCTTCTCCGCCACCGCAGCCGCCGCCCGTTCGACCGCTTCGTTGAGGAGATCGATGAACTTCAACGGCTCGCCGCTACGGCTCTTCAGCGGCTTGCGATCGGCGCCGAGGACACTACCGAACATCACGTGCACCGCCTCGGTAGGCGGCTGCAGCCACCCCGCCATCTCGGCCACCTTGAAGACCATCGCGAAATGCTGGGCCTGGGGGGCGCCGACGACGTACAGCAACAGATCGCCCTGGACCCGCTCGACCCGATCGATGACGCACGCGAGATCGCTGGTGCCGTAGTTGAAGCCGCCGCCCCGCTTTTGCACGATCAGGGGCAGCGGATCGCCGTCGCGGTTGCTGAATCCGGGTGGGAAGACGACATCGGCGCCGTCGCTCTCGACGAGCAGGCCCGTGTCCCGCAAGCGCTCGATCACTTCGGGAAGGAGCGCGTTGTACTTGCTCTCACCGGCGATGTCGTCGTCGGTGAGCAGGACGCCGAGCTTGTCGTACACCGCGTTGAAGTGCTTGGTGCTCAGCTCGACGAGGAGATTCCAGAGGTGCATCGTCTCCGGGTCGCCGCTCTGCAACAGCACGACGCGCTGCCGGGCGCGGTCCTGCATCGCCGGGTCGGCGTCGAACTTGGCCCGAGCCTGCTTGTAGAAGGCGTCGAGGTCGCCGAGCGACAGCTCATTGGCAGCCTCCGTCTCACCGAGGTCGACGAGGTGCTCGATCAACATCCCGAACGGCGTGCCCCAGTCACCGATGTGGTTCTCACGCACCACGGTGTGCCCGACGAATGTCATCAGCCGAACAAGTGCGTCGCCGATCACGGTGGTGCGCAGATGGCCGACGTGCATCTCCTTGGCGACGTTCGGCGCCGAGTAGTCGATCACGACCCGCTTGGCGACAGGCGCGCCGCGCACCCCGAGG
>Ga0075365_10001392_pt1 | contig 10898 bp, 14 predicted proteins | sample EndMetdeltDD1765_FD_71387 | JGI IMG/M metagenome (GOLD analysis project Ga0075365, IMG submission 71387) | Populus endosphere microbial communities from Tennessee, USA - Endosphere MetaG P. deltoides DD176-5 | ecosystem: Host-associated > Plants > Roots > Endosphere | place: USA: Tennessee... | reverse complement strand
TCTATCTTCGCCGTACGCGCGGCTCCTTCGACCTCGTCTTCTGCGACCCGCCTTATAGACTCGCCGACCGTCTTGAGGGGGAACTCGACTCGCTCATACGCAACCGCCTGGCGCCCGGAGCGCGCGTGATCGCCGAAGGATCGGCTCGCCGGCCCCTCCGGCTCGACCTGCCGCTCGTGGTAGAGCGCCGCTATGGCGACACCCTGGTGCGGGTTCATTCGGGAGGGTCGAGTTGAGCGACGGACGCGTGGCGATCTGCCCCGGGACCTACGACCCGGTCACGAACGGCCACCTGGACATCATCGGGCGCGCGGCGCGCGTGTTCGACCGCGTCATCGTGGGCGTCGTCAACCAGCCGGTGCGAAAGCAGACGACTCTGTTCACCGCCGACGAGCGAAGGGCGTTCATCGAGGATGCCGTGACCCGCAACGGCGTCACCAACGTCGAGGTGACCGTGTTCTCCAACCTCCTCGTCGAGATGGCGCAGCAGCACGGCGCGGGCGCGATCGTCAAGGGCCTTCGCGCGATCTCTGACTTCGAGTACGAGTTCGAGATGAACCAGCTCAACCGCAAGCTGGCCCCCGACATCGAATCCGTGTACATCATCGCCTCGCCGAACTACAGCTTCCTCTCGTCGACCGGCGTGAAGGAGATGGCGACCTTCGGCGGCGACGTCTCGGACCTGGTCCCGGCGGGAGTCGCGGAGGCTCTCGCGGAGCGTCTAAAGCGTTAGTCGAGCCTTAGGGAGGTTGGGCAGGAGCTTGCAACTTCACGGCGAAATCCGGGCCGTCGGTCACGGTTTCCGCCGCTCCGCGTAAGCTTTCCGCACTCAGATGGACGTCCTGGTCCTAATCGACAAGCTCGACGACCTGATCCACAACGCGCGGCCGGTGCCGCTCACGGATCAGGTACGCGTGGATCGTGAGGAGATCTACGACCTGCTCGATCAGATGCGGGCGACGATTCCCGAGGAGATCAAGCAGGCGCGATGGATCGTCAAGGAGCGGCAGGAGATGCTCGCCGAGGCCAAGCGCGAAGCGGAGCGTGTGGTCAAGGAGGCACGCGACCAGCAGGCTCGCCTGATCTCCGACGAGGAGGTCTACAAGCAGGCTGAGCGCGCGGCCGAGGAGATCATCGAGGACGCGCGCGAGACGGAACGGCAGATCCGGCTCGGAGCGGAGGACTACGCCGACGAGATCCTGTCGACGCTCGAGGTCAACCTCGAGAAGTTCCTTGCGGCCGTGCGCCGAGGGCGCGATCGCCTCGCGGGCCGCGAGGATCAAGAGCCGGCCGAGGTCGGCTAACCGCCTCGCCCGCGCACCCGTCGCATACCGCCCCCGGAGCCGGCGAGATCCGCCGCGCGACGCTCGACGACGCCGAGGCTCTGGGCGACTCGCTCGCGCGCGCCTTCGCGGACGACCCCGGCTTCTCGCATGTCCTGCCCGATGCCCGGGACCGCACCGAGCGGCTGCGGATCTTCTTCGAGACGGAGCTGCGCTCCGTGGCGCTGCCGCGCGGGCTCGTCTGGACGACGGAGGAGCGCGTGGGAGCGGCGGTGTGGGGGCCGCCCGACGGATGGCGCGTCCCGCTGAGCGCCAGCCTCCGCGACGGCCCGTCGATGCTGAGGGCCTTCGGGCGGCGCCTGCCGCTGGCGCTCTGGTCTCGCTTGCGGATGGACGCCAAGCACCCCGGGCGACCGCCACATTGGTACCTCGCCACGATGGGCGTGGCGCCCGAATGGCAGGGGCGGGGGCTCGGGAGCGCGCTCATGTGGCCGGGCTTTCAGGAGATCGACGCCGCCGGCCTTCCCGCGTATCTCGAGACGTCCACGCGCCGCGCCCGTGCGCTCTACGAGCGGCACGGCTTCGTCGTCACCGGCGAGATCAACGTGCCGATGGGCGGCCCCCCGATCTGGCTGATGTGGCGCCGGGAGCAGGCTGGCTAGGGTTCGGCGCCGTGGATGAGCGGCGCGAGACGGTGACGACCCCCGACGGTCGTCGCCTGGACGTCAGGGTCGCCGGGCCCGAGGGCGGTGGAGTCGTGATCGGACACGTGGGCACCCCAGACGACGGGAGCCAGCGCCCGGAGACCGTGGAGGCGGGTGCCCGGCGAGGCCTTCGCCATGTCAGCTACGCCCGGCCCGGGTACGTCGATTCGGACCGTCACGAGGGCCGCAGAGTGGCCGACTGCGCTGCCGACGTCGAGGCGATCGCCGATGCGCTCGGCATCGATCGCTTCCATGCGGTGGGTTGGTCCGGCGGCGGTCCGCATGCCCTCGCATGCGCGGCGCTCCTGCCCGACCGGACGATCGCCGCCGCGACGGTCGCCGGGGCTGCGCCGCACGACGGTGAGGGGTTGGACTGGACCGCAGGCATGGGCGACGAGAACATCGAGGAGATCGCTCTGGCCGAGGAGGGCGCCGACGCGCTCAGGCCCTGGATGGAGGACCAGGCCGAGGAGATACGCGCCTCCACTCCCGCTGACCTGCTCAGGATCCTCGGGGATCTGATCTCCGAGCCCGACCGGGCCGCCCTGACCGACGAGTATGCGGAGCGTTCCCATGCCAGCCTGCAGGCGTCGATCAGCAACGGCATCTTCGGCTGGCTCGACGACGATCTCGCACTGGTGCGGCCCTGGGGCTTCAGCCTGGATTCGATCCGCGTCCCGGTGTCGGTCTGGCAGGGCCGGGAGGACCGCTTCGTCCCGCTGTCGCACGGCGAATGGCTGGCCGAGCACGTTTCGGGGGCACGCTCCCACCTGCTGCCGGGCGAGGGCCACATCTCGCTCTCCCGCCATCGCTACGGGGACGTCCTGGACGAGCTGCTCGAGGCGGGGTAGGACGTGTCCGAGCCCGCTCAGGACGCGCTTGCGGCGGGCGTGCGCGACCTCATCGGCGAGGCGGTGGGGTCCGATCCGGGTCGGCTGGCCCTGTCCCCGATCCCCGGCGGCGCGTCTCGGGAGACCTTCCTCGCCGAGGCCGGCGATCGCAGATGGGTGGTCCGGCGAGACCCGCTCGGGGCCCCGGATTCGTTCGCGCCGCTGGCGGTCGAGTTCCGGGTCGCGGGGGCCGCGTCGGCCGCCGGGGTGCCCGTTCCCAAGCCACTCGCCTTCGAGCCCGCCGGGGGTCGCCTGGGGAGCGCGGGGTTTCTCATGGAGCACGTCGACGGGACATCCGTGGCGCCGAGGGTGCTGCGGCGCGACGAGCTGGCGGCGGCGCGCGGCGTCCTGCCTGCGCAGCTGGGGGCGGCGCTGGCGCGGATTCACTCGATCGATGCGGGCGTGATCGAGGGCGTGCCCACCTCCGCCGAAGACCCGGCCCTTGCGGCGTGTGCGCTGTGGGAGGCCGCGCTGGACGAGATCGGCAAGCCTCTGCCGGCCGTCGAAGCCGGCCTGCGCTGGCTTCGGCTGCACCCGCCGCCGCGTCCGGGCCGCGAGGGCCTCGTGCACGGGGACTTCCGGCTCGGCAACCTGATCGTCGCACCCACGGGCCTCGCCGCGGTCATCGACTGGGAGCTCTGCCACTCGGGGGATCCGGCGGAGGACCTCGGCTGGGTGTGCCTGCGCTCGTGGCGGTTCGGCAACGACGACCGCCCGGTGGCGGGCGTGGGATCGCTTGCGGAGCTGCTGGACGCCTACGAGGAGGCCGGAGGCGACCGGCCATCCCAGGAGCGAATTCGGTGGTGGGAGGCGATGGGGAACGTCAAGTGGGCGGTGATCTGCGCGCGCCAGGCGCACGATCACCTGATCGGCGTCAGGCCGTCTGCCGAGCTCGCGTCGCTGGGCCGGCGGATCTGCGAGCCGGAATGGGACCTACTTCAACTCGTGCCCCTCGGAGGCAGCTGAAGTGCAGGATCCACCGACCGCGGCGGAGCTCCTGGACGCGATGGCGGCGGACCTCTACTCGGAGGTGCGCGAGTGGGTCCCGCGCGAGCGCCGGTTCCGCGTCCTGGTCCTCGCGAACCTCTGTGCCGTCATCGCGCGCGAGCTTCGGGCGGGGGAGGAGCCGTCGCGCAGCGACCTTGCGCTCTTCACGGCGCTGAGCGGATCTCCGGCGGACGACGTCCGGAAGGCGGCGGCGACCCTTGCGGCCGCGATTCGGCGCGGCGACCTGGATTCGCGCCTGCCGGAGACGATCGCCGGGCTGCGCGAGCACGTCGCGCGAAAGCTCGACATCGCCCGCCCGGGCTACGCGGAGTAGCGACGCGGCTCACAGCGCGCTCTCGTGCTGCCCGGCGCGTCCGGCGTCCGTCTTGTCGTAGAAGCGGGCGAGCAGCGCCTTGGTCTCCTCCGGGTCCGCGCAGGTGTACGCGTTCCAGGCCTCGGTCCGCAGCTGGAAGTCGAGCGGTTGGCCGATCACGTCGAGGATCGTTTGCTTCGCCGATCGCACTGCGCCCTGGGAGTTGCGCAGGATCTGCCTCGCGACCTGCTCGGCCTCGGCCATCAGCTCCTCGTGGGGCACGACCTTCGTGACCATGTTCCATTGCAGCGCTTGCTTGGCGTCCACGGGCTCCGCGGTGAGGAGCATCTGCATCGCGACGCCGACGCCGCACGTGTTCACCAGGCGGACGAGCCCGCCGTCGCCGTGGTGAAAGCCCCGCCGGGCCTCGAACGACCCGAACATCGCCCGCTCGGAGGCGACCCTGATGTCGCAGGCGAGCGCGGTCTCCAGGCCACCGGCCAGTGCCCACCCGTTGACGGCGCCGATGATCGGCTTCGGGATCCGGTGCATCCCCCGGGTGAAGCCGTTCAGCCCGAGCTCCACGATCTCCCGGATCTTGCTCGGGCTCGCGTCGCCGATGATCGGCGGGATGTACGTCTTCAGGTCCGCGCCGGCGCAGAAGGCCTCTCCCTCGCCGGTCAGAATGGCCACGTCGACGGAGTCGTCGTCGCGAAAGTCGGCCCAGGTCTCGATCATCAGCCGGTGGACGTCGGGATCGATCGCGTTCCGCGCCTCGGGGCGGTTGATCGTCACGTAGGCGATCCGGTCGCGCTTCTCGTACAGGACCTTGGGCATCGCTTCTCCTTCTAGCTCGGGGGCGGCCGGATCGTATGCCGCGCCGCGTTAGGCTCCCCTCAACAGGCGAGTGCTGCCGGCGCGCAGCCTCGAAAGAGCCCGCCCCGGCGGGCTCTTTCAGTCTCCGGAGCCGAACGTTGGCGGCTCGATCACTCGCGGGATAGGCTCGAGGCGGTAAGAGCGGCTATGACCAGACCTCAACTCCTCCTTCTCCCGGGCTATTGCGAGCTCGAATGGGTGACACGCCCACAGCTCGAGGAATGGGCCGAGGTCGCGGTGTTCGATGCCCCAGGCGTGGGCGATGAGCCTGCGACCACCGCGTATGACACCTCGGCCCTGGCCGACCGGGCGGCCACGGAGGTCGATCGCCGTGGATGGCAGAGCTACGTGGTCGTCGCCGATGAGTTCGCGATCGCCCCGGCACTCAAGTTCGCGTCTCGGCATCGGGATGCGGTTCAGGGACTTGCGCTCGGGCACGCTTGCCTGAGCTTCCGCCCCGATGCGGACCCGCCCGCCGTCAACGCGGAGGTCCGGTCCGCCTTCAGCCAGGTTGCGGAGCTCGATGACCGGACGTTCATCCGCCACCTCACGCAGCTCACCCAGGGTTTCTACGGTGAGGAGCTCGCCGACCGGATGCTCGAGCGGATCCCCACCGGCGTGGCGCAGGCCTACGTGCGCGACAACCTGTCGGACCCGGGTGATTGGATCGAGGAGGCGCTTCGGGATCTCGACAAGCCGTTGCTCCTCGCCCAGCACGATCCCTGCCTGTTGTTCACGAAGGAGGGCTACGAAGCCGCTGTCTCGGCCTTCCCCGACTCAAAGCGGGTGACCTGCCGGGACAAGCCGAGCGTGAGCCCCAGGTTCGCCTACGCCCTGCGCGAGTTCTGCGAGGAAGTGGCTGCCTAGAGCCGCGGCGGCGCATGGCCGACGAGGTCCAGCGCCGATCAGTCGTAGGTCGCCCGGATGACCGCCAGGTCGTCGCCCCGCCAGGCGATCTCGCCATCGCACCACTCGACCATGTCCTCGGCTCTGGACGGTAGGTCGACTCCCTCCTCCAGCGAGGTCACCTGCGGCTCGGCGACGACGACGTCGCCCATGACGAACGCACGCGACTGCTCGCGAACTCGCCGGAACAGGTCCTTCTTCTGCGGCTCGTCGAGGTGGTGGACGGAGAGGACCGAGATCACCAGGTCCCACGGCCCGTCGGGGAGGGGGTCCTGCATGCGCGCGAGCCGCACCTCGATGCCGTGCTCCCGCGCCTTGAACACCATCTCGGGCTGGGCGTCGAGGCCCGTCACCTGAGCATCCGGATAGCGCTCGAGCAGGCGGCGGGTCGTCTCCCCGGTTCCGACGCCGAGCTCCAGCACCCGGTGCGGCTCGAACGGGATCGCTTCGACGGTCGCCTCCTGGAGCTCGTCGTAGCGTGGGATGTCGGCCCGGATCTCGTCCAGGTAGGTCTCCGGATCCATGTGGAATTGCGCACTCATGTCGCCTCGGCGTGGCCTCGCTGCCCCGCTACTCTCGATCTGGGATGGCAGCGGGATATCACAGCGTCGATCTGTCTCGGTTCGCGCTGCGCCCCGGAGAGGGGCGGCGGCTCGATCTCGACGTCGATCCAGGCAAGCTCGACCTGGGTGGCCAGGAGTACACGGTGCGCGGAGGCGCCCTGCCCGCGCGACTCGATCTCTCGCGGACGGCCGCCGGATACGCCGTGCGGATGCGCTTCGTCGCGCAGCTCGACGGACCGTGCATGCGGTGCCTCGAGCGCGCGGAAGTCACGGTGGAGGTCGACGCCCGAGAGGTCGACCAGGCGAAAACCTCGGACGAGGAGCTCACCAGCCCGTACATCACCGACGACGAGCTGGAGCTGGCGCGCTGGGCCCACGACGCCCTGGCTCTGGCGCTGCCGATCCAGCTTCTGTGCCGGCCCGAGTGCAAGGGGCTTTGTGCGGTGTGCGGCGCGTCGCTGAACGACGTCGATCCGTCCGAGCATCGGCACGAAACCGAGCCGGATCCCCGCTGGGCGAAGCTTCGCGAGCTGAAGCTCGACCAGTGACCTCGTTGTCCGCTCGCTAGCATCCTCAGCCTCATGGCCGTCCCGAAGAAGCGAACCTCCCGCACGCGGCGCGACAAGCGGCGCGCCACCCACAAGGTCAGCGCACCCCGTCTGAACGAGTGTCCGCGGTGCCACGAGCCGCGTCTCCCGCACCGCGTGTGCCCCAACTGCGGTACCTACGCGGGCCGCGAGGTGATCGCGCACGAGATCGGCGAGCCGGCCTCGCGCGAGACGGCACCCGGCACGGAGGAGTAGCGCTTGCCCGTCACCGTGGCCCTCGACGGCCGTGGTGCCGAACGAGGGATCGAACCGGTGGTGCAGGGCGCTCGCGCGGCCGCCGCCGACGGCATCCGGCTGCGGATCTTCGGCGACCCGCAGGCTCTGGCGGAGGTCGGGGACGTGGATGGCGTCGAGCTGGTCGCGGCCGAGGAGGAGATCACCAACTGGGACGAGCCGGTCGCCGCGGTGCGGTCCCGTCCGCAGGCATCGGTCGTGAGGGCGGCCGCCGACGTGGCCGAGGGGAGCTCGGACGCGCTCGTGAGCGCCGGCCCCACCGGGGCGACGATGACGGCCGCGCTGTTCGCGCTGCGCCGCATGCAGGGCGTCCGCCGCCCGGCCCTGGCCGTTCAGCTGCCGGTTCCCGGACGCGACGGGCGTCCCCTGCTGCTGCTCGACGTCGGCGCGAACACCGAGGCGCGGGCCGTGGACCTCTCGCAGTTCGGCTACCTCGGCGCGGCCTTCAGCGCGGCGGTTCTGGGGGTTGACCGGCCCCGCGTCGGCCTGCTCTCCGTCGGCGAGGAGCCGAGCAAGGGAACCGACGAGGTGGTGGAGGCCCACTCCCGCCTTGCGGGCGCGAGCGGGATCGAGTTCGTCGGCAACGTCGAAGGTCGCGACGTCATGGGGGCGAGGGCCGACGTGGTCGTCACCGACGGCTTCACCGGGAACGTGGTGCTGAAGACGATCGAGGGCACCGCGAAGTCGGTAGCCGACGCGGTGCGAGCGGCCGCGCGGTCGGGGGCGCGCGCCGCCGTGGGCGGCACGCTGCTCCGCCCGGCGCTCGGCGCCCTGCGCCAGGAGCTCGATCCGGACGCCACCGGGGGCGCGATCCTGCTCGGCCTGCGCGGCGTCGCGGTGGTCGGGCACGGGAGCTCCGGGCCCGAGGGAATCGCCAACGCGGTGCGGCTCGCGGCCCGGACCGTCGAGGAGGGCGCGGTGGAGCGCACCGCGGAGCTTCTGGAGCGATCCGGCATGACTCGCGGGAGCATGCGTGATAGGAAGGTGTCGTGACAACGGACGCACTGAGCCGAGCCGACGTCCTGCAGAAGGTGCGCGAGCACCTGTCGACCGAGCTCGAGATACCGCTCGATCAGATCAACGAGGAGACCCGGCTGCGCGAAGACCTGGATGCCGACTCGCTCGATCTCTACGAGCTGGTGATGGAGCTCGAGGACACCTACGGCATCAGCGTCTCCGAGGAGGAGGCGGCGGACATCGAGACCGTCGGCCGCGCCGTGGACTTCGTTGCCGGGCGCCTCGGCGTCGCCGCCTGACCCGGCGTGGCGCGCGGCATTCGCAGGCTCGGCCGCTCGCGCCGGCGAGCCGACCGTGGCTCCGGGGACGCTGACCTCCGGGAGCTGATCGCCGAGCTCCCGGACGACCTGCGGCGCCGCGCCGTGACGCACTCCTCCTGGGCCCAGCACCGGGCCGACTCGTATGGGCGCCTAGCCTTCCTCGGCGACGGTGTCCTCGGCCTGGCGGTCGCCGAGGCCCTGTTCCGGCGTTTTCCGCGGGCCGACATCGGACGCCTGACGAAGATCCACGGGCAGGCGGTGAGCGGCCGCGCCTGCGCGGAGGTCGCACGGGAGCTGGGCCTGCCGGACATGCTGCGGGAGGCGGCGCCGGAGTCGCCGGAGGCAGGGATCGACGCGGACTCCCTGCTCGCGAGCGAGCGCGCGATGGCCTCCGTCTGCGAGGCGGTGATCGGAGCCTGCTACCTGCACCACGGCTTCCAGCCGACCTCGGACGCCACGGTGGCTGCCTTCACCGATCAGGTCGACCTGGCCCTGGAGACGATGCTCGACTTCAAGTCAGCGCTTCAGGAGCAGCTGGCGAGGGAGGGCTCCCGCATAACCTACGAGGTGATCGGCGAGGCGGGGCCGCCGCACGCCCGGCGGTTCGAGGTGGCTGCAAAGCTCGACTCCGAGGTGATGGGAACGGGCGAGGGCCGCAGCAAGAAGGCGGCCGAGCAGGCGGCGGCGGAGGAGGCGCTGGAGCGCCTCAAGCGGTAGGAAGCCCGGCCCCCGCGGCGAAACTCCGGCAAGCCCCCGAAATCACGTCCGACCAAGTAGACAGCCTTCCGAACGCGTGCACCTGAGCTCGATCAGCATCAAGGGGTTCAAGTCGTTCCCCGAACGCACCCGTCTCGAGTTCGCGCCGGGCGTGAGCGTCATCGTCGGCCCGAACGGCTGCGGCAAGTCGAACATCACCGACGCCGTCCTCTGGGCGATGGGCGAGCAGAGCCCGCTGGCCGTCCGCGGACAGACGATGCAGGACATGATCTTCGCCGGCGGCGACGGCGAGTCACCGCGCCGGTTCGCAGAGGTGGAGGTCGTCCTCGACAACGGCGATGGCAGGGGTGGCGACTTCTCCGAGGTGTCGATCCGGCGGCGGCTCGACCGAAACGGCGAGGGTGAATACCGCCTCAACGGCGCCCGGTGCCGGCTGGTGGACGTGATCGAGGCGCTCGCCGACGCGAATCTCGGCAACGAGATGCATTCGGTCATCAGCCAGGGTCGCGTGGAGGAGATCGTCCACTCGCGGCCCCGGGAGCGGCGGCTCCTGGTCGAGGAGGCCGCGGGGCTCGGCAAGCACCGCAAGCGCCGCCGGCGCACCCAGCTCAAGCTCGAGCGGACGCAGGACAACCTCGATCGAGCGCTCGACGTCGAGCGCGAGGCGCGCAGCCGGCTGCGCCCGTTGAAGCGCCAGGCGCAGGCCGCGGACATCCACGCCCGCCTCGAGCGTGAGTCCGCCGAGCTGCGGGGGCGCCTGCTCGCAAGCGAGCTGCACGTCCACGGCGCTGAGCTTGGGGGTGCCGAGCGCGCCGCGACGGACGCGCGGGCCGCACGGCAGGAGGTCGAATCCGAGCTCGCGAAGGTGTCGGCGCGCCGCACCGAGATCGAGGAGCGTCTCGCGGAGCGCGACCGCGAGCGCACCGCGGAGTGGGGGCGCCTCACGTCGCTGCGGGCAGCCCACGAGCGCCTCAGCGTTCGCTCCGAGGCGCTCGCCGTGCGCCGCGGCGAGCTCGCCGCCGAGCTCGAGCGCCAGCGCGCTGCCCTCGGAGCGCTCGCCGACGAGGCGGCCTCCGCGGCCGACGACTCCGGCGATCCGGTGGGCACCGGGCTCCGGAGGATCGGCCAGGCGCTTGGCGAGGCGGTCGGGGCGCACCGCGCGGCCACGGACGCCGCCACGGACCGCGACCGCGCCAACGAGGTGGCGCGCATCCGCGACGCCGCCGAGCGAGCGGCAAGCGGCGCGCGGCGCGTCGAGGGGCTTCTCGGAAAGCGCCGCCAGGATTCACTCGAGGGCAGGATCGTCGCGACGGCGGGCGCCCTGGAGCGAATCGATGCCCTGCTGGAGGCCGCGGCCGGCGCCCGCGACGCCGTCGGCGAGCGGTCGGCGGCCATCGAGCGCCGCATGCTCGACCGCGGCGACGCCGAGGACGTCACCGCGCAGCTTCGCGAGTGCTCGCAGGCCGAGTCCGCGCTTCAGGCGCGGCTTCACTCGACCGGCGACGCCGTCACCGAGGCCGAGGTCAAGGCCGCCCATCTC
>Ga0075365_10001391_pt1 | contig 10900 bp, 11 predicted proteins | sample EndMetdeltDD1765_FD_71387 | JGI IMG/M metagenome (GOLD analysis project Ga0075365, IMG submission 71387) | Populus endosphere microbial communities from Tennessee, USA - Endosphere MetaG P. deltoides DD176-5 | ecosystem: Host-associated > Plants > Roots > Endosphere | place: USA: Tennessee... | reverse complement strand
GTCGCAGGTCGCCCACGACATCTGAGGCAAGGCGCGCGAGGTCGATGAGAAGCAGGGTCAGGTGTGCCAGCGCCGCTTGGCGGAAGCCCTCCAACCGCCCCGCCAACTCGCCTTCCAGCGATTCGATTGCGGCATCCCACGTCGCGCGCCGATCGGCAGGGAGTCGGAGTTCCAGCAGGCCGCCGACCTCGCCGTGCAGAAACGGAAACAGCAGCGGGTGTGCGCGCCACGCGGGCCATGGTCTGTCGCGATCGGAGCCCAGCGCACCCGGATCGAAGAACACCCCGACGCCACCGTCGCCCGAACGGTCAACCCGGCCAGGGTCCAGGACTTCACCCGCGGCCGCCACATAGACCAACCCGGGCGTGCGCATGTACCACAGCGCCGGGAAATCGTGGATATGACGACCATGATCGAGCATCTCGGAACGACTTGCGCGCACCACGGACACCGGTGGGGTCTCCGGATCAATCGGATATCGATACATCGGCACGCCGTTGCGGTGCCGGAACAGCCGCGACGCCGGTGTCATGCGAACTGAATATAGTCCTAGTCTTGCCGACAATCAGCCAACTTGCTTCGCAGGCTTGGTATCACCATAGAAAGATGACCAAAGATCATCCTAATCCTGTCGCACACTCGATGGGTAACCGCCACGACTACATACCAGCCGCTGGCCACGACCTGCTCTTGCCGGGTTATGACCTGCTGACCCGGTTCCTGGGTACGAACCGGGCCTATCGCGCGCTAATCGACCAGGCCGAACTCGTCGACGGACTGTCCGTACTCGAAGTCGGTTGCGGCACAGGCAATGTCATCACCCGCGTGCCGCGGGAGTATTCCGGTGTGAAGGCCGTCGGGTGCGATCCTGATCTTCGGGCGTTGGCTCGTGCCCAGAAGAAGGCGAACGGGACGGGGGTTAGGTTTGATCGCGCATATGTTCAGGAGCTGCCCTATGGTGACGGCGAGTTCGACCGGGTGCTGTCGTCGATGATGTGGCACCACCTCGATGAGGACGTGAAAACCAAAGCCGCCGAGGAGATATTCCGCGTCCTGCGACCCGGTGGCAGTCTCCATCTGGTTGACATCGGTGGAGAAATGGCTGCGGATGACGGCCTGCTGGCGCGGCGTGTGGCGAACAGCCCGCACGCCGCGGGCAACCTCGGTGACGCGATTCCACGTCGACTTCGCGACGCGGGCTTTGACTGCACTCCTGTTGCCACACAACGACTCCGGCTCTTCGGACCCATCACGTTCTTCCAGGCCATTCGCCCCTAACGCACCGGGTTGGTCAGCGCAGCGAGCTCGTCGCCGAGCTCGCAGCACACCACGTCGCCCGGCTCGATCGCGACCGCGCCGGGCGTTCCCGTCGACAGGATGTCGCCGGGATAAAACGGCATCACCTGGCTGTGGAAGCTGAGCAGTTCGGCGGGGGAGAAGACCATTCCCGACACGGTGTCCTTGCGGTGCACGGCACCGTTGTGGATCGTCGCGACGCGCAGATCGGCCAGCGGGGCGTGGGCCAGTACCTCGTCAAGCGTGATGAGGTCCGGGCCGAAGGCGAAGAACGTCGGATAGTTCTTGACCCGGGTGAGATAACGGGGGTTCTCCAGCAGCACCGCCTCAGCCGTCTGGTCCAGGACGGGCACGACGCCCGCTACGTAGGACATCGCATCCTCGACGGAGACCTGGTAGCAGGTCCTGCCGATCACCAGACCCAGCTCGGCTTCCGCGGTGACCTTCCCGATGCCCGGCGGTACGACGATGGATTCATTGGGACCGACGATGGTGTGGTCGCCCTTGATGAACGACGCGGGTGACGTGCGGGGCGCCTGCTCTCCGAGGTCGCCGGCATGCGCTCCATAATTGAGCCCGATCCCCAGGATCTTCCGCGGCCGTGTCCAGGGAGCCAGCACCGGCGCGTTGGGGTCGATGAATGCGTCGTCGTCGACGCCGGCCTCCACGGCGGTGGCGAGTGCATCCAACTGTTCAGCCGCCATGAGAGACAACAGGTCTGACGGTCCGCCGGGCAGCACCCGGTCAATGCGGGCAAGGCGACCGTCGGACAGACAGACGCAGGCGAGCTGTTCGTCGCCGAGCGCTACGGTGCGGATACGCATCAGGCGACCCCGCGAATCAGTCCGCCGTCGACGCGCACCACGGAACCGGTGACGTACGAGGCTCTTTCGCTGCACAGGAATGCCGCCACGTCGGCGTACTCCTCGGGACGACCGTAGCGTCCGACCGCCATCGTCGCGGCACTGTCACGCATCACCTCCTCGGTCGTGCGCCCCTCGCGCTCCGCCCGTCGTTCGTCGAGGAATCGCGTCCGGTCGGTCTCGATCCGGCCCGGCACAATGACATTGGACGTGACGCCATCGCCTCCCACCTCGTCGGCGAGTGTCTTGGACCATGCGTGCAAGCTCGCCCGAAGCGTGTTCGAAAGGCCGAGGTTGGGGATGGGGGCAATCGCGCCAGACGACGTCGACGTCAGGATGCGGCCCCAATGCCGCTCGCGCATTCCGGGCAGGATGCGATCGGTCAGCATGATCACCGACAGGACCATCTGATCGAAACTCGTTCGCCATACGACGGACTCCTGGCCGGAGACGGTCGTCGGGGGTGGGCCACCGGTGTTGTTGACCAGAATGTCGATAGGACCCAGCGTGCTCTCGACCTCTGCCACGACGGACTCCATGCGATCCAGATCGCCGAGATCCCACGCCAGCGGCAATGCCTTCACCCCTGCCGCCTCCACCCGGGCTGCGGTCGCGGCCAGCGCATCGGCGGACCGCCCCGCCGCGGCGACATTCGCCCCCTCAGCGGCCAGGCGCGCCGCGATGGCGCTGCCAAGGCCTCCGCTCGCACCGAGCACCAGAGCGGTGCGTCCTGAAATTCCGAGATCCATTGTGGCGCTCCTTCAGTGGTCTACATGGTCGAGGGCAGGCAGCGCGGCCAGATGCTGATCGAGCAGCGGCACCAGCGAGGCGGGTAGTGATCGCGCGGGTGGTCGCACCCGCCCGGAGGCGATGACACCGCGGCGTCGAAGCACCTCTTTGCGAATGGCCAGACCGACTCGCAGCTGTCCTTCGAAGTTGGCCAGCGGCAGCCATGGCGCCCATACGTCGCGGGCGGCGACGAAGCCCCCGTCGCGGTGCGCGGCCAGGACGGCCGCCAGCACCGCGGGATGGCTGAAACCGGTCATCGCGCCCGCAGAACCCGCGGCCAGCTCGTCGAGCAGACCGACACCGCCGAGACCGCCGAACACCGGAACGCCGAGCCTGGGGGCGAGGTGGGCGATCGCGACGGACGTCGGCGGTGTCTCGGATTTCACGCCGACCACGAACGGGCACGACTCCACGATGGTCACCACCTGCTCATCGCTGACGGTGATGCCGGAGACGACGGGATAGTCCTGCAGCAGGATGCCGATGCCTGTCGCCTCGTACAGTCCGCGCAGCGCCGCCGCCGCCATCGCCGGATCGCCGTCGGAGATCTGCGCCATCAACGCCACCGGTGAGCGCGGTACTGCGGCGAGCAGTCGTCGCGCCTGCGCCACCACGGCATCGGGGTCGCGTTCGGACAGTCCGAGCACGTAGGGCAGGTCGGTCGCCGATGCTACGACGTTCGCCACCTCGTCGGCCTCGTCGGCGGACAGTGCCGACGCCTCACCGAAGACGCCTAGTGCGACCAACCCGTCGCAACCATCGGCGACGAACGATTCCACCTCGCTGCGCAACGATGTGACATCGACGGCGAGGCCTTCGTCGAAGGGCGTCGCGAGCACACCCCAAAGCCCCTGGTATGGACCCCTATTCACCCGTGCTCCTGTTCTCGGTGATCATGGACACGACGTGCTCTGCGATGGCGAGCGCCGACGTCGCCGCCGGTGACGGAGCGTTCCGTAACAGGACGACGCGGTCGCGGACGCTGATCCGGAAGTCGTCGACCAACGCCCCATCGGATTCCAGCGCCTGCGCGCGGATACCCGCCGGGCCGGGTACGACGTCGTCATCCCGGATTTCCGGGACATAGGCGCGGGCCGCCGCGATGAACCGTCGCTTGCTCAGGGAGCCGCTCATCTCGCGGATACCGGTACGCCAGTGCTGGCGGGCGAACCGCCAGAATGCCGGTGTCCGCGCAATTTCTGCGAGGTCGTGCTTCGACACGGTCCGCCAGTTGTAGCCTTCGCGCGCCAGCGCCAGCACCGCGTTGGGGCCGACGAGCACCTCGCCGCCAACACGTGGGGTGATGTGAACTCCGAGGAATGGATACCGCGGATCGGGCACCGGATACACCAGACCGTTGACCAGGCTGCGTCGCTCCGGTTTGAGCGCGTAGTACTCGCCGCGAAAGGGCATGATCACCGGATCGGGCCCGTCACCCGCGAGTTCGGCGAGCCGGTCGCTCTGCAACCCTCCACAAGCGATGACCTGGTCGAACGCGGCCTGGTAGGTGCCGCCCGCCGTTCGCGCGGTGACGACGACTTCTGTTCCGGTCGATCGCAGGCCGATGACTTCCTGTCCGAGAAGCACTTTCGCTCCGGCATGGACCGCGTCGGCGGCGAGCGCCTGAGTCACCTCGGCGAAGTCGACGATCGACGTCGACGGTGAGTGCAGGGCGGCGATACCTCGGACGTGGGGTTCGATCTCGCGCAATTCCTCCGGCCCGATGGTGCGGACACCGGGCACGCCGTTGGCGAGTGCACGTTCTTCGATACCGCCCAGCCGCGCACGTTCGGCTTCGTCCAGCGCAACGAGTACCTTGCCGCATTTGATGTTATCGATGCCGCGCTGCGCACAGAACTCCTCGAGGAGACCGACCCCGCGCCTGCAGAGCACCGCCTTGGCCGAACCGGGCTGGTAGTACAAGCCGGCGTGGACCACGCCGCTGTTGCGCCCGGTTTGGTGGGCGGCCAGCCGGTCCTCTTTCTCGAAAAGGGTGACCTGCGCCTCGGAACGTTGGGTGAGGATCTCGCGCGCGATCGCGACGCCGACGATCCCCCCACCGATGACGGCGACCCGGTCGGTCATCGGCCGCCCCCGGCGTGCACGTAGTCGGCGAACACCTCGTCCTGGTCGACACCCAGTGCGGGCGGGGCTTCGCGGCGGGGTTCGGTGTGCTCGGAAAGGCGCAGCGGGGAGCCGGGAACGTCCAGATCACCCAATGTGGGATGCGGCAAAGTCAGCACCATCGATTCACGCACCTGTTCCCAATCGTAGACCTCGGGGATGGTGCGGATCCTGCCCGCGGGAACGCCGGCCGCGTCCAGCGCGGCGAGCACCTCGTCGGCCGAGCGCTCGGCCAGCAGCGCGTCGATCTCCTTCTGCAGCGCGTCGGCATGGGCCACCCGGTCTGTGTTGGTGGCGACGTCAGGCCGATCGGGATCCATGCCCATGATCGACGCGAACTTCCGCCACAGCGGATTCGACGCCACGGCGATCGCGATGTCGGCATCCGCGCACGCGAACACCCCGTATGGCGCGATCGACGGATGTCGATTGCCGGTCAGTACCGGCTCGACCCCGGCGCTGAGCCACCCGACGCCGTGAAACACGTGCACGCCGACAACCGCTGCCAGCAGCGAGGTCTCGACGTGCTGACCCCGGCCGGTGCGCTCACGTGCCTGCAGTGCGGTCATCACCCCGAACGCCCCGAACATGCCCGCCAGGATGTCGGCGATGGGAATGCCGACGCGCTGCGGGGAGCCACCCGGGTGTCCGGTGAGGGTCATCAACCCACCCTCGGCCTGCACGATCTGGTCGAAGCCGGGCCGCTTGCCGTCGGGTCCGCCCTTGCCGAAACCGGTGATGGACAACGTGACCAGTCTCGGATTGGCGGCGCGCAGGTCGTCGAGTCCCAGGCCCAGTCGATCGAGCACACCGGGGCGGTAATTCTCGACCAGTACGTCGGCCTGGCCGACGAGCCACCTCAGCCGGTCGGCGCCGTCCGCGGACTTGAGGTCGAGCACGACGGATCGCTTGTTGCGGTTGGCGCTCATGTAATACGCCGACTCACGATGGCCGTCGCGGTCGACGAATGGCAACCAGCCGCGGCTGTCGTCGCCCGTCGGTGGTTCGACCTTGATCACGTCGGCGCCGGCGTCGGCCATCATCATGGTCGCGTAGGGACCGGCCAGCGCGCGGCTCAGATCCACGACACGGATTCCCGTCAGCGGTCGATGTGTTTTCACGCCCGCCCTCCCATCATTCTGAGGCCGACCGTCATCAGCACGATCACGGACGTGATCCGTAATACGTGGACGGTCAGCACAATCGGCACATTTGCTCCGGCGCCCGCGGACAGCGCGCCCATCTGAGCGATGCCGCCCGGTGCGGTGGCCAGCAGCGCCGTCAACGAGTCGAACGAGGTGAACTTCCACAGCAGCCACGCCGCCACCAGTCCGAACACCAGGAACGCCACCACCGTCACGACGATCGGCACCGCCGCCGCCTTCAACTGCTTCAGTGTCTCGGTGTTGACTCCGACTCCCAGCAGCCAGCCGAGAAAGGCGAAGACGATCCACTTGCCCGCCGACCCGATTTCGAATGCCGACGAGGTGAAGATGTTCACCAGGGCGACGCCCACCATCGCACCGAGCAGTGGTGCGGCGGGCAGGTGCAGCAGGGTCGCCAGGGTGGCGCCGACGATGGCCGCGGTGGCCGTCAGCGCAAGCGAACCGAGGTTCATCCGACGGTTTCCTTGTCGGCATCGGTACGCCTGCGGGCCGAAACCACTTGGAGTGCACGCGCACTGGCATGTCGAAGCGGATTCGCGATCAGCGGGATCGTCAGCAGGAACACGATGAACACGAGGATCCCCAGCGACGTGCCGCGCTCGACGAACACGTTGAGGCTGCCACCGCTGATCACCATGGTCTGCCGCAGTGTCTCCTCGGCCATTGGGCCGAGCACCAGGGCGATGACGAGCGCCGCGGGAGAGAGCCCGTATTGGCGCATGAAGAATCCGAGAACCCCGCATACCAGCATGATCTGGACGTCGACGAAGCTCTTGTTGACGGCGAAGGTGCCGAGGACGCACAGCACGATGATGATCGGGCCGAGGACTCGGAACGGTACCCGGGCGATGCTCGCGAAGGCGGGGATGCAGAACACGTTGACGCCCAACAGCATCACGTTGCCGAGGAACATGCTCGCGATCAGACCCCAGGCGAACTCCGGGTTCTGCTCCATCAGCAGCGGACCGGGCTGCAGACCCCACATCAGGAAGCCGCCGAGCAGCACCGCGGTGGCCCCGCCGCCGGGGATGCCGAGTGTGAGCAGCGGGATCATCGCGCCGGACGACGCGGCGTTGTTCGCGGCCTCGGGTCCAACCAGGCCTGGCAACGCGCCTTTTCCGAACTTCCACGGCGTGCGTGAGATCGACTTCTCGACGTTGTAGGACATCAGCGATGCGACCGTGGCGCCGGCGCCCGGTGTCGTACCGACCCCGAAGCCGAGGAACGAGCCACGCAGCGACGGCCCGACCGACTCACGGAAGTCGTTGCGGTTGGGCCAGAAACCGCGGCTGCGAGCCGAGACTCCGAAGAAGTTCAGCTTCTCGAGATGGCCGCCGCGCCAGAGCGTGTGCAGCACCTCGCCGATCGCGAACAGGCCTATCGCCACCGGTATGAAGTCGACGCCGTTGATGAGTTCGACCGTGCCGAACGTGTAGCGCTGCTCACCGCCGCCGATGTCGATGCCCACGGTGCCGATCGCGAAGCCGAGGAGTGCGGACAACGCACCGAGCAGCTTGTTCCCGCGCAGGATCACGATGACCGTCAGCAGGCCGGCCATGACGACCAGGAAGTACTCCGGCGGTCCGAACGTCTTGGCGAACGACGCCATCGCCGGGGCGGCGAAGGTGAGCAGACACGCCCCGATGATGCCCGCGACAAACGACGCTATCGCCGCCATCACCAGCGCGGGCCCGGCCCGCCCTTGTTTGGCGAGCGGATAACCGTCGAAAGTACTTGCTACTGTGGCTGATTCACCCGGCGTATTGATAAGCACCGAGGTGATGGTGCCGCCGTACATCGCGCCGTAGTAGACGGCGGCCAACATCACGATGGCGCCTGTCGGGTCAAGTCCGAACGTCACCGGCAGCAGGATCGCCAGGCCGGCCGACGGGCCAACGCCGGGGATAACACCGACGACCATGCCGATCATCACGCCGAAGACGAGCAGGAGAACGTTCTGCACCGTCAGCAGGGCAACGACACCGGTCATCAATTCATGCATGTCTCACACCTCAACCAAGCGGCAGGATGCCTTGCGGCAGACCGACGTTGAGCCCGGTCTGGAAGGCGAGATACAGAAGGACGGGGACGGCGATCGCGATGATCACGGCGCGGATGTGGTGTTCGGGGTCGAGGAACCACAGCGTCGCCCCGAGGAACAGGATGCCCGCCACCACGGCGCCGAGGATTCCGAACAATCCCACGAACAGTGTGGCCGCGACAATGAAGCCGGCCAACGCGATCGGATGCCGTCCGAGGTCGGGTTCGGCGAGTTCGTCGGCTGCCTCGGCCTGGCTGACCGGCTTGTCGGCACGTCGCGCGAGGATCTCGCGGACGCCGGCGAGCACGGTCACCCCCATGGCGGTGAAGCCGAGGATCCGCGGGAAGAACCCTGGACCTATCCGGCCCGCCTGGGTGCGCCACTCCATTCCCATAGCCATCTCCGTGTAGACCGCGAAGACGAGGAGCAGCACACCCAGGAAGGTCAGCTTTGGCCAGTCGATCTTCCGTTTCGACTGAGACTCTGACACTTTCGGCAGGGTCGATCGAGGTGCGGTAGCGGTCACAGCGCTCCCTGTTCCTTGAGCGTGTTCTCGAACTCCGCTGTGGTGGTCTCGAGGTACTTGGTGAAGTCGTCACCCCACAATTCGTTCTTCGTCAGGTAGTTCTGAGCCAGATACTGCGTCCACGCCTCAGACTTGACCACTTGCTGCATCGTCTTGATCCACCAGTCGCGGGCGTAGTCCGGAACGTCCGGCGGCAGAATGAGACCACGCGGCATCGACGGCAGGTCTGCCATGCCCTTCTCGGCTCCGGTCGGGACGTCGGGCAGTGCCGCCAGACGTTCCTTGCCGGTGAACAGCAGCGCCGTCATCTCGCCGCCCTCGACCTGACCCAGAATGGAACCGGGGTTCGACACCATGGCGTCGAGTGCGCCGCTGAGCAGTGAGGTCTGCACCTGGCCCTCTTCGTTGTAGGGCACGTACTCGATGTCGTAGCCGGCATGCTCCGCGATCAGCGACTGCAAGATGAAGTCGACGTTCACCGTGCCGATGCCGCCGACGACCACCTTGCCCTTGCTTTTCGCGTAGCCGACCCAGTCCTCGAAGGACTTGATGTTGCTCTTACCGTCGACGAGCAACAGCGCGTCGTCGGTGGCCATCAATCCGACGTGGGTGAAGTTCTTGTACGTCCAGCCAGGATCTGCCTGCAGGGGGGTGGTCAGGAACGACCCCGACGTCGTCGAGATGTTGTACGGGTCACCGGCTTTGGATAGCAGGTACCCCCAGCCCGTCGCTCCGCTGCCGCCCTCACGGTTCTCGACCGCGATGTTGGCGGGATAGAGTTTCTCGTCCTGGATGATCTGAACGAGCTTGCGGGCCATCATGTCGTTGCCGCCGCCCGGGCCGAACGCGATAGTCCAGTCCAGATCCTGGGAGGGATAGTCCTCCGCGGATTCCGTGCTGTGGCTCCCGCCGCTGCACGCGGACAGCACAAGCGCTATTACGGCGAAGACTGTCGTCACTAAGACTTTCAGTCGCATGGTGTTCTCTCCTCGTTGAGTGATGGGTTTGGAAGCTGTCAGGGGGAGTCGTGCCTGAACCAGGAACCTGAGGCGACGGCCGCGAGGTGTCCCTCGGTGTCGACCATCCGGGATTCGAGCGCGACGATGCGCCTACCCGGTTTGAGAATGCGGCCGGTGCAGACCACGTCGCTCTTGACGGGCCGCAGGAACCGCATCTCCATCTGAATGGTCGAGCCGGCCGACAGGAAGTGATGACACGCATGGCCCATGGAGATGTCCAGCGCAGTGGACAGCACTCCGCCGTGCATGGCGCCGCTCGCATTGCACAGGTGTGATGCGAAAGGCAATGTCACCGAGCATGATTGCTCGTCGTCCTGATAGGCGATCGACAGCCCGAGGAAGTGGATGAGGAAGTAGCGCCCGAACTCCGGCACGGCGGTCTGCGCCGCGTACTGTGCGGCCTCGACCGGGTCGGGGATCGAACGTACGGAATCGGTGGTGGTCATGACCACGTAAACCTCGGCGGGCGCTTCTCGAGAAAAGAACGAACGCCCTCGGCGTAGTCCTCGGTGTCGAACGAGGAGTTGCGGATGTCGATGGTGACGTCGTCGTCGGCGGTCTGGCCACCGAGAACGAGATCGACGATCCGCTTGGCCGAGCGCACACTGAACTGGGCGCGGGTGGTGACCAGTTTCGCGAATTCGTAGGTGTGCTTCTCGAGATCATCGGCGGGCAACAGTTCGTCGATCAGACCGAGGCGCAACGCATCGTCGGCGTACACGTGCTGACCCGAGTACAGAATCCACTTGGCGCGCGAGGGGCCTACGACGTCGACGAGGCGTTTGGTGGATTCCAGGCTGTAGACCAGACCGAGCTTGGCCGGAGTGATGCCGAACCGGGAGCGCTCATCGGCGAACCGGATGTCACAACCGAGCGCGATTCCGCAGCCGCCACCGATGCAGTAACCGTGCACCATGGCGATCGTCGGCTTGGTGAAGCGTTCGATCGCGTGCTCGGCGCCGGCGACGTGTTCGTTGTAGGCCTTGGCCGAGGCGCTGTTGCCCCGGACCTCTTCGAACTCACTGATGTCGGCACCCGAAGCGAAGCTGCGCGTGCCCGCTCCCCGCACCACGACG
>Ga0075365_10001390_pt1 | contig 10902 bp, 12 predicted proteins | sample EndMetdeltDD1765_FD_71387 | JGI IMG/M metagenome (GOLD analysis project Ga0075365, IMG submission 71387) | Populus endosphere microbial communities from Tennessee, USA - Endosphere MetaG P. deltoides DD176-5 | ecosystem: Host-associated > Plants > Roots > Endosphere | place: USA: Tennessee... | reverse complement strand
TCGTCAAGCTGCGGGGGCGCGCCCGCAGCGAGCGCCGTCGACTGCTCGAGATCGCCGCCGAGGCCCTCGAAGGCGGCTGAAGCCCGCCCTTCCTCCGTCCCGTCGGGTGGCTGAAATGCGGTTCCGTTCTCTCTCCGGAGCCGCAACGGTGTGAGAGAATCGAGACTCACCGCTGTCCCCGGTCCCTGGCCAGCTTTCGCCGCCGAGAGGACCTTCGCATGGAGACACTCGGATCGTCCGTTCTGGTGCACGACCGCCTCAACGCCGTCCGCAGGTATGTCGTCTACGGTCCGGGCAGCATGCCCAGCGTCGAGGTCTTCCCTTGCCCGGGCAGCAACGGCGTCGACGCGACCTGGGCGGCCGGCGAGGTCCGGATGCACACGGTGCACGAGGACGGCTCGCGGACCTTCACCGTCCAGTACCGCCTCGACGGCCGCCTCCTCGTCGACAACTTCCCGCACGACCGGGTGCGCCAGGACCCGGTCGACCAGACCGCCGACGCCGCATGTTGAGCCCACCATGTCCATGCGGCGTCGGTTCCCTCGTGGGGTGATGTCCGGCGCCACGGCCCGGACACCCTCGGGGGGCGTTCGGCATGTCCGCGCTGTTCGGGGCGAGTGACATGGCACGACACATCCCAGGGCCACACCGACGGGTCAGCCGTCGGCCGGCGCGAAGACGATGTCCCAGTCGGCGGCCATGCTGGTCACCGTCCAGCCGAGCCGGGCACCGACCTGGGTGATCGGTTCTGGTTCGGTGAAGGTCTCGGCGGTGCTGACGTACGCGAACTCGCGCTCGGCGTCGTCGTGGTCGACCAGGAGGGCCAGCGTCGGACCGGGACCGGCCGCAGCCCATTCGAGCATCTCCCGGTCGCCCCCGGAGTTGCCGGCCACGAGGAGCGGGCGCCGGCCGAGCTGGGCCTGGATGTTGCTCACCTTGGCGGAGCCCTCGTTGGCCGCGCTCGCCGGACGTCCGGTCCTGAGCAGGCGGGGCGCCCCGCCGTCGTCGAGGCCGTACTCGTAGCCGATCAAGGTGCCGACCACGGCCTCGGGAGGTACGCCGTACAGCTGCTGACTCACAGCCCGCACGAACTCGGTACCACCGCCGGTGACGACGGTGACCGTCACGTCACGCCGCCTCAGCGCCTCGATCAGCTCCAGCATCGGGACGTAGACGTTGCTGAGCAGCGGGCGACCCATCGTCGCGTGCCGGGCCCCGCCGACGAACGTCCGGACCCGCCGCGTGAACTCGTCCGGTGAGATTCCCTCGAACAGGCTGGTCAGCGCCAGAGCGATGCGCTCGAGGCCGAGGTCACCGATGGCGGCCTCGTCGCCGGAGAGGATCGCTGCGAACTCCGGGGTCTCGGCCCGGCGCGGGTCGGCCTGCACGGCGCCCTTCAACGCGTCCACGAAGAAGTCGAACTGGACGTAGGTCGGACGTTCGCACCACAGCGTCCCGTCGTTGTCGAAGCAAGCCACCCGCTCCTCGACCGGCACCTCGAGGACCGCGTCGAGGAACGTCACGAGCGCCTCGCGGACGGGTCCGGGTCGCCAGGAGGGCAGCAGGCCGTCAGGCATCGTCGGCCGCTCTCGGTTCGGGTCGTCGTATGCACCGGAAGCCGACATGGCTCATGCCGGTGTCGATCATCTGCGGCCTCCGTGCGGCCGGCCGGTAGCGCAGGCAGTAGGAGTCGGCACACAGGTGCGAACCGCCCTTGACCACCTTGCGCCCGATCCGGAACTGCGGCTGGGCCGGGTCGTAGCTCGCCTCCAGGACGCCGCCCCGCGGGTTCTCGGGCGCACAGCACGGCGACCCCGCGTCGTCGGGGTGTTGGCTGGTCCACCAGTCGTCAGTCCACTCCCAGACGTTGCCGGCCATGTCGAAGAGCCCGAACCCGTTGGCCGGAAAGCTGCCGACGGGCGCGGTGCGCAGGTAGCCGCTCTCGCCGGTGCTGCGCCAGGGGAAGTCGGGGCCGTCCCAGGTGTTCGCCATCAGCTTCCCGTCGGGCCGCGGTTCGTTCCCCCACGTGTACGCCGTGCCATCGAGGCCACCGCGTGCGGCGTACTCCCACTCGGCCTCGGTCGGGAGCACGGCGCCGACCCACCGGGCATAGGCGGACGCGTCCTCGTGGGCCACGTGCACCACGGGGTGATCGAGCCTCTTGTCGATCGAGCTCTTCGGCCCCAGCGGGTGCCGCCAGCAGGCGCCCGGCCTCCAGCGCCACCACTGGCTGAGGTGGCGCAGGTCGACGGGGCCGCGGGTCGGGGTGAACACCAGAGAGCCTGGCTGCAGGTTCTCGGCCGGCGCATCCGGGAAGGCGGCCGGGTCGATGTCACGCTCGGCGACGGTGACGTGGCCAGTCGCTTCCACGAAGGCGGCGAACTCCGCGTTGGTCACGGTGGTCGCATCGATCGAGAAGGCGCCGACACGCACGCGGTGGGTCGGCGCCTCCTCGGGATAGTGGTCGTCCGAGCCCATCACGAACGTGCCGCCGGGCAGGTCGACCTCCATGTCAGCCGCCGGGTCAGTTGCTCGCGACGCCGGCCCTGAGCTTGGCCATCAGCTGGTCGACGCTGAAGCTGGCCGGCTCCTGTCGCGGCGGGAAGTCACGGAGCGACTCGACCATCCGGGCGACGTACGCCTGCGCGGGCACCAGCGTCCAGGCGCGGTCCAGCAGCCAGTCGTAGTAGCTGTTCGAGGTGATGTCGGCCCGCTCGTAGGGGTCGGTGCGCAGGTTGAAGATCTTCGGGACCCGGAGCTGGGTGTAGGGCTCGGCCCAGATGTTGAGCGTGCCGGTGGCCCGCTGCTCCAGGAAGACGAACTTCCAATTGTCGTAGCGCATCGCGGTCAGGTCACCGTCGTCCGACACGTAGAAGAAGTGCTGGCGCGGACTCTCCGCGACGGCGCCGGTGATGTAGTCGAGCTGGTTGTGGCCGTCGAGATGCACCTTGTATGTCGTGCCGCCGAGCTCGGTGCCGGTCCTGAGCCGGTCGGCCACGTCGGTGTCACCGGCCGCCGCGAGCAGCGTCACGAACCAGTCGTTGTGGCTGACGATGCCGTTGCGCACCTCACCGGCGGGGATGTGGCCCGGCCAGCGGACCATCGCCGGCACCCGGTACGCGCCCTCCCAGTTGGAGTTCTTCTCGTTGCGGAACGGCGTCATGCCGGCATCGGGCCAGGTGTTCATGTGCGGGCCGTTGTCGGTCGAGTACATGACGATCGTGCTGTCGGCCAGGCCGTGCTCGTCGAGGTGGTCGAGCACCGAGCCGACCAGCTCGTCGTGGTCGCACATCGTGTCGTGGTAGTCCGACTGCCAGCGGCCAGCCTTGCCCCGGCTGCCGTCCTTGACGTGGGTGCGGAAGTGCATGTGCGTGGTGTTGAGCCAGACGAAGAAGGGCGTGCCGCTCTTCTGGGCCTCGGTCATGAATCTCAGCGCCTCCGGCACCACCTCGTCGTCGATGGTCTTCATCCGCTCCCTCGTGAGCGGACCGGTGTCCTCGATCCGCTGGGTCCCGTCGGCCTCGGCCCAGGAGTGGATCACGCCTCGCGGTCCGAAGTTCTTCCGGAAGTCGGGGAAGTCCTCCTCGCCCGGGTAGTCCACCTGCTCCGGCTCCTCCTCGGCATTGAGGTGGTAGAGGTTGCCGAAGAACTCGTCGAAACCGTGCGCGGTCGGCAGGAACTCGTCGCGGTCGCCGAAGTGGTTCTTGCCGAACTGGCCCGTTGTGTAGCCGATCGCCTTGAGTGCGGTCGCGATCGTCGGGTCCTCGGCGCGGAGCCCGATGTCTGCGCCGGGCATGCCGACCTTGGTCAGACCGGTCCGGTAGGGGTTCTGCCCGGTGATGAACGCCGCGCGCCCCGCCGTACAGCTCTGCTCGCCGTAGTAGTCGGTGAAGCGGACTCCCTCGGCCGCGATCCGGTCGATGTTCGGCGTCCGGTAGCCCATCAGGCCGTCGCTGTAGCAGCTCAGGTTGCTCTGGCCGATGTCGTCGCCCCAGATGATCAGGATGTTGGGTTGCTCCGCCACGAGGGCCCCCTCGGTCACGGTCGACGGTCGACGTCGTGAACCTAGACCGGAGCCACGGAGGGCGTGCTCACCGGAAACGGGCGAGGTCGGTGGGTCAACCGTTGAGGATGCGCGCCTTCTGCACCTCGAACTCGGCGTCGGTGAGGACGCCCTGCGCCCTCAGCTCGCCCAGCTCCTTGAGGTGCGCGAGCTTGGTCTCCATGTCCATCCCCGTCGCCGGGGCCCCCTGCGGCGCGGCCGGTGGTGGGGCAGCGTGGACCGGTTCCGGGTAGGTCTGCTGGTGATACTGCTGCTCCTGCGCCGCCCACCGCCCGGCCTGACGGCGGGAGACGCGGTTGGACACCGCTGTCGCCGTACCGGCCACGACGGCGGTGCGGGCCACGCCCCGGAGAAGTCCTCCCATAGTTCTTTCCCTCTCTGTCTCGTGCCTAGACCGCGGTCCCCGCGGTGTCGAGTGCGTCCGCGGCCGCCAACAGGGCCTGGACAGGGATCCGGCCGCTGGCGATCAGCTGGGCGCCGCCGCGGCGGAGCGCGGTGGCGAACGGCGCCGCCCAGACGTTCTCGTAGACGAGCACGCCGGCCGAGCTGCCCGGTTCGAGCACGCCGGCGGCGTCGTCGAGGTCCTCGCCGTCGAGCAGCCCGGACGACGCGCCCTCGAACACGGCGAGGTCGAGCGCGCCGTCACCGTCGAAGTCGGAGATCGCGACCGCGTGGGCCGAGCCGTCCAGCTCCTTCATCACGAAGGCGAAGTCGAGGATCCGGATGATGCCGCGGTCGACGAGGTCGATGAGGATCGGCAGCCCCTCGCCCGTCATCCGGTTGCCCGGGAACTCGACGATCACGTAGTCGACCGGCCCCATCGACTCGACGTCCATGCCTACGTCCTGGCTCACGGGTGCCTCCATCTCCTTGCTCGGTCGCTGCGGGTTGCTCCGCTCATGAAGCCCACCAAGCGAGCGGTCCGCCGGCCTCCTCCGGAGCGGGTGAGGTCAGGTGGCCGGGTCCAGCCGGTCGAGCCACGCCTGCGCGTCGTCGTACGCCGCGAGGCTGGCCTCCCCCACGACCGGACTCGCCTCGAACACGCGCACCTCGCCGTCGTCCCCGCCCACGGTCCGGTTCATCCTCATCTGCTGCTGTACGGCGGGGTCGAGGCCGCTGAGGTAGAACCGGCCCCCGGCCGCGGAGACCCGGTCCGCGTAGTCGGCGAGCACCACGAAGGCGGTCGCCCCCAGCATGGCCCGGCCCCGCAGCCGCAGCACGACGGCGGGGTGGTCGGCACCGGTGGGATCGGGCAGGTGGGCCTGGACGGTGCGGGCGCCGGCGTAGAAGAGGCTGCCGTAGACGTCGAGCAGCACAACCTGCCGCGAGGGCAGCGCCGCCGGGGCCTCGTGCTCCACGAGGGTTCGGTCCGGGCCGGGCACCAGCGAGACCACGCGCAGGTCGAGGGCCTCCCGGTTGAGCTGCATGACCAGGGAGATCACGAAGCCGAGGCCCACCGCTGCGGCCACCGGCAGCAGCAACGTCGCCACGAAGGTCGAGATCGCGGCGACCTGGGACATCCGGCTGGTGCGCAGGATGGCCCGCATCGCGCCGGTCCGGAACGATCCGATCGCAGCCATGATCAGGACCGCGGCCAGGGTGGCCACCACGACGGTCCCGACCGCCTGCGAGAACGCCACGATGATGACCACCATCCAGAGGCCGGAGAAGATCGCCGCCCACCGGCCCTGCGCCCCGGCCGCGACGCTGAGCGCGGTCTGGCCCACCGAACCGCCCACCGGCTGGCCCCCGAACAGGCCGCTCAGCAGGTTCCCCGTGCCCTGGGCGACGAAGTCCTGGTTGGCGTCGGCCGGCGTGCCGTCCGGGTTGGGCGCCGACTCGCTCACGCCCGCGCCCTGGATGAGCACCAGCACGGCGACCGCGAACGCTCCCCCCACCAGCGACAGCGACAGGTCCGACAGGTGCGGCAGCACGGGTATCGGCAGTCCCTGGGGGATGTCGCCCTGGTCGCTCACCCGCTGCACCGAGTCGGCACCGGCCAGCACGATCGCCGCGCTGGGCACGATCAGCGCGACCAGCGCGGCGTACGGGCCGACCCTCGTCCGGGCCAGTCCCGCGACGATGACGAGCGCCGCCACTCCCGAGGCCAGGGTGGCGGGGTCCACGCGCCGCAGGTGCAGGACGAGGTCCCAGGCCTTGGTCAGGGCGAGGTCACCGGAGACGTCGACGCCGAAGAAGTCGGGGAGCTGACCCAGCACCATGTTGGCGGCCACGCCGGTCAGGAAGCCGATCATCACCGAGTGCGGGACGAAGCGCGTGTAGCGGCCGAGCCTGGCCAGCCCGGCCAGCACCATGACGGCGCCGGCGATCAGCGTGAGGAGCCAGAGCGCCTCGCCGCGACCTTCGGCGGGGACGTCCTGGACGGCCGATCCCGCGGCCAGGGCCGCCGCGCTGGTCGTGGTGATCACCATCAGCCTGCTGCTCTGGGTCAGTCCCCCGCCCACAGGTCCGAAGATGCTCGCATAGAGCCCCTGCACCGGGTTGACGCCCGCCAGCACGCTCGCGGCCATGCCGTCCGGGACGCTGCTGATCGCGCCGGGCACTCCGGCCACCAGGTCCTGCTTCCAGGTCCTCCGCTCGGGGGCGATGCCGCGCAGCCATCGACCCATGGCCTTGGTGCGCATCCACCGACGCTGGCAACGGCGCCGCGCCGCTACCTCGTCCGAACTAGGTGATTACCGCTCGGACCGGGCGACGCACCGGAACCCGAGATGGCTGGTCGAGGTGTCGACGGTCTGGGACTGCCGGGCGGCGGGACGGTAGCGCAGGCAGTAGTTGGGCGCGCAGAGGTGCGAGCCGCCCTTGATCACCTTCAGCGTCGGGTCACCGGCCGGCACCGTCGGCGAGCAGCAGCTGGCGACCGGCGGTTGCTCGACCTGGCCGGCCGCGGCATGGCTGCTCGTGAACTGCTCGCAGGTCCACTCCCAGACGTTGCCGGTGGTGTCGACCAGCCCGTAGCCGTTCGGCGGGAAGGCGCCGACCGGAGAGGTGCGCTCGTAACCGTCGAGCAGGTCGTTGTGGACCGGAAAGTCGCCCTGCCAGGTGTTCGCCATCATCCTCCCCCGCGGTGCGAACTCGTCGCCCCACGAGAAGACCGCACCGTCGAGCCCTCCACGGGCCGCGAACTCCCACTCCGCCTCGGTGGGCAGCGCCTTTCCCGCCCAGGCCGCGTAGGCCAGGGCGTCGGCGTACGCGACGTGGGTCACCGGGTGCAGGTCGCGGCCGTGCAGCGTGCTGCCCGGGCCCTCCGGATGGCGCCACTGCGCACCGGGCATCCAGGACCACCAGGCCCGGAAGTCGTCCAGGCTGACTCGGTGCGGGGGCGGCGTGAAGACCAGGGAGCCCGGCACCAGCTGGTCGTCGTCGGCGTCCGGGAAGTCGGCCGCGTCGGGGGTCGTCTCCGCGACGGTGACGTGGCCGGTCGCCTTCACGAACCGGCGGAACTCCGCCACCGTGACCGGGTGGACGTCGATCCAGAAGCCCTCGACGTGGGCCCGGTGCACCGGCCGCTCCTCGGCGTAGAAGTCCTCCGAGCCCATCTGGAACTCACCGCCATCGAGCCACACCATGTGCTTGTGCCTGGTCCCTGCCATGGTCACGCTGCTGCCTCCCGATGTCACCGGCGCTCCCCTCCAGTGTGACTGAGGCCTAGACACCGTCGGCGGGTGTCTCGGCCGTCGTACGACGGTGCCGCCGCGCCATGAAGATGACGACGGTGATCGCCACCGTGGTCACCAGCCCCGAGATGATGAACGACGCGAGCGGGTATTGGCCCAGAGCCAGGCCGATCTCGTAGGCCAGCACGGTGGTGTAGGTGCTCCACAGCACGCCGCTGATCACCGACCACACCAGGAACCGCCGGTACGGGATCTTCGACAGCCCCATGCTCGCGTTGACCACGAACCTCATGCCCGGCAGGTAGCGGCCACCGATGATCAGCACCCCGGCGCTCGAGTCGAGCAGGTCGAACGCCTGCTTCACGCGCGCGTTGTTCTTGGCCTGGGCCAGCTGGGGCTCGATCCGGTGCGAGTACTTGCGCGAGAGCCAGAACAGCGAGGAGTCCCCCACGATCGCGCCCAGGGCGCCCATCACGATGATCGGCACCAGGTCCAGCTTTCCGTTGGCGGCGACGGTCGCGGCGGCGTTCAGGGTCGTCTCGCCCGGGAAGATCGGCACCACCGCGTCCAGGGCGATCAGCGTGAACACCGAGAAGTAGGAGTACCACGGGTGCTCCGGGTCGACGGCGGCGATGCCGTCGCTGTTGGCCGCGTAGACGACCGCCGCCGCGGCGACCAGAAGCGAGACGATGACGACCGTCACCACCTTGCCCCGGGTGGTGAGCCGCTGCCAGCGGGCGACCGGGGACCTCACCCGCCGAGCCTGTGCGGTGCCGAGCAGCCGCACATCACCCACGGAAGGTGACCACCCCACTCGCCCGCGACGGGTGATGGCCACGCGCGCGCCGACCGGGCAGGCTAGGTGACCATGGAGAACGTCGTCCCCGACCTGCCTTGGGGCAAGATCGCCGCGGTCGCGGGCGCCCTGGTGACGATCCACCTGACCCTCCGCGGCGTGTCCGCGCTGGCGTCCCTGGTGTCGCACGAGGCTCGCTACCGGTTGCGCTCCGGCCATCGCCCCGGACGACGCTGAACCCGTGCAGACGGTCCTGGCCGTGGCCGGCATCGCGCTCGTCGTGGCGGACTACGTCATCAAGTTCCTGGCGATCGGGGTGCTCCCGAGCAACAAGAAGCCCTCCTCCGCGATGGCCTGGCTGATCCTCATCCTCATCGTGCCCTTCGCTGGCTTCGTGATCTTCCTGTTCCTGGGACGGACCAACGTGGGCGCCAGGCGGCTGGCCCGGCAACGCGAGGCCGAGGAGGCGATCCGGGCTGCGACCGACCGGCTGCCCGTCTCCCCTGTCGCCGGTCCGGTCTACCTCGACTCCGTGGCGGCCCTGACCCGCAACCTGGGCTCCCTGCCCCTGCAGGACGGCAACCTCGTCGAGCTGATCCCCGGCTACACCGACTCGATCCGGCGGATGACCGAGGCGGTCGAGGCGGCGGGGTCTACCGTGGAGGTGGAGTTCTACATCGCCGCGTGGGACGACGTGACCGGCCCGTTCTTCGACGCACTCGTCGCGGCGGCGGCCCGAGACGTGACGGTGCGGCTGCTCTTCGACCACCTCGCGTCGCGCGGCATCCCGGGCTACAAGGCGTTCGTCGGCCGGCTCGAGGCCTCGGGCATCGACTGGCACCCGATGCTGCCCCTGCGTCCGCTGAGGGGTCAGTTCCAGCGCCCCGACCTGCGCAACCACCGCAAGCTCATGGTCGTGGACGGGCGGATCGCCTTCACCGGCTCGCAGAACCTGATCGAGCCCGGCTACAACAAGCCGAGGAACCACGCCGTGGGCCGGGAGTGGGTCGAGCTCGTTGCGCGCATCGACGGGCCGACGGTCAACGCGCTGCGGGCCGTCTTCGCCCAGGACTGGTACATCGAGACCCACGAACGGCTCGGCGACGAGATCACGCCCGACACCGTCACGGCGCACCCCGGCGGTATCGCCGGGCAGGTGCTGCCAAGCGGGCCGGGCTACGCCACCGAGAACAACCTGCGCCTCTTCACGGCGCTGATCTACTCCGCGCAGCACCGCGTCTCGCTGACCAGCCCCTACTTCGTCCCTGACGAGCCCCTGCTGTACGCCGTGACGACCGCGGCCCGCCGAGGCGTCGAGGTCGAGCTCTTCGTCAGCGAGGAGGGCGACCAGTTCATGGTCTACCACGCCCAGTGCTCCTACTACGCGGCCCTGCTGGAGGCCGGCGTGCGCATCTACCTCTACCCGGCGCCGGCCGTCCTGCACTCCAAGCACTTCTCGATCGACGACGACGTGGCGGTGATCGGCTCGAGCAACATGGACATGCGGTCCTTCGCCCTCAACTACGAGGTATCGCTGATGCTCACCGGCGGTGACATCGTCCGGCGCTTCCGGGACGTCGAGGACACCTACCGATCGCTGTGCCGCGAGCTCACCCCCGACGAGTGGTCACGCCGGGGACGGCGGTCGACGTACGTCGACAACGCGATGCGGCTCACGTCGGCGCTGCAATGACGTCAGTCCGTGTCCGAGCGATGCGCCGTGTGCACCCGCAGCACCGACGCGACCACCACCACGTCGAACACGATGACCGCGCAGACCAGGGCCCGCGCCGCCTGCCCTTGGGCGTGCACGTCGCCGTAGCCGACCGTGGCCATGGTGCTCAACGTGAAGTAGAGAGCATCGGTCCGCGTGTGGAGGTCCGCGACCTGCCCCGGATGCGAGCGCTCGAGGAGATAGAAGCTGAGCGAGAACGCGACGATCAGCAGCAGGAGCAGCATCGCCAGCGCCGCCGTGCTCCTGCTCTCCTCGCCTCGGCGCAGGTGGTTGAGCTCCTGGACCATCGCCCAGGCGACCACGCACAGGCCGGCGACCGTGCCCGCCACGCTCGGCACGATCATCCCGAGCTCACGGTCGAGGTCGAGCGGCAGCGCGTAGTAGGCGACGAGCAGCCCACCGACGCACACGACGGGTCGCACCCAGGCGGGGACCACCCGCGCGTGGCCGGTCACGAGCCCTCCTGGGTCAGGTGGCGGTCCAGGACGGTCCGCTCGTGACCGCCGACTCGGCCGGGACGGCTCTGCACAGCGAGGGCTACCTCAGGCTCCTGCTCGTCGCCGCGCTGCTCGGCGTCCCGCTCTCGGTGGCGGCGTTCGGGTTCCTGGTCGGCGTCCACGAGCTCGAGCACCTGGTGTGGCACACGCTCCCGCACGAGCTGGGTCACGAC
>Ga0075365_10001389_pt1 | contig 10902 bp, 10 predicted proteins | sample EndMetdeltDD1765_FD_71387 | JGI IMG/M metagenome (GOLD analysis project Ga0075365, IMG submission 71387) | Populus endosphere microbial communities from Tennessee, USA - Endosphere MetaG P. deltoides DD176-5 | ecosystem: Host-associated > Plants > Roots > Endosphere | place: USA: Tennessee... | reverse complement strand
ACATCGCGGGGTAATTCCGAGACGGTTCGTCCGGAGACAACGATGATCTTCAAATGCGGGAAGCGATCGCGCGCGAATACGCGCATGCGGCGTATGGGCCGGCGCAAGATCCTTGTCTTCTGCGGCAATGAGCGCTGTCACCATCAGGCCGAGCTCGACGCGGATCGCTGGCCGGGTGACGTCACCTTCGGTGACCTTCAAGCCCGCATGGTCTGCAGCGCGTGCGGTCACAAAGGCGCGGACGTTTGGCCTGACTGGGGCGGCATGAACACGCGGACGCTGCGTTGAACTGAGACCAGGACTTCGCCGGCCTGCCGCCGATCGAACTGCCGGACGGACGCAAGCTCGAGACGCTGGCCGATTTGCGCGGCTACATCCTCGAGCTGCCAAAGCTAGAACGGCTGCACAGCTGCCGCCCTCGATTTCGCCGATTTCGCGTCGCGCTTTAAAACGGCGTATCGCCCATGATCCCGGCGCGCTCCATTTGCCACTCGGCGGGCCAGTAGTCATGCACCGCATAGTGCTGGGTCGCGCGATTATCCCAGAAGGCAATGCTGTTCTTCCTGTATCGCCAGCGCACCTGATATTCGGGAATTGTCGCCTGAGTGATCAGATGGTTGAGAAGCAAAGCCGACCCTGGCGCAAAGTCCTGGCCGAAACGCACGTTATCTGGCGTGTGAAAGTTCGTGAAATGGGTCGTGAACGCATTGACGAAAAGAACCTTCTCGCCGGTCTCCGGGTGGGTGCGCACCACGGGATGTTCCGCATCAGGAAATTGAGCTTTGAGCTTGAGCCGGTTTTCGATGGGCATCGCAGCACCAAATGTCGCCTCGATGCTGTGGCGAGCGCGCAAGCTGGCAATCTGCTTTTTGATCTGCTCCGGTAATCGATTATAGGCCTCGACCATGTTGCACCAAAGCATATCGCCGCCTACGTCCGGCGTCGCTACGCAACGCAGCACACATCCCATGGGCGGCTTCACGCGCCAGGTTGCGTCGCAATGCCAGGCATTCTCGTAGTGGTCATCCTTGGTGTTTCCGCCCCTATAGATGAGCACGAGCCCTGGATGATCCGGATCGCTGCCGGCAACCGGATGATCTTCGAGTTCACCGAAATGGCTTGCGAAGGCGACATGCTCGGCACGCGAGATGTCCTGATCTCGGAAGAACAGCACCTTGTGCTTCAGCAACAGCGCGTTGATTTCGGCCATCAGCGCGGCATCGCGTGATGCAACGCCGAGGTTAACGTTGTCAAGTTCGGCACCGATGCTGCAGGTGAGCGGCTCGACGTGGATCGATGTTTGCAAGGATGTTGCTGAGACGACCGCCGGGGTGTTCAGAGTCGAAAAATTGCCGGTTGCGCGAGCCATTTGATTTCCTCCGCGGTGACCTGACTCGATCAGGAGAGTGCGTTTCGATGCGACCGCTATGAGCTACTCGGAACGAGCGTATGATGATTGGCCAAATGGGACAGCAAATTATGCTTTTTGGGACACCCCTCGGGAGTGTCGCCCGGCATGCAAGTGTCGCCGCATCCTTGAGTTGATTCACATTCAAAGAGGGCATCACGCTACTCTAGTCTCTCCGAAGAGGTGATCGCAGCGTTGAGATGGATCAATATGCCAGGCGAAAATCTTTGATCTAGTGCCGGACACTCTGCTGGACGGCTCTCCGAGCATAGGACACCACGCGCCTTCGATGAGGCTGTCGCTCCACGCCAACCCCTGAGCGGAGCAGCCTCGTCTGGGTGCCAGCGAGCCTAACCCCAGGCGGAACGATCGTGACAACGAGAGCTGATACTCATCGCTGGGCGTTCCGCCTTCAAGTGAGACGGGTACAATGGCTGAAACGACCCAACTCTCCGTTGAGAAAGCACGCGAAAAACCGACCCTGAAGGCGACGCCCAATGTGGAGCCGCTGACCTGCGCCATCGGCGCTCAGGTGAACAATGTCAATCTCGGCGTTGCCTCGCGCGATCCCGCGCTGATCGCCGAGATCAGGTCGCTGCTCCTGCAGCACAAGGTTCTCTTCTTCCGCGACCAGGCTATCTCGCGCGCCGAGCATGTCGCATTCGCGCGCCATTTCGGCGAGCTCGAGGACCATCCGGTTGCCGGCAGCGATCCCGAGAATCCCGGCCTCGTGCGGATCTACAAAACGCCCGATGCGCCAAATGACCGCTACGAGAACGCCTGGCACACGGACGCAACATGGCGCGAGAAACCGCCGTTCGGCTGCGTGCTGCGATGCGTAGAGTGCCCGCCGGTCGGCGGCGACACCATGTGGGCGAATATGGCGCTGGCCTACGAGAAGCTGCCGGACCACATCAAGCGGCAGATCGCGGAGCTTCGCGCGCGTCACAGCATTGAAGCGACGTTCGGCGCAGGCATGCCGCTCGACAAACGGCTGGCGCTGAAGGCGCAGTTTCCGGATGCCGAGCATCCGGTGGTGCGCACGCATCCGGAGACGGGCGAGAAGATCCTCTTCGTCAACGCCTTCGCCACGCACTTCACCAACTTCCATACCATGTCGAACGTGCGCTACGGACAGGACTATGCGCCGGGTGCCGCCCAGCTGCTGCAACATCTGATCAGCCAGGCGCAGATCCCGGAATACCAGGTGCGCTGGCGCTGGCAGCCAAACGACATCGCCTTCTGGGACAACCGCGCCGCACAACACTACGCCGTGATGGATTATCCGCCGTGCCATCGAAAGATGGAGCGCGCCGGCATCAAGGGCGACGCGACATTCTGAACTCTCCTGCAGCAACCCTACCATCCAGCGAAAGGAAACGGTCATGAACTTCCTCGACGGCGCACTCTTCCCCGAGAACCAGGACAAGCTGGTGATCACGGCGGCCCCTTACGGGCCGGAATGGCTTCCTTCGGATTTCCCCGAAGACATCGCGGTCACCATGGACGATCAGGTCCAGAAGGCGGTCGATTGCTACAACGCCGGCGCCACCGCGCTGCACGTGCACGTGCGCGAGGCGGACGGCAAAGGCTCCAAGCGTCTCTCCAAGTTCAATGAATTGCTGGCGCGCTTGCGCGTGGCCGTGCCCGACATGGTGCTCCAGGTCGGCGGCTCGATCTCGTTCGCGCCGGAGAGCGAAGGCGAGGCCGCCAAATGGCTGTCCGACGACACCCGTCACATGCTGGCCGAGCTGACGCCCGTGCCGGATCAGGTGACGGTGACCATCAACACGACGCAGATGAATATCCTCGAGCAGATGGAGCCGGCCGATGTCGCGGGCACGTCGCTGGCTGAGCCGGCGCTGAACAGCGCATTCCGCGAGATGATCGTTCCGGCCGGTCCGACCTGGGCGGAGGAGCACGTCAAGCGCCTGTCGGCGAAGGGCATCCAGAGCGCCTTCCAGTTCTACAACATCAACAGCTTCGAGACCGTCGAGCGCATGCTCCGCCGCGGCGTCTACAAGGGGCCGTTGGTGATGAACTGGGTGGCCATCGGCGGCGGCATGGACGCGCCGAACATCTACAACCTCGCCAACTTCCTGCGCGCAACCCCGGACGGCGCGATGCTGACGCTCGAAAGCTCGATGCGCAACGTGCTGCCGATCAACTTGATGGCGATCGCCATGGGGCTGCATGTGCGCTGCGGCATCGAGGACAACCTGTGGACCCAGGACCACAAGAGCAAGATCAGCACGGTGAAGCAGATCGAGCAGCTCGTGCGCATCTCGCGCGAGGTCGGCCGCGAGATCGCCACCGGCAAGGAGGCGAAGAAGATCTGCAAGATCGGCGTGTTCTACGACAGCATCGAGGAGACGCTGGCGAAGAACGGATTTTCGCCGAACCGTCGCCAGCCCGCGGGTGCGTTCCTGCAGGCCGCGGAATAATAATCATGGTCGGGCGCGAGGCAACCGTTCTGATCGTGCCGGGGTTGCGGGATCATGTCCCGGAGCATTGGCAGACGCTGCTGGCCTCGCGGTTGCCACGCGTTCGCTGCGTGGCGCCGATGGGCCGCGACAATCTCGATTGCGCGGCCCGCATCGAAGCCGTCGACAGACAGGCGGATTCAATTGACGGCCCGATCATTCTCGTGGCGCACAGCGGTGGGGTGATTCCCGCCGTGCGCTGGGCGCTGCAGACCAGGCGCACCGTCAAAGGGGCATTGCCGGCGACGCCGCCGGACTTCGACCGGCCGCTGCCGGAGGGATATCCCTCGATCGACGCACTGCGGAAGGGCGGCTGGATGCTCACGCCGCGTGCGCCGCTCGCATTTCCGAGCGTTGTCGGCGCAAGCCGCAACGATCCGCTTGCGAGCTTCGAGCGCGTGGCGGCGATGGCGCGTCAGTGGGGCAGCAGGCTGGTCGATCTCGGCGAGGTCGGCCATCTCAACCCCGCATCAGGTTACGGCGACTGGCCGGCAGCGGATCGCTTCATCGCCGAACTCGATACGGAGCCGGACGCTGCTGGCTCAAGTAGCGCACGTCGCGCCTAACGGAGACGAATATCATGGCAAGGGCAATTCGCCTTAGAGAGATCGGCGGGCCCGAGGTGCTCGTGCTCGAAACGGTCGACGTCGGTGAACCCGGGGCCGGCGAGGCGCGTGTGCGGCACAGCTACGTGGCCGTGAACTTCATCGACATCTATTTCAGAACCGGCCGTTATCCGATGCCGCTGCCGAATGGGCTCGGCTCGGATGCGGTCGGCGTGGTTGAGGCCGTAGGCCCCGGCGTCACAGATATCCAGGTCGGCGACCGCGTCGGCTATCTGCTTGGCCCCCAGGGCGCCTATTCCGAAGTGCGGGTCATGCCTGCCGACGTATTGATCCCGCTGCCGTCCGGCGTCACCGACCGCGCGGCGTCGGCGCTGATGATGAAGGGCATGACAGCGCAATACCTGTTCCGGCAGGTCTATCCGCTCAAGGGCAGTGAAACGATCCTTTATCATGCAGCGGCCGGCGGCGTCGGCCTGATCGCTTGCCAGTGGGCGCGCGCCCTTGGCGTGACGATGATCGGCACCGTCAGCACCGACGAGAAGGCAAAAATGGCCCGGGCGCACGGCTGTGCGCATGTCATCGTCACCTCGCGCGAAGACATCGCCAAGCGCGTACGCGAGATTACCAACGGCAAGGGCGTTCCGGTTGTCTTCGATTCCGTCGGCAAGGACACGTTGATGGCCTCGCTCGACAGCCTGCAGCCGCGCGGCTCGCTTGTGAGCAACGGCACCACGTCGGGGCCGGTGGTCATCGACAGCCAGCTGCTTGCGATGAAAGGCTCGCTGTGGGTGACACGGCCGGCGATGATCCATTACGCCACGCCGCGGTCGCACATGCTGGCGATGGCGAAGGAGCTGTTCGATCTGGTTCTCACCGGCAAGATCGTTGCCGAACCCAACCAGGTCTTTCCGCTCGCCGAAGCAGCGGAGGCGCATCGCGCGATCGAAGCGCGCAAGACAACCGGCGCGACCGTACTGACGCCGTAGCAAATAACCCAACCAGCTCCGAGGATACGCTCATGAATACACATGCGGATCCTGCGCTAGGCCAAAGCACGAACGGCTTCCTGTTCGGGCGCAAAGCCGCCTGGTTTGCCTACGCGATGACCATCGCCTTGATGGTCATCGACTATGTCGATCGACAGGTCATCGTCTCGATGTTCCCATACATGAGGGCCGAATGGCATCTGTCGGACAAGGAACTGGGTCTGCTCGTCTCTGTCATCTCGATCACCGTCGCGGTATTCAGCATTCCGGTGGCGTGGATCGCCGATCGCTTCAGCCGCGTCAAAAGCATCGTGGTGATGGCGCTGGTGTGGAGTCTCGCTTGCATCTCCTGCATGTTCGCGCAGAATTACGCCCAGCTGCTTGCCGCGCGCGCGATGGTTGGCCTTGGCGAAGCCGGCTATGGCTCCGTCGGCGCAGCGATGGTTGCGACACATTTCCCGCAGCGGATGCGTGCCGGATTGTTGGGTGGCTTCTTTGCTTGCGCCTCGATCGGTTCGGTGCTCGGTGTTGTGCTGGGCGGCGTCATCGCCGCGCGGTGGGGCTGGCAGGCGGCCTTCGGCTTCGTTGGCATCCCGGGTCTTGTCGTGGCACTGCTTTATCTCTTCGTCCGGGACTACAAGACCGTGAGTGTCTCGGGCCGCAACCCCGCATCCTTCGAAGCGGGCTTGGTCGGACGCGGTGCGCTGTTCAAGTCAATCTTCCGTTCGTGGACGGCGCGCTGGGTCTGCATCGGTGGGGCGGCGCAGTTGATCGCGCTGTCTGCGCTGTGGGCGTGGTTGCCGAGTTTTCTGAACCGCACTTACGGCATCGCGCCGGACAAGGCGGGCATCCAGGCGGCCCTGGTGGTGCTGGCTGGTGCGGTTGGCGGCGTGGTCCTCGGCGCGATCGTCGACTGGGCCGGCGCTCGCAGGCCAAACGGAAGGTTCGTCGCGATTGCCTGCTTCTGCGTGCTGACGACGATGACGCTTGTGGTCGCTTTCGGCGGCAGGCAGTTCGGCATTACGTTGAGCCAACAGGGCCAGTTCCTGCTGATCCTGCTCGGGGGCTTCCTGGCGACCTGCACGGTCGGACCGGCCGCCGCGATCGTCATCGACGTCATCCACCCCGGCGTCCGGTCCACGGGGGCATCGATCCTGGCACTGTTCCAGAACCTCTTTGGTCTGGCTGCGGGCCCGTTCATCGCGGGTGCACTGTCCGACGCCGTCGGGCTCGACATGGCCCTTACACTGACGCCGTTTGCCTGCATCGCGGCGGCTGCATCGTTCGTTGCCGCCGGAGCGGGCTATGAAGCTGAAAGGCAGCATGCCGGAGCCGAGCCGGTCGCGCCTGCGCCCCCCGATTTCGATCCGGCGGTTGCCCGCCCCGCTGCCTGATCGCGGACATAACGGCGCGGACGGAAGGGAGTGCCGGATGTCGACGCTGCTCGAGCACGAAACGACCTGGCTCTGGTCCGTTCGCCGGTTGCTTCCCGGAATGCTGGTTTGTGCAGTGCTTGCGACGGCGGCGGCGTTCCTGTCGCAGCACTACGGCGCGCCGGTGATGCTGCTCGCCTTGCTGCTCGGCATGAGCTTGAACTTCCTGTCGTCGGAGGGCCAGTGCGTTCCGGGAATTGAGTTCGTCGCACGTACGGTGCTTCGTGTCGGTGTCGCGCTGCTCGGCTTGCGGATCACGCTGTCCCAAATCGCGGCGCTCGGATGGCAGCCGGTGCTGCTGGTGCTGGCGTGCGTCGGCCTCACGATTGCGATCTCGGTCGTCACCGCCCGGCTGCTTGGTTTCCGTGGAGCCTTCGGGCTGCTGTCCGGCGGCGCAACCGCGATCTGCGGAGCGTCGGCGGCGCTGGCGCTGGCGGCTGCGCTTCCCAATCATCCGCTCAAGGAGCGCGCCACGTTGTTCACGGTGCTGGGGGTGTCGGCGCTCTCGACGCTTGCCATGATCGCCTATCCCGTGCTTGCCCAGGCGCTCGGACTTGATGCCCGGCACTCTGGGATCTTTCTAGGCGCAACGATTCACGACGTCGCGCAGGTGGTAGGCGCCGGCTTCAGCATGTCGCAGGAGACAGGCGACGTCGCGACGTTCGTCAAGCTGCTGCGCGTGGCCATGCTGCTTCCGGTGATCGCACTGACCGTGCTTGTTTATCGGAAGCAGACAGATATGTCGCACGGCCGGCGGCCACCGCTGCTGCCCGGCTTCGCGGTCGCCTTCGCTGCGCTGGTTGTGCTGAACAGCCTCGGCCTTGTGCCCGATCGGGTGGGCGCGCTGGGCTCCGATGTTTCGCGATGGTGTCTGGTCGCCGCCGTCGGCGCACTCGGACTGAAGACTCGGTTACGTGAACTGGCGAGCGTTGGTTTCAAGCCGGTCGTGCTGATGTTGGGTGAAACCGCGTTTCTGGCGCTGCTGGCGCTGGTCCTGATGCGCTGGATGGCTTGATGGCTCGCGCAATGGCAATGGCTAAGCCGCCCTTGCCGGTCACGCACCAATGCTGACCGAATGCTTCGCTTTCGGCCCCTCTTAATCACCTTCGGCTTGATGAGCTAATCGCCATATTCGGTCGGCAATGCCGAAAACAGCCAAAGCCTTGATAGGGTTATCATCATGACAAACCGCAAGATGGACACCGACACTCACGTCTTTTTCTACGAGCAAGAGTTCTACCCGCTGTCAAACTTTTCAGCCTTTTCCATCTTGTGGAAAGGCATTCGGTTCGACACGTCAGAAGTTGCCTATCAATGGGAGAAGTTTCGTGATCATCCAGCGGCTCAGTTGAGGATTCAGCAAGCGCCGTCCTCGTACATTGCGTTTCAGATCGCGCAGGTGTCAAAGCACTTGGCTCGTCCTGATTGGGATACAGTCAGGGTTGATATCATGGAACGGATTCTCTGGGCCAAAGTCGATCAGCACGAGTACGTACGCCGCAAATTGCTTGAGACAGGTAACCGTATCTTGGTCGAGGATAGTTGGCGCGATTCGTTTTGGGGATGGGGAGAAAACCGACAAGGGCGAAACGAACTTGGTAATCTATGGATGAAAATTCGCACAAAGATGAGAGAAACCACCGACAAGCTGGCGATCGGCAGCCAATGATCACCTTGGTGCTCTCGTAGGTTTCCGGGCGGAATCCAGGTCTACTGCGGGCCATCGCAAGGTGCAGATTGCTCGGCGAGAACAATTCCCGCGCACGCCGGGCTCAACGAACTCCCAAGTGCAGTTAACTGCATACATCATGAGCTGATCACTATTTACGGCAGGTTTATACGCCCTTTTGTGTCGGGGCTTTCCGACGCGGGTGCGCCGCGTGTGCGAGTGGAATGCGCACGACACCAGCGCAGCTTCTGTTTTACTCACAACACCGGCTTTTCGCGATGAAGGCGGCGTCAGCTTCCCGCTTGGCGGTTCCGCATCGACATGAATCCACTGGCGATCGCCGATGCAGGACGCGAAGGCGTCGATCCGCCCTGGGCCGATCGCCACCCCATCGGAAACGCCAAGCTCTCTCCCGATCCGTTCGCTCAAACCAGCAAGTGAAAGCTCACTCACGCGTCCCTTCCTGAAATTCGACCCCAGGAAGGTCAAACAAGCTGTTGTGGCCCTATTTCCTTTGCCCAGCTATTGTCTGATCGAAGGCTTCCGCCTCGCCCGAGTCACTTCACGGAACGAGATTCTGGCTTCTTAGGAACCTCCTGGTCACGCAATTCGCGACGCAGGATTTTGCCAACGTTTGATTTCGGCAGCGCATCCAAGAACTGCACAATCTTTGGCGTCTTGTACGCCGTCATTTCCTTACGGCAGTGCGTTACAAGGTCCTCATTTGTCAGGGTAGCGTTTGGCGCCTTGACGACAAACAGTTTGACCGCTTCGCCGGTTTTGTCGTCGGGCACGCCGACGCAAGCGCATTCCATGACGCCCGGGCATGCTGTCGCCACGGCTTCTACTTCGTTCGGGTAGACGTTGAAGCCCGAGACGATGATCATGTCCTTCTTTCGGTCGACGATCCTCAGAAAACCCTTCTCGTCGAATACTCCGACATCGCCGGTGCGGAAGTATCCGTCGGTGGTGAACGCCGCGGCGTTGGCTTCCGGCTTTTCCCAATAACCTGTCATTACCTGCGGTCCCTTTGCGCAGATTTCACCAGCCTCGCCGACTCCCACCTCACCGCCGTTATCATCCAGAAGCTTGATGTCCGTCGAAGGCATCGGCAATCCCGTGGTCCCAGAGAATTCCGTCATATACATCGGATTGAATGACAGCACGGGGCTCGTTTCGGAGAGGCCATAACCCTCGCGGATGATTTGACCTGTGATCTCCTGCCACTTTGCAGATGTAGCCGCGATCACTGCGGCGCCGCCGCCGCCTGACAAGCGAAGGTTAGAAAAATCCACCTCGGTAATTTTCGGGTGGGCGACCAGCCCCGCATAAAGCGTGTTTACGCCCATGAAGACCGTCGGTTTGGCTTGGTTCAACGTCTGAATGAAACCGTCCATGTCGCGTGGGTTGGCGACCAACCAATTGTCCGCACCGACCGAAAAATAGGTGATGAAATTCACCATCAACGCGAAGATGTGATAGAGCGGAATCGCAGTGACGACCACGTCTTCGGCAGAAGGCGGGGCGCTGCTCATTGCAGCTTTGAACTGCTCGGTATTGGCGACTAGATTGCGATGCGACAGCGAGGCACCTTTAGAGAGCCCGGTTGTCCCGCCCGTGTATTGCAAGAACAAGAGATCGTCGCCATTCAGGTCCACCGAGTCAAAGGCGAGCTGAGCACCTTCAGAAAGAGTGTCGGCAAATGCGAGGGCGCCGCGCAAGCGCGGATCCGCCGGCGGGCTGGGAAGTTTGGCCGCGCTGCCATCTCCAAGCCCGACCGTGATGACCGTCTCAAGCGGGGTAGTGGTCATAACCTCCGCCACCGTCGCGGAGGATCCTGCAAATACGACCATAACCTTGACGCCCGCGTCCTTGAGTTGATGCTCGAGTTCACGCGGCGTATACAGCGGATTGACATTAACCTGCGCCGCGCCGGTCCGAATGATGCCAAGGAAGGCTATCGGAAAAGCAAGCAGGTTGGGCATCATCACCGCGATGCGATCGCCCTTCTTCACACCGAGCTTCGTCTGGAGATAGGCGGCAAAATTACGGGACTGGAGATCGACGTCGGCGTACGTCAAAGTCTGTCCGAAGGATCTAAACGCAGGTTTGTCTGCGTGCTTCTTCATCGCCATTTCGAGCAGATGAACAAGCGAACGGTGGGCGTTCGGGTCAATTTGAGCGGGGATACCGCATTCACGGTATGTTGCAAGCCATGGTCTGTGCATCATTTCGAAATCCCTTCATGAATTACCTTATCGATCGATCGATGTTGGCGCTGAAAGTGCCAGCCATCGATTCCCGGACGAATTCGTCGCGCTCTTTGGGCGTTCTCACGAATTAGATCAGTCGCTTTC
>Ga0075365_10001388_pt1 | contig 10904 bp, 9 predicted proteins | sample EndMetdeltDD1765_FD_71387 | JGI IMG/M metagenome (GOLD analysis project Ga0075365, IMG submission 71387) | Populus endosphere microbial communities from Tennessee, USA - Endosphere MetaG P. deltoides DD176-5 | ecosystem: Host-associated > Plants > Roots > Endosphere | place: USA: Tennessee... | reverse complement strand
GACGCGCAGACCTCGACTGGGGATGCCGTCACGACGGCAATCATAAACAAGTTTGCGAAGACCGCGACCAATCAGATCAGCGCCAAAGCCAATCTGGCCGCGAAAGCCGCCTTGGCGCGGATCAAGGCCGCTACGGCCGCCAGCCAGGCCAAGCAGCAGGCTCTGGTGGATAAAGAGATTGCAAGCACGCCGCTGCCGTCCAAACAACCGCAGGACGTTACGCTTTCAGATGGTACGGTTATTAAGGCTCCGCCGGTGTCGCTGGCTGGCGGCGGCAGGATCAACTTTTCCAATGGCACGATGACGCGTTCGGACGGCGTCATCATCAATCTGTCGACGGGATTTCCTGTCCCGAAGGTCGACACCACGGCGTGACCGCTGCCTTCGGGCCAAATCTCTCCAAGCAACCGATTTGAAGGCGAGAAACGATTTCTCGCCTTGATTTTTTTTGTGCGCGCAGCCATCGCCCAAATGGGAGATAATGGTTGGCGATTTCTAAGTATGAACGGATTCATAAAGCCGAATTTGTCCGGCACGGCACTCCTTGTTCTTTTTATTTCTTGCGCATGCTCATCTCAATGTCCGCCTTCCTGAAATTTATGGCCGCTGTCGCTGCGTATTTTGTGCTGAAATTTCACTGCGAAATCGGCGGAATACGCGGCGATCTGCATTTCAATGAGCATTGATCGCGCGCTGCATCGATGCTTCTGCGTGAAACGTGATGGTGAAGCGATCCTTAAATATCGCTTCCGCAATCCGCGGCGTGCGGTGCGAGTTCGGTTCATTTTTAAAAATCATTAACCATGTTTTTTTACGCAGCCTTATACCGCGCATGAGAAGAACGAGCGGGATCGCATGATCGGGCATAGCAACAATCACGACCTCTGACGTGAAACGTCAGCAAGTAAAGTAGCGCACGTAACCAGAAAGGTTCGAAACTATGGCTTCCAATATCACCCTGTCGGCTGGCGTTCGGCAGAACCTGCTCTCGCTGCAGAACACCGCCACGCTGTCGTCGCTGACGCAGAACCGCCTTGCCACCGGCAAGAAGGTCAACTCGGCCCTCGACAATCCGCTGAATTACTTCACCTCGGCCTCCTTGCAGGATCGCGCCGGTGACCTCAACACGCTGCTCGACTCGATCGGTCAGGCCACGCAGACCCTGAAGGCTGCGGACCAGGGCATCACCTCGCTGACCACCCTCGTGCAGTCGGCCAAGTCGATCGCCACCCAGGCGCTGCAGACGACCAAGGGCACGGTGAACTATACCAACATCACCGGCACGGCTGCTCTCGGCACCGACACCACGAAGGTTGTCTCGACCGCGAGCCTCTCCACGGCGGGCACGGTTTCGGTCCAGTCGACCACGACGCTCACCGCGGCCAGCCTTGCCTCGCAAGTCAACGGCGACACGTTCACGATCGCGCTGAACGGCACCAGCAAGACCTATACGTTCAACAGCGGCTCCAATGCCGGTGATAACTTTGACACTTTGGCGAACCTCCAGGGCCATGTTGCCACGGACTTCGCGAGTGTCGCCACGGTCAGCGCGGTGGCGAGCAACGCGTTCACCATCACCAGCCTTGACGTCACGCATAACGCGACGGTCTCTCAGTCTGCCGCTCTCACCGGCAACCGGTTGGCTGTCACGACGGTCGACGCCACTGTAGGCGATGCGCTGACGGTCGCCGACGGCACCAACAGCCACACCTACTACCGGGTGGCGGCAAACGCGAGCGGCGCAAACGGGACCTACGTCACCGCTGCCAATCTCGTTACCGCGCTTACCGCGAGCAACCTCGATGCGACTAACGGCGGCCAAGGTGTATTCTCGCAGAGCAGCGGCATCCTGACCGCCAGCCGCGCTGACGGCGGCACGCTGACCTTCAGCGGCGACACCGCCGTTGCGGCCGGCCTGGCCTCGGCGAACTCGGGCACCAGCTACACCGCGAACTTCAACACGGCGCTCTCTTCACTGACCGGCGATGTCACGGTGCAGGTCGGTTCGAACGCGGTCCACACCATCACGTTCGGCACCGCCAACGGTCAGGTCAACACCAAGGCGGAACTCAACACGCTGCTCGCGTCGTTCAATGACGCTACTGGCTCGGTCACCAGCGCCGGTTACTTCAACATCGCGCCGACAAGCTCCGACAATATCTCGATCGGTGGCAAGGCGGCAAACCTGACAGCGCTCGGCGTTCAGTCCGGCATCACCACGCCGGTCGGCACGGTTGTCACTGCGAACGACACCCGCACCAGCTTGCAGACCGACTACAACAACCTGCTGTCGCAGATCGATCAGTTGGCCAATGACTCGTCCTACAACGGCATCAACCTGCTCAACGGTGATCAGCTCAAGGTCGTGTTCAACGGCGAAGGCACCAGCTCGCTCACTATCTCTGGCGTGCGCTTCAATGCCACGGGTCTCGGCCTGAATACGATCTCCGGCACGGGCTTCCAGGACAACAAGGTCATCAGCGACAAGTTGACCGCGATCGGCACCGCGCTGACCACCCTGCGCACGCAGGCTGGCAAGTTCGGTTCGAACCTGACCACGGTGCAGACCCGCCAGGACTTCACGAAGAACGTCATCAACAACCTGCAGTCCGGTGCTGACGCTCTCGTGCTGGCCGACACCAACGAGGAAGGCGCGAACCTGCTGGCTCTCCAGACTCGCCAGCAGCTCTCGACCACGGCGCTCTCGCTCGCCAACCAGGCTGGCCAGGCTGTGCTGCGTCTGTTCGGCTAATACAGCACTTCCTAGTCTCCAAAAGTTCAGCGGCGGGGCGAAAGCCCCGCCGTTTTCGTTTTTGTGGCCGTTTTAGCCGCCATTTCCGGTCACGATTCATATTTTATTAAGAATTCTTTTACCCCCCATTAAGGTTAATCAATCATGTTCATGAGAACCTTTGAAGGCGAACGGTCGCTATTTTGAATTTTGAGCAGGGGACTCCATGAGCAATAACATCGTGCTCTCACCGGGCGTTCGGCAGAACCTGCTGTCTCTGCAAAATACAGCCACGCTGTCGGCGCTGGTCCAGAACCGCCTTGCTACCGGCAAGAAGGTCAACTCGGCCCTCGATAATCCGCTGAATTACTTCGCCTCGCAGTCCTTGCAGGATCGCGCTGGTGACCTGAACACATTGCTTGATTCGATCGGCCAGGCCACGCAGACCCTGAAGGCAGCGGACCAGGGCATCACCTCGCTGACCACCTTGGTGCAGTCGGCGAAATCGATCGCCACCCAGGCCCTCCAGACGACCAAGGGCACGGTCAACTACACCAACATCACGGGTTCGGTTGCGCTTGCTGCGGATACGACGCAGATCTCGGCGACCTCGAGCGTTGCCACGGCGGGCGCCGTCTCGACGCAGTCGATTGCGACATTCGATCTCAGCTCCGTTGGTAGCATGGTCGATGGCGACACGATCGACATCACGCTAAACGGCGTCAACAAGACCTACTCCTGGAAGACCGCAGCCCCGGGTGCCGGTCAATTCAACAGCGCCGCCACGCTCCGGGCTCTTGTCGTCGCCGATTTCGCCGGTGTCAGTTCTGTCAGCGCGGTTGCAGCAAACGCGTTTACAGTGACCAGCAACGATCTGACGAATGACGTCGCCATCGTTCGCAGCAATACCGCCGCCGGTACGGCACAGGGTTCTGCGGTCGCCCACAGCCTTGGCGATGCGCTGACCGTTTCGGACGGTACCTACACGCAGACCTTCTATCGTGTGGCTGCCAATGCTGTTGCCGCGTCCAATACCTATACCAACGCGACGCAGTTGCAGGCGTCGATTGCTGCCAGCACCGTGACCACCTCGGGCGCCATCACCTCGACGGTCGTTGGCACCGGCGTCGACATCAAGCGCGCCGATGGCGGCACGATCACCTTCAGTGGCGCCACCGCTCTTGCTGCCGGTTACTCTACTTCAGCTTCGGGCACCAGCTACACCGGCAATTACAACGCTGCGCTGGCTGCACTGAGTGGTAACCTCACGATCCAGGTCGGTACAGGTACGCTCCACACCATCACGTTCGGCACCGGCAACAGCCAGGTCCACACCCGCTCCGGCCTGAACGCGGCGCTGGCGGCGTATAACGACATCACCGGTTCGGTCAACAGCACCGGCAACGTCAATCTCGCACCCACAAGTTCCGATGACGTCTCGATCGGTGGAACGGCTGGAAATCTGACGGCACTCGGCCTGAACTCCGGCATCACGACACCGGCCGCGACGGTGATAACGCCGAACGCGACCCGTGAGAGTTTGCAGACCGACTACAACAATCTGCTGATCCAGATCGACCAGCTTTCGCGGGACTCCGCCTACAACGGCATTAACTTGATTGCAGGCGACAGCCTCAAGGTCGTGTACAATTCCGACGGCACCAGCTCGATGACCATCGGCGGCGTGAGGCTTGATTCGGTCGGTCTCGGTCTGGCGTCAGTCAACGGTACGGGTTTCCAGGACAACAAGGTCATCAACGACCAGTTGACTTCGATCGGTACCGCGCTTGCCAGCCTTCGCAGCCACGCTTCGCAGTTCGGTTCCAACCTGACCGTGGTGCAGACCCGTCAGGATTTCACCAAGAATCTGGTAACGACGCTGCAGAGCGGCGCTGACGCTCTCGTGCTGGCCGATACCAACGAGGAAGGCGCAAACCTGCTGGCCCTCCAGACCCGTCAGCAGCTCTCGACCACCGCGCTCTCGCTCGCCAACCAGGCCAGCCAGGCCGTATTGCGTCTGTTCGGCTAATAGACCGTTTTCCGTCTTTAAGAAGTTCCGCGGCGGGGCGAAAGCTCCGCCGCATTATTTTAACGGCCTGTTAACCATACGTAACCAACCATCGCCCCAGACGTGGCATATCGAACGCAACCTAGGAGCAGCCAATGCCTTTGAAAGTGGAGCTGAAGCCGGGTGAACGCATTATTCTGGGCGAAAGTGTCATCACGAATGGGGATCAGCGCACCCGCCTGGTCATTGAAGGGGACGCGCCGATCCTGCGTGAAAAGGACATCATGACGCGCAAAGCCGCCAATTCGCCGGCCAAACGCATCTATCTGACGATCCAGCTGATGTATACGTCCAAGGATCCTGGCTCACATCACGAGATTTATTTCTCGCTGATGCGGGATCTTGTGCGCGCCGCACCGAGCATGTGGGGCATCGTCGAGAACATCAATAATCATATCTTAACAGGCGAAATGTATAAGGCCTTGAAGAGCGCGCAAAAATTAATCGCGCGCGAAGAGGAGTTGTTGAGTCATGCACAACGCCGCCAAGGCCTATCAGACAGTCGCGACGCGGACCTCAAGTCCGCGTGACCTTGAGGCCGATCTGCTTCTCAGAGCGGCGTCGCGGCTCCAAAGTGTGAATGGCCAGGGCGAAAATACAAAAGAAGCGCTGGATAGCGCGCTGCTTTATAATCGCAAGCTGTGGCAGATATTCCTCGTTTCGGCGACGAGCGAGGAAAACCCGCTTCCGCCTGAGCTGCGCCAGAACGTGGCCAACCTCGGGTTGTTCGTCATGAACCAGACCATGACGATACTCGCCGATCCGAAACCGGAGCGGCTCCATACCTTGATCAACATCAATCGTGAGTTGGCAGCGGGCTTGCGCGGCGCCGCGCAGACGGCGCGATAAGCGCACAATCTACATCAGCCTGACTTGGCGAGGTCGCGGCCCTGCCGGCGCTGCTGACTACGCCGCGGCGCAGCCATTCTGCACCCAGAATGAGTACATTCCTACGAAGGTGCGGGGGTTTTCCTGTTCGAAGACGTGCCAGTTATCCAGGTTGTCGAGCCGGGCATCTTCGGGGAAACGTTGCGTGTAAGCCGTCCGGATCCGCGGTTCGACGTTAAACCCGATGAATCGAAGATTGTGCGCTTCAAAAATCGCCTTGAGCTGCGGGATGGTCATGCGGTGTTCCTGCACATGGAATAGCAAATCCCTGCATTCGCTAATGCTATAGAAGTCGGGGCAAGCGAGAACGCCTGTGCGCATGGGGGTTTCTGCGCTAGCGATCAGGTCTCGCCGAAAGCGGCGGATTTCGTCGGAAGAGCTGCCATAGCCGCGCTCTACAATCAGCTTCTGAGCTGCGACATAGTTCACACGCCCGAGTTCACTGTAGAGCGCGAGTTGCATAAAGCCGTCTGGCTTGAGCAGCGACAGCAGCACACGCAGTCCAGCAATCGGATCGCGTAGATGGTGGAGCACGCCGGCGGAGTTGATGAAGTCGAAAGTGCGGTTGAGCGATCCCAACTCAAGAATGTCCGCCTGCGCCAATTCGACGTCGGGCAGGTTCATCTCTTGCAGCTTGCGTTTTGCATAGGAAAGGCTGCTCAGACTGAGGTCGACCGCGAGCGTTTGCGCTCCTGCAAATCTGTAGCCGTCGACGAGAGCTTGACCTGTGCCGCAACCTGCGGCGAGTACTTGAAGTGGAACCTCGGGGGCAAGACGGCGAAAATCCGCCATGGGAAATTGCGATCGAATGTACTCGTTGATCGATATCTGGATCCCCGCCGAATGAGCCGCGACCCAGCGCGGGTAGGGGTTGTGTTCGTACTGGTCCCGCACGGCCGTGGAGATGGCGTCGTTGATCGGAGTGATTGCCGGAATGGTGGTACGGAGCTGATATTCTTTCGTGGGTTCGCGGATCTGCTGGGTCAGTAGAGCTTCGAAAGGCTGTGACCAGGACTGCGTCGACAGCTTTTCCAATCCGGGTAACGAATTTAGCGGAATATATGCGGCCAGAACGGCTACCTGGAAAGCTGAGACGGGAGCGTCCGTATTCACTGTGGCGAGCAACGAGTCTCGCAATCTGGCCACTTTGGCGAACTCATCGCCGGTGTGAATAAATGCGTATTCGGAAACGAAGCATTGGCGCGCTACTGCACAGCAAAGTGCCAGCGCATACTCATCTGTGTCCGCCGGCATTGAGATAGCTTTATCGAGCAGTGCAAAGCGGAGTGCAGTTATGAATTTCTCAATCTGCAGGCCAATTACGCGCGAGTTCTCAAGATAGACGAGCAAGAGTCTGTCGCGACCCATTGCTTCGAGGCCGGCTGACCCGAAGAACTCGTCAGCAGCCGTGCGGCCGGGCCATGCAGCCTCTGCGCGGGAGATACAGGCGGCGATTTCCTGGTTTTTGAGGACCAATGAAATGCAGTGCCGTGCGAGCATACGCGGGCGCAACCAAGGTTCCGATACCGCGCGGATAAGCATCTCTCTCAAGTCTGGACCGCACGTTTCGAGATTACTCAGACATTCAGCCAACAGCGATTTCCCTTGTGGTGTCTCCTTCATCGCCAGTCCGCGCCGTACCGCGTCGACGGCTGCTTCCGGATAGCCCGCCTGGCTGTATGCGCGCCCCAGGAGGTTGTAGCCGTGAACGAATTCAGGCTGAATTTGAAGAAATTTTTCATAGTACTCCATGACCGCACGGAAGTTTCCCATCATCATCAACGCAGCGCCGAAACTGTAGTGCGCCACCGTGTCGTCAGGATTGAGCTCCATGGCGCGTACGAAGTGCTCAAGCGAGCCTGCGTTGTCGCCTCGGGCGACGTGAAGGTCGCCTAACCAAAGGTGCCCCTGCGGGCTTTCAGGATTGAGTGCAATTGCGCGGTCAAGACATTGCCGGGCTTCTTCAAAACGATTTAACTCGATCAGCAATTTGCCCAGATAGGCGTTCGCTTCCGCAAGATTCGGCTTGAGCAAGAGGACGCATTGATAGCTCGCAACGGCGTCATTGAGTTGACCCTGTACCCACAGCGCACTGGCGAGGGTCATGTGAGGCCATGGGTAGTTCGGGTTCAGCGCAATCGCGCGGCGGCTATGCGCAGCTGCTTCCCCGTATCGGCCCAATTTATTCAGCGCCATAGCAATGCTGCTGTGTACGTCGACCGATGACTCATTCACGGCTAGCGCGCGCTTGAAGAAATCGGCCGCCATCTCGTCGCGCTTGGCGCCGAGCGCGATAACGCCAAGGTTTTGCAGGCTTTCGAAGTGCCGCGGATTAGTGGCAAGAATGCGGTGATAGAGTTGAGCCGCTTCAGCCAGACGGCCATTTTGCTGGTGGTGAAGGGCTACGTCAAACAACTGTTGCCCACTGGTCGGCGCCATCTGCACCGTTCTCAGCTTTTGCTCCTGGTGCTGCGCTGCGCGGCGTGCCTTGCGGTTCATGAGAATTACTTCAGGTTGTTGCCGACATTGACGGGCATAGAGAACGCTGCACTCACTTTGGAAGGTTGGCTAAAGCCGAATTGCTCGTTGATTGAACCGGTGCGAGAGGGGGCGCCTCTGTCGTGACGAGCGGGTACTGTGTGGCTGCCTGATGCAGCATCGCCTCGAATGCCGCGAATACCTTTTGCATCTGCGGCGGCTTGTAGGGAAACAGTTCCGGCGAGTCCATCGAGTGGACGATCATGTTGGTGCCCGACTCAAATACCAGCAGCTTTCCGTCGCACGTCTCGCCACAGTCGATCGGCAGATATTCGAGGCCGGCGCGTTGCGCGATGGCTCCCAGCGCTTCGCGGTGGCGAACGGCGAAATCTTCATCGAACGTCGCCATGAAGTTCGCTTCCTCGGCGCGCTTTTCCGCGCTTTCGGTCATGCCGGCGTTGAGGTAGTGGATCATCCAGTGTTCGGAAATCGCCATGTGGCACGCGAACGGACGCCCGTCGATGAAGGCGATGCGATATTTGCGGAACAGTCCATCAGGGCCGCGATAGTCGATGAAGGGTGCGATGTAGAAATCCTCGACCGGCCATTCATCGAGATAGTCCGAAATTTCTTCGGCGCTTTCGAGTTTGACAAGCCCCTTGCCGGCATGCGAATCCGCCGGCCGCGCAATGATCGGAAAGCTTGCGCTTAGAAGCTCCTCGACATTCATTGCGCCGGACCCAAGGCTGAGCATCGTATCGCGCGTGATGCGCACGTTCATCGGGAACACCACGCCGGGTGCGTCCTTCAGCAACTCCCAGGTGCCGGCGCGCGTGAGCCGCGCAATTCGATCGGGCGCGTTGATGACAGGCCGCGGCCAACGGCCAATAAAGCCCGCTACTTCGGCGAGCACTGCCTGATTTTCATCGGACTCGGCCGCAGCGACGAGCGCGACATGGTGGTCTGGAATTTCCGGCAGTGGTTCACCCGGGATCACATAGACCATGTCGAGATTGACATTGGCGGAACCGACCATGAACTCCAGCGGGATATTCGCCATGAAATCACCGGGCGCCATGAAGGCGAGCAGGCGCAGCGGATCGGCTGTTTCCGCCGCGGGGCGCTGCCGGTAAACGCGGCTGAAACGGAACGCTTCCGCCTGCAACGCGAGGCGATCCTGCGGCCGGCCCTGCAGATGTGCGATGGTTGAGAGATCGAGCAGGGCAGCGGCATCGCCGTCTGTTTCCAGCGTGCGCTCGACCAGCGTATTCCACATCGGCGTGAGATCGACGCCGTCGAACGCCATCTTGGCAAGCGTCGGCAAGCCAATCGGCGTTGGAATTTCGATCTGGTTTTTGCTGGTGCGAATACGAACGCTGGCCTTCATCGCTGCCGATTCCCAAAGATCTGCTTATTGAACTTCCTACAGCGAACGGCTCATGGCCACCGGCTGCGTGTAGCGGGTGTCGGGAACGGAATGCTGGCCGCTGGCGCCGTAAGTCTGCGGCGCCTTCTTGCGCGTCAGCTCGGTGCAAACGCCGCGCATGATGCCTTCCGAAACCGCATGCACGGTTGCCAGCACGGTGAGGTTTACCTGCAACAGCGCGTGGAATCGCTCGTGCTGTTCGCGCAGCGCCGCCAGCAGGTTGGGCTGGTAGCTTTTGAGGAAAGGCACATTGGCTTTCAGCACCGCCGTGTCGGTGAGATAGAGCTTGGCGAGTTGGCTTTTCGTCTGTTCGAGATGCGACGCCTCGGCGAGCTTGCCTGCGCGCACCAGCGACGTCTCGTGATCGAGAACCTTGAGGAGGCCATCCATCACGTCATTCAGATGCGCGGCGACGGCTTGCGCTTCGGCGGGTGAAGCGAATTGCCGCTGCATGGATCGTGGTGCCGGACCATTTTGCATAATGCACTCCTCTTACTGCGTCTTCACGGTCGGCTTGGTTATTGCGGCCGCGGCTGCCTGGTGGCTGATCAGCGACTTGTAAACATGGTCGGCGATACCGATGCCACCCTTTGCCGCCATCGACTTGCCGAACTCTTGCGTGAGGAACGAGCGCCACGGGCCGATGCCGGTCGTGCCGCCCATCGGGCCGTCGCCGTCGGTGCCGGTGAACATGTGCTGGAACATCGAGGACAGGAACGCCGCCTCGAAGTCTTGCGCGGTAGCCTTGGCTTTGGCGATGCTGGTCGGCTTGACCATCTTCGCCGTCTGCGCGTTGGCCATGTCGATGGCGTGTGCAAACCTGTTGTCGATTGCGCCAGCCATCACATCACCTCGATGTCGGCCTGGATTGCGCCGGACGTCTTGATGGCCTGCAGGATCGAGATGAGATCGCGCGGACCGATGCCGAGCGCGTTTAACCCGTCGACGAGCTGTTGCAGCGAGATGCCTTCACGGACCACGGCAAGTTTTTTGCCGTCTTCCTGAATGCCGATGCGGCTGCGCGGCGCGGTGCGGGTCTGACCCCGTGAGAACGCATTGGGTTGGCTGACCTGCGCAGATTCCGAAATCGTGACCGTGAGATTGCCTTGCGCGACCGCGACCATCGACACGCGCACGTCCCGGCCCATGACAATCACGCCCGAGCGTTCGTCGATGATGATCTTTGCGGCCAGATCGGGTTCGATCTGCAACTGCTCGATTTCGGTCAATAGCGCGACGACGTTGCCCTGATAGGGCTTCGGCACGGTGATCTGTACGGTTGCGGAATCGACAGGCTCCGCAGTCGGCGTGCC
>Ga0075365_10001387_pt1 | contig 10909 bp, 10 predicted proteins | sample EndMetdeltDD1765_FD_71387 | JGI IMG/M metagenome (GOLD analysis project Ga0075365, IMG submission 71387) | Populus endosphere microbial communities from Tennessee, USA - Endosphere MetaG P. deltoides DD176-5 | ecosystem: Host-associated > Plants > Roots > Endosphere | place: USA: Tennessee... | reverse complement strand
CGCTACGCCGCGCTCCTGGTTGCGGCGCCGCCGATCGATCGCGGTCCGATCGTCGGGGTCGAGGGCTTCGACACAGTGCGGGCCCTGCCAGGCCTGCTCGAGCTCGACACGCCCGGGGGCCAGGAGTTCCACTTCGATCCCCGGCTGGGCATGGCCGGCGCGCCCGCCTTCGCGACGTTCGTCGCCGACACGATCGAAGACATGCTCGACCGCCGTGAGCAGTTCGTCGACGCGTTGCGCTACGAGTTCGCGCCGTCGCCGGCGAATTGAGGGCTCAGCGACTCGACGTGGCGCTCGAACTTCGCGATGCAGTCGTCCTTGAGTGAGGCCGGCATCCACGAGTAGTAGCGCCCGCGCTCCAGCTGAGGGCGCGCGGGTATGCGACCGCGGTCGTCGAGAATCGCGAGCGCCGCCAGCACCAGATCGAGGCCCATCTCGGTCCCCAGCGCGAGCAGGTCGACGAACTCGGTCTCGCTGGTCAGCGGCAGGGCCCCCGCGCCGACGATCGCGCCGGTGTCGAGCTCCGGATCGAGCACGTGCAGGCAGGTCATCAGATTGTCGAAGTCGCGGTGGTAGATCGTCCAGGAGCGCGCGTCGAGCCCGCGGTAGCGCTCCGGGTTGCCGCCGTGGAGGTTGAGTGCCGCCAGCCGTGGGACCGCCAGCACCTCCGCCTTGAGGATGCCGGTCCGGTAGTCCACGATCACGTCGGGCTGCTGCGCCCGAAGCCAGTCGACGGCATCGGCCTCGTTTGGTGTGCCGGCCCGGATCGTCGGGCCGAGGTCCTCGAACGCGAGCTGCGAATCGCCGGCAAGGCGCTCACGAGTGCGCTCCATCGTCGCCTCGTTGCTCCAGTGCGAGGCCGGCATGTCAGCCGGCGGATGCGGCACGGGAACCGCCAGCATCGCCAGGTCCCAGCGACGGGCCAGCTCGCTCGCGAGCCATGCCCCGGGCGGCTCATCGCTGCTGATCAGCACGACGCGCATCGCGCGGCGAGGATATCCGAGGGAAGCGCCGGCGCCGGGTGGAGGGACAGCGGTTAGCTTGACCGCATGGACGAGCCCGCCCATCCCTCGGCAAATCGCATGGACTCGCTCGTATCGGCGGCGGAAGCCGGCAAGAGCGGGCTGGCGCGCACGCTCGGGCCGGTCAATCTGCTCGCGATCGGCATCGCCACGATCGTCGGCTCGGGGATCTTCGTTCTCACCGGCAACGCGGCCGCCGAATACGCGGGCCCGGGTGTCGCGATCTCGTTTGCGATCGCCGGGTTGGCGGCCGGCACGACCGCCCTCTGCTATGCCGAGCTGGCCTCGATGATCCCGGTCTCCGGCGGGACCTACAGCTATGCCTTCGCGGTGCTGGGCCCGTTCCTCGGGTGGATCATTGGATGGGATCTCCTGCTCGAGTACCTGTTCGGGGGATCGGTCGTCGCGGTGGGGTGGTCCGGATACCTGGAGAACTCGCTGGACGGCGTGAACCTCGGCCTCCCCCATGCCCTGGCCAACGGCGCGTTCGCGGGCGGTGTGGTCAACGTTCCCGCGATCGCGCTCATCGCGATCGTGACCGCGCTGCTCGTCGTCGGCACGCGGGAGTCGGCCACCACGACGACCGTGATCGTGGCGCTCAAGGTCACGGCACTGCTGGTGTTCGTGGGCGTGGGCGCCTTCTATATCTCGTCCGCCAACCTGCATCCGTTCGTTCCGGCGAACACCGGCGGCTTCGGGAACTTCGGCGCCAGCGGCGTCGTCCGGGCAGCCGGGCTGCTGTTCTTCGCCTTCATCGGCTTCGACCTCGTGTGCACGTCGGCCCAGGAGGCCCGCAACCCCAGGCGAACCGTTCCGATCGGGGTCCTGGGATCGCTGGGTCTCGCCACCCTGCTGTACATCGCGGTGGCGTTCGTGATGACAGGGCTGATCGACTACCACCAGCTCGATGTCTCCAATCCGCTCTCGGCCGCGCTCAGCCCGTATCCGTCGCTGCACTGGCTGACCAACACCATCGACCTGGTCGCCCTCCTGGGGCTGGGAAGCACGGTGCTCGTGGTCCTCTACGGGCAGGCGAGGATCCTGATGCGCATGGGCGAGGACGGAATGCTGCCTTCGTTCTTCTCCAGCGTCAGTCCCCGTACGCGGACCCCGTACAAGGCCACGATCGTGTGCGGGCTGGTGGCCGCTCTGATCGCCGGCCTGCTCCCCATCACAACGCTCGCCACCCTGGTCTCGATCGGCACGCTCGCCGCGTTCATCGTCGTGTCCAGCGCCGTGCTCGTCCTGCGCCGGACCCGGCCGGATCTCGAGCGGCCCTTCAAGTTGCCCTTCGGACCGGTGATCCCGGTCGTGGCGGTGGTCCTCTCGCTGGGGGTGATCGCCACCCTGCCGCTCATCACCGTGTTGCGCTTCGTGGTGTGGCTGCTGATCGGGCTGGCGATCTACTTCATCTACTCGCGCGAACGCACGCACGGCGTGATCGCCGAGCGCGCTGCGGATGCCTAGGGGCAGCTAGCCGGACTCGCAGGCTGCGGAGCTTCCCGCCACCCTGCACTGGGCGAATGCGTTCCCCCCCACACCTCGGAGGCTCAGCTGCCAACCGGGGCCGTTGCTCGTGAAGGTCGCGAACCCGAACCGCGACACGGCCAGCGCGTCCTTGATCGTCTCGCCGCCGCCGGCATCGGTGCCTTCGATCGGCTTGGTTATCTGGTCGTCCAGGGACGTCCCGGAGTTGCCCACGACGACCTGAGGCGATCGGTCTCCCGTGAATCCGAACACCTCGGCGTTGTGCAAATGTCCGGAGAGCACCATGCGAACCGCATCGGGGAGCGAGTTCTGCGAGGCCATCTCGAGCGTCGTGTTGGTAAGCGCGTAGTCGGACCCGCCCTTGATCGCGGCAAGCCCCCACAGCGGACGATGGGTGAGCAGCCACGCGCGATCCCCGGCCAGCTCCGGCAGCGCCGAGAACTGCGGCGCGTACTGAACCGGGTTGAACGGCGTGAAGTCGCTCGCGCCCGACGTGTCCATGACGACCATCCGCATCCCGTTCCCGATGTCGACGCCATAGGGGAGCGTGAAGTCCTGGCACGGGTGTGGAACCCCTCGTGTGTCGAGGAACCGGAACCACCCCTCACCGGCGCGGTTGCACGCCTCGTGGTTCCCGCGCACGAAGATCCACGGCGCCGCCTTCAGCGCCTTCGAGGCCGGAGTGAAGAGATCGGCATCCCAGGCCGGCCAGTCGTCTCCGAACGGGCTGCCGGCACACCCCTCGTTGCCGTCGGGGCAGGCGTCCTCCCGGTACAGGTAGTCGCCGACGTGGACGATCAGGTCGGGGTGCCACTCGGCGACGCTGTCGGCGACCTGGGCGAACGGCCAGCGGTCCGGGTCGTTGCAGGCCTGGGACCGCGCCGGGCCCTCGAGCCGGCAGCCGGCGTCGCCGACCACCGCAATGCGTCGGGGGCGGCTCGCCGGCACCGGAAGCTTCTTGCCCGCGACGGAGATTCGGCGGACGTCCGGGTCAACCCCGCGCTCGCAGGTGAGCACGGAGAAGTCCGGTGTCACGTCCGCGCGCACACGCATCGACCGCTTCGTCCCGTCGAACCTGACCGGCGGGCACTTGGGCGCCTCGGTGATCGCGCGCACGATTGCGGTCCGGCCCGCCGCGAGCTCGACCCACGCGGACTGGAGCCGGTCGGACGGCGAACCGCGCTCGGCCGCCGGAGCGCCACCAGGAGCCCCCACCAGCGCGGTGGCCACCACGGTCAGGACGAGGCAGCTACGCCTGCCGCGCAAGGCCACCCCCTCGTTGAGCCTGGACATCCATGTCACCGCCGATCTCCCGGATCAGCCTACCCGAGGGTTGCGGGACAGTTGATGAGTAGCGTCCATTGACACGCACCCGACTCCCGACGCGGCAGGGCCACGCTTGACCGACGCCTCCTACGAAAATTGACGGTCGCCGAGATCGCCGCGGCAGCAGCGGCCGGCGCGGGCGCGGGCGCCGCGAACGCCGTGGCCGGCGCGGGTTCGCTGATCACCTTCCCCACCCTGGTCGCCCTGGGGACGCCCGCGCTCTCGGCGAACGTGACGAGCACGGTAGGGCTCGTTCCCGGGGCTGTCGGCGGGGCGATCGGCTACCGGGAGGAGGTGCTGCACCAGCGCCGTCGCATCGTGTGGCTGGTGGTTCCCATGCTCGTCGGGGCCGCGATCGGGACGGCCCTCCTGCTGATCACCTCCAACGAGACCTTCGAGCTCGTCGTGCCGGTGCTCGTCGCCGGCTCCTGCCTGCTGCTTCTCTTTCAGCCCCGGCTCGCAACCCGGCTGTCGCGGCACGGGAGCGAGCGCTCCCCCCTCTTCGTCACCGGTCTTGCGGGCGCCGGCGCATACGCGGCCTACTTCGGGTCGGCCGTCGGCATCATGCTGATCGCCCTGCTCACCCTGTTCGTCGACGAGAGCGTTCAGCGGCTGAACGCGGTGAAGATCGTCCTCGCTGGACTGGCGAACCTGCTCGCCGCGTGCGTCTACGCCTTCCTCGCGCCGGTGAACTGGGAGTTCGCGGTGACGCTCATGGTCTCCTCGTTGATCGGCGGGCAGCTCGGCGCGATGGGCGCCAAGCGCATCTCGGGCGACGCCCTGCGTGTGGGCATCGCGATCGCCGGTCTCGTCGTCGCGATCGTGCTGGGCGTCGAGTTCTACGGCTGAGCGCCCGGCTCGCGGCAGATCTCCACGATCCGGCGGCGGGCGCTCGCGCCCTGAAACGTCGGCAGCACCGGGAAAGCGTGGGGAGCGCCCTCGACGACGTGCAACTCGACCGGCACGCCCGCCTCACGCGCGCGTTCCGCGAGGCGCCTGGAATCGCAGTCGAGAACGTCGTGGGTGCCGGTGAAGATCGTGAGCGGAGGTAGCCCTCGAAGGTCCCCGTAGATCGGGCTCACCAGTGGGTCCTCGAGACTCAGCGAGCCGGCGTAGAGCCGGCCGGCCTCACGGAGGCCCGGTCGGCGGAGCATCTTGTCCTTCGACGCGACCGCCGCACCTCGCTCGTCGGTCATCGTCACATCCAGGAACGGCGAGATCAGCACCACGCGGGCGGGCTGGGAACCGCCTCGGTCTCGCACGAGGCACGAAGCGGCCATCGCGAGCCCGGCGCCCGCCGAATCTCCCACGACCACCGACTCTTCCGCGGCCTCGCCGGACACGAGGCCCTCGGTGAGCGAGGCCGCCCCGCGGACGACCTCGGCGGCGGTCGCCATGGGTGCGAGCGGATAGATCGGCACGACGCATCTCGCCGGGACCTCCCGAACGAGCTGCGCGATCAGCAGCCAGTGCCAGCGGGTGATCTCGTTGACGTACCCGCCGCCGTGGAGATAGAGAATCGACGTCCGCGGGCTCCCTTCCCTCGGCCTCGCCTCGTAGACGGGCCAGCCCTCGGCGTGCGACAGATCGATGTCGAGGCTGCGTTCGACTCGCCTCGGCGGGCGCGGGCTCTCCGGGCGGCGCCTCGTCTTCTCCACGTGCGCACGCAGGCGCTCGGCCGACTTGTACGTGTCTCCCCCGCGCCAACGATGCAGCGGCAGGCCGACGTCGTTAACCAGGCGGTTCGGGAGTGGGAGCACGCGGGTTCGCGCGGACCCTAATGCCCCTCCGCCAGGCCCACCGCCTCCATCGCGTCGGCGGGCTCGCGGTAGACGTCGAGGCGCCCGGCGCGCCCGCGGCGAATGGTGACGACGATGGCGATCGGAGTATTCACGCTCAGGCCGCTGCCGCGCCCCCGGGCCGACAGCTTCACGAACACGACGATCCTGTCGGGGGGAGCGCCGACGAGACGTTCGGGCTCCAGACGCACGGCGTCGAAGGCCTCGTGCACCTCGGCCATCAGCTCGATCCAGCCCTCGTGCCCGCGGAAGGTTCCGACGGTACCCAGCACCTCGGCCGCCTGGTTAGTCACGGCGTCGCGGTCGAAGACCGCCGCCGGCAGGGAGCCGGTGCGGTTGAAGTAGTCGAACGTGCACCGGATCACGCGCATCGCCTGGAAGAGGACCTCGCGGCCGCCGCGCGCGAGGCGCCAGGCAAGCGCCGGCAGCAGCGGGATCCCCGCGATCGCGACGTAGAGGCGCTGCCACGCCGCGCTGCTCGGCCCTCGCGGGATGAGGACGAGCGGCTTCGTCTCCTTACCCGGCATGTTCCGATCGTGGTCCGGGTCAGCCGATCCGTTGCAGGAACGCGGCCGCAGTGTCGATCACGTCGGGCCGGTCGAGCCAGGTCCAGTGACCCGCCCGGTCGATCAGCTCGACCCGCGCCTCGACGCCGAGGGCGTCGGCGTAGCCATGGCCGAACTCCACCCCCAGGTACGGGTCGTGCGTGGGCCAGAGGATCAGTGCCGGGCAACGCAGCTCCCCCAGGCGAGCGCCCGCTCGGGCGAGGACCTCGGGTGGCGACGAGCGGTACAGGCTCAAGATCGCTCGCCGGGTCCGCCGGTCGAAATCCCTCCAGATGCGGTCGATGAACCAGTCCGGCAGCGGACCCGGAGCGAAATTCGACTGCCGCGAGATCTGCTTGAACCCGAACTTCGACGAAGCGGCCATGAACGACTCGCCCATGACCGGTCGCCGCCAGATGCGGGCGACCCAGTGCCAGCGATAGCCGGGCAGGAACGGCACGCAGGCATACAGGACGAGCCGCTCGATCCGCTCGGGGAAGCGCTGCGCGAGCGCCAGGCCGACCGAACCCCAGTCGTGCACGACGAGCGAGAAGCGCTCGAGCCCGAGCGTGTCGACGAACGACTCGAGCCACCGATCGAAGCCCTCGATCGTGTAGTCGAAGTCCTCCGGCTTTTCCGAGGAGCCGAAGCCCGGGAGATCCGGGGCGATGCCGCCGGTGCGCTCCAGGTGGGGGATCCAGTCCCAGGAGGCGGTCGGGACGCCGTGGACGTAGATGATCTGCGATTCGCCCGCGGTGGGCGCCTCGCGCCAGTGGGTGCGAATGCCGGCGACCTCACCGTCGCGCTCGACCACCTCCGGCATCGAAGCGGCTCAGCCCGGCTCGGGCTCCGGACGGGCGCGCCAGGGCGCCCACCACCGGCGCTCCTTCTCCGCAACCTCCCCCTGAGCGAGGGCCTCGTGGCGCGCGCTCAGATCCCAGAAGAGGAGCGTCCGGCCGATCGCCACGTAGGGAACCAGCAGCGCGAACACGAGCGAGCCGGCCAGGTTGGCCGTGAACAGCGGAAGCGGCGTGAAGATCAGGCCGAACCCGAGGACCGGGCCCGGCACGATGCTGATCAGCCACAGGATTCCCGCGACGCGAACGGTGCGCCACCAGTTGCCTCGGACGAGGCGGGTACTCCCGCGGAACGCGTCTCGCATGCCCTTGTCCTTGAACATGATCTCCTGCTGGACGAACTGCCAATCGACGAACTTCCAGATCGCGATCGGGATGCCGATGATGGTCAGGGCGATCAGTAACAGCAGGACCGAGTTCAGCACCTGACCTAGGACGACGCGCCGGAACTTCCGCACCATGTCGCCGAACGAGCGCGCATAGGTGGCCGGCTCACCCTGCTCGAGGTCGCGGAAGTAGGCGATCGCGATCGCGGCCACGACCGCGTACGCGAGCGGGTTGATGACGTCGCGGAGGTAGGTTCCGGCATCCGTGCTGCCCGTCAGTGCCTCGACCCCCTGGCCCACCCCGTAGAGCGCACCGATGATGGGTATCGAGGTCAATCCCACCAGGACCATCGGCCGCCAGTGGCGGCCGTACAGCTGTCTCGCGGCTCGCAGCAGCTGGCCCAGGTAGCGCTCCCGGCGGAGCGGCGTGAGCTCAACCGGGCGCCACCTCGTGAGGCTGATGAGGATGACGATCAGCAGGATGAAGCCCACCACGACCCCAATCGCCGCCAGCGTGGACTCGGCCTCGAGGTTCACCAGGCTCGACATGACGGCGACGGTGCCGCAGAAGGCTCTCGTGACCTGCGGCCCGAGGAAGAACCCGCTTGGCAGCTCCGGGCTCCGATCTCGCACCTCGGACATCCAGGTGAACGGCTCATCCCACTGCAGCTTGTCCATCGGCCCGTGGGGGCCGTTGGCGAAGCCCTTCTCCTTCTGGCCCCACCTCCCCTCGAATGTGAGCCACTTGAACGGGCCGTCGACCCGCGGGTTGGTCGGGATGAGCACCGGTTTGGGCTCCACGCGGCGGAGCGGCGGGGTGGTGTTGTCGCACCCGAGCCCGGAGCCTCCGCTTGCGTTCTCGACGAAGACGGCCGAGTTGAAGAAGGTGGCGTGTGAGCCGGCCGCCGGATAGACGACCGGGTGGGTTCCCTCCTTCTCGACCTTGGAGTCGTCCCAGCCACCCTTCTCACCTCCCTCGTGCTGGAACAGGGCGATCTCGGACGGACCCGTCCGCAGGGCCTCGCGCGGGTTGTTTCCGTCGAAGGCGATCTGCATGCCCTCCCAGTCGCCCTCGTGGAGGTCGTTGAACTGGTTGAAGTAGTAGAAGAACCAGTACTGCACCACGAGCCCCGTGTGGCCCTTCTCGGTCGCGATGCGGGCGTAGGTGATCGCGGGAGCCTTCCCGGCGTCCTCGAGGGCCCGGAAGGCCTTTGCGTAATCGCAGCCGGGGTGCAGCGGATCCCCGGAGATGTTCAGGTGGTAGCCGTCGCCCAGCCCCGCGATGTCGGCGGCGCTCGGAGCCTTGGTCACGACCTTCCCGTTGGGCGCTTGAAGGACCGCGTTCGGGTTGTCGAGGAACACGTCGACCGTGGTCGGGTGGAACTGCTCCTGCTTGTTGTCGCAGACGTCCGTGAGGTCGCGCAGCATCAGGATCGGCGAATAGGTGTCGACGAGCTCCTGCGCCGCTCCCCCCGACGCCTGCGCGCTCGGCGCCATCCACAGCGCCGCCACGGCGACCAGCGCCGTCCACAGCCAGCGGAATCGAAAGCCGATCAACCTGCCCCTGGTAACTGATCCCGACGTCGCCGCTTCCCTCCGGTCGATTCTCGCGGCCGCACCCTAACCCAAGGCGGGGATGGCGGCTGCAGCCTCGCTACGAGCGGTGGCTCGGCCTCTGATCGAGCACCGGCTTGACGTCGAGCACCGGCGTCGCGTCCACGGCCTCGAGGTCGCGAACCTGGATGCGAAGGCCGTCCACCGCCAGGACCTCGACCGTGTGGAGGCCGATCGGGTTCGGGCGATCGGCGGAGCGGGTGCTGAAGACGCCGCGAAGTGGGTTCGAGGCATCATCGCGCGGATGCACCCGCAGGACGTCGCGCCGCGCGCGGTCCAGCCAGGTCAGGACGACCAGGCGGTCCCCCACCGAGACGTCCGCCAGCGCGTCCGCCACCGAGGGGTCGAACGCCAGCCACGCATCCGGCGCGCCCTCGAAGCCCTGTTTGGGTGCTGCGGCCGGATCGGTCAGGGACGACTCGACCCTGCCGATCCGGGTCACCTCGATCGGCGTCGGGACCGCCGTCACTCCGCCGCCCGGCGGTAGACGAGGATCGTGACGCCGTCGCCCACGACCTTCGAGTCGACCAGCTCGAGCGCCTTCTTGTCGCTCGTCGAGCCGAACAGCCGCTTGCCGTCGCCGAGGACCACCGGGAACACCATCAGCCGCAGCTCGTCCACGAGGTCGTTGTCGAGCAGCGTCTGCACGAGGCTCGCGCTGCCGTGGACGACCACGTCGCCGTCGACCTCGTCTCTGACCCGGGCGACCTCGGCCGGCACGTCCCCGCTGATCACGGTCGAGTTGCTCCACTCCGGATCGGAGAGCGTCGTCGATACGACGTACTTCGGCATGTTGTTGAACTTGTCGGCGAACTCGCCCTCGCGCGACGGCCACGCATCGGCGAAGCCCTCATAGGTGACGCGCCCGAGGAGCAGCGCCTCGGAGTCCATCGTCTCGTCGAGCTTGAACTGGTCGCCCTCGTCCCCCCGGCTGATCTGGAAGCTCCAGCCGCCGTGCTTGAAGTCCTCCGCTCCGCCCGGGTCCTCGACGACTCCGTCGAGCGACATGAACTCGGTTACAACGATCCTTCCCATCTCACGCTCCCTTCGACTCGCTTTTGAGTTCAGACCGGACCAGGCCCCGAAACTCGTCGGTCGCGTTGATCCTTCGAAACTAGCGAGCGCGAACGGCTGCGCTGGCCTTCCGCGCCTACCCGACCCGGTTTGCGACCGTCACGCGACATCTCAGACCGTGACCGGCGTCGGTCGCCCTGACCGTGTACGTCCGGGAGATTGCGCCGGCGATCGGAGCGCCGCTGCGAAACCACTCGTAGGTGTAGGCGAGCGGGGTCGACCCTGACCAGGTGCCCCTGGTGCAGGTGATGGCATTCCCCACCCTGGGATTCCCGGCGATCGTTGGGGCCAACAGGTTGTGTGGTGGGGCCTGGCTCCGCACGGGGGCGCTGGCCGCGATCTTGCTCCCGAGCACATTCGTCGCCGTGACCCGGCAGCGCAGGGCGTGGTCGACGTCATCGGAGTGCACGGCATAGACGGCCGAGGTGGCACCTGCGATCGGTGCCCCGTCGCGAAGCCATTGGATCGCCAGGGTCGGCGCGCCCGCCCAGTTGCCGTGATCGCACGCTAGATCGTGTCCGGGCGCCGGAGTCCCCGAGATCGTCGGAGCCGTGAGGGCATTGGGCGCATCGGGAGCCAGGGCTTCTATTTCGGCAGCGGCGAGAGCATCGCGTGGCCCAGTAGCCCCATGTTCGTGTCGCTCGACTGGCGGCACTCGGGCCTGGCGGACACGAACCGCTCGCCGTCCTTTCGCCGGCACGCGTACAGGGCGCGCGTCGGAACTCGCCGCTGTGCCTTCGAATACGCGTAGCCGATCACGCCGAGGACCTTGGCGCCGCCGCAGTCGGCGAGGCGGGAGACGAACTGGTCACGCTCCGAGGTGCAGCTGTAGAGCGGCTGGGTGCCGGCCAGGTGGGA
>Ga0075365_10001385_pt1 | contig 10912 bp, 11 predicted proteins | sample EndMetdeltDD1765_FD_71387 | JGI IMG/M metagenome (GOLD analysis project Ga0075365, IMG submission 71387) | Populus endosphere microbial communities from Tennessee, USA - Endosphere MetaG P. deltoides DD176-5 | ecosystem: Host-associated > Plants > Roots > Endosphere | place: USA: Tennessee... | reverse complement strand
CCGCTGTTCTGCGCCGCGCCGTTGCGGCAGCCGACGCGAGTGCCGCCGGGGACACCGCCGGCGACGACTACCTGGATGCCGTCCTGCGCGAGACGATGCGGGTGCGGCCCGTCATCACCCGGGTTGGCCGGGTCCTCACCGCGCCGGTCACGCTCGGCGGCTACGAGCTGCCCGCCGGGGTGATCGTCGTGGGAGCGGTCGGACTGATTCACTCCGACCCCCAAATCTATTCGCAGCCGGATCAATTCGACCCCGACCGAATGCTGGCCGGCAGTCCGAGCCCGACGGCGTGGCTGCCGTTCGGCGGCGGGAATCGCCGTTGCCTCGGTGCTGCGTTCGCATCAGAGGAGATGCTCGTGGTTCTGCGCGAAGTGCTGCGCCGCGTCGACCTCGAGACCACCACCGCACCAGGCGAGCGGCAGAAGGTTCGCCATGTCATCCTCGAACCGCACCGCGGTGCCCGAATCCGGGTGCGTAGCCGAAAACCATGACCACCAAGCAATCTCGACGCCAAGTATCTCTGCTGCTGTTCGCGACGCTGACGGCTGCCGCCGGGAACGGCATCACGATGGTGGCGTTCCCGTGGTTGGTATTGCAACGGGACGGCAGTGCGATCGAGGCGGCGATCGTCGCCGGTGCGGCCTCGCTGCCGTTGCTGGTGTCGTCGCTGTTGGCGGGCACGGCGGTGGACTTCTTCGGCCGGCGCCGCATCTCGATCATCTCCGATGTGCTTTCCGGCGCGACGGCTGCCGCCGTTCCGATCCTGGTGCTGATGTTCGGACACGGTGGCATCACGGTCGGCTCGCTGGCCTTGCTGGCCGCGTTGGGTGCGGTCTTCGATCCGGCCGGGATGACCGCGCGTCAGTCGATGCTGCCCGAGGCGGCGGCCAGCGCCGGCTGGACGCTCGACCGGGTCAACGGTGTCTATCAGGCGGTCTTTCAGGTCGCCTATATCGCGGGCCCCGGGCTGGCCGGTGTGCTGATCGCGATCTTCGGCGGGGTCAACGCCATGTGGGTAACGGCGGCGTTCTTCGTCGCCTCGATCATCGCCGTCGCGGTTTTGCGCCTCGACGGTGCCGGGCCACCGACCGAAGAGGAACGCCCCGAGGGGGTTTGGGCGGGAACCGTTCAGGGCTTCAGATTCATCTGGAACACCAAAGTTCTTCTGACACTGGCCATCATCGACCTCACGCTCACCGGGTTGTACGTTCCGATGGAGAGCGTGCTGTTCCCCAAATACTTCACCGATCGTCAGGAACCCACGCACCTGGGGTGGGTTCTGATGGCCTTGTCGATCGGAGCGTTCCTGGGCGCATTGGCCTACCCCATGCTGGTCCGGCATCTCTCCCGGCGACTGATCCTGCTCACGTCATCCCTGGTGCTCGGGGTGTCCATGGCGATCATCTCGGTGCTGCCGCCCCTGGGTGTGATCCTGGTCTTGTGCGCGCTGGTGGGTCTGGTGTTCGGCCCCATTCCCCCGATCTACAACTACGTGGTGCAGACCAAGTCGCCGCCGGAGATGCGCGGCCGGCTCGTGGGCGCGATGACCACGTTCTCGTTTGCCGCTGGGCCACTGGGGCTTACGTTCGCCGGCCCGCTTGCCGACGCCTTCGGCTTGCGCGTCACGTTCCTGGTGCTGGCGATCCCGATGATCGTGCTGGGCGTGGTGTCGCTGTGGTTGCCGGCACTGCACGAACTTGATCGCCCGGACGAGGCCGACACCGATGTCCCATCCAATCCGAGAGGAGCACCATGATCGAGGTTCGCGAGATAACGTCAACGAGCCCAGAGGATCTGGATCTTCTGCACCGATTCGTCGAAGATGCGTTCAAGGTGTCGTTTCCCGGTGACGACGAGCGCGATGTCGAGAAGTACTTCCATCTCGACCAGCGCGGAGAGCTCGGGCCGAACAAGACCCACGTGGTGGTCGCCACCGACGACGGCGAAGTGGTCGGTGGCTGCGTGTCGGTGTACCTCGGCGTACCCAATGTCGGGGTGCTCGAGTATCAGGTGGTGAACCCGTCGCATCGCAGTACCGGTGTGGCGACCGATATCTATCTGCTCAGCGAGCGCCTCATCGAGGAAAGCGCGCAGCGGGCCGGGCGGCCTCTCGGGATGTTCATCGCGGAAATCGAAGATCCGTTCCGGACTCCGATGTCCAGCAGCATGAATCGCTTCCGCCGCGCCGGAATCCTGCACTACAGCGGGTACAGCATCGCCGACTACCCCCATGTCGAGCGGACCCTGGATGTCCCTGGCCAGGAAGGTATGCACACGCTGCTGATGCTGGTGAAGCCGATCCCCTGGGGATCCGAAACCTCCATCCCCGCAGGCGTTCTCAGAGTCATCGTGGACGAGTACTACAAATTCTTCGGGATCGACGAACCCGCGTCCGTCAAGGTGCTGGATTACCTCGAAGCCGCCGGCAACAGACATATCGATCTGCGGTCACTCGGCGACTACGTCTGCAACGACGAGAGCACGGCGCCCGTCGTCATCGACGAGATCGCGACCGACCCGCCGAAGCATCAGTGGTCGATCCGGGCGCGGGATGCCGCCAGCGCCGACGGTACGGTGTCGTTCGTCGCGACGGCAGCGTCCGGCTTCGGTTTCGAGCTCGAGCTCGAGCTCGCGTCCCCACTCACTGATCGGGCGGTGTTGTTGCACATCTGTTCTCGGATCGAGAAGCAGATGATCGAGGACTCCCGCGAGACACATGAGTGGTATGTCCAGTGTGGCGAGGTAGCTGATGCCTTGATCGGCGCGGATGTCGGCTTCCACGAGCTCGACGTCCCCTGGGACGACGACGCACGGCTGCTCTACAAGGGCTACGGCCGCATGTACAACGTCCCATCGATACCGGTCGCCCAGTTTCTGGCGGCCATGCGCGAGATCGCTCCGGAGAGCCATTCACAGCTCGAAGCGCACCTGGCCGGACGGGAAACCGTCCCACTCGTCACGCGGTGACGCGCGATCAGAAGAACGGGTTGCTGTTCTTCTGGTGGTCGGCCTCCTGGGGCCGCGGTCCGAACCGGGCGATGTAGTCCTGGTCGACCCGCTTGTTCTTCTCGCGCTTGATCACGTCGACGAGATTCGGATCGAGGCCGTGCTGAGCGAGCCGGTGCCGCCGCCACACCTTGTTGAGTGCCAGCGCGATGGCCAGCGCCCACACATAGAGGGGCACCGTCATGGTCGTGTGCACATACAGGGCGTCGTGTTCGACCGGGAACAGCCAGAACGGCGCCAGCACGAAGATCGGCGGGATCGCCATCCGGATCATGAAGCGCCGGACACTGCCCGGCCCCGCGAGATCGTTGGCGACCCAGTCGCGCATGGAGGCGGGCAATCGGCGGAAGCCATACGCGTAGCCGATGAGCTGAAGAAGGCCAGGCCTGGTGGCGGACGTAGCTTCCTCCTTGAATCGACACCCCTGCGTCGACCCTACCTGGGCGCCTGGCGGCCTAGCCTCGATGTATGGACGAACTCAGCCAAGATGTGATCGATTTCCTATCCGACGGCACCCGGACAGCCAAGCTCGGCTACGTCGCAGCGGACGGCAGGCCGCTCGTCGCGCCCGTCTGGTTCGTCGTCGACGGCAACCAGTTGGTGTTCAACACCGGCAAGCAGGCCGCCAAGGGCCGGGCGATCAGCCGCGACCCACGGGTGGTGATCTGCGTCGACGACCAGAGTCCCCCGTTCTCCTTTGTGCAAGTCCAGGGCGTCGCGTCGACGTCGGAAGACCCTGACGAGCTGCTGGATACCGCGACCCGGATCGGCGGCCGCTACATGGGCGCAGAGCGTGCCGAGGAGTTCGGCCGGCGCAATGCCGCGCCTGGCGAGCTGGTGGTGCGGGTGACACCGACGAAAGTGATCAAGGGATTCAACGTCGCCGATTAGGGTCAGCGCGGTGACAGACGTGCAGGCATTCACCGACCTGGATGCCAAGATCGACGCGGGGATGAAAGCCCATTCGATACCGGGTGTGGCGGTGGCCATCTGGGCCGGTGGTGAAGAGTGCGTCAAGGGCTACGGCGTGACCAACGTCGACCATCCGACGCCCGTCGACGGTGACACAGTCTTCCGGATTGGTTCCACCACAAAGACATTCACCGGTACCGCGATGATGCGGTTGGTCGATCAGGGCGTGGTGGACCTCGATGCGCCGGTGCGCCGGTACCTGCCTGACTTCGCGGTGGCCGATGCCGCCGCCAGCGCGACCGTCACGGTGCGCCACCTGCTCAATCACACTCCGGGATGGTTGGGCGATGATGTCCAGGACTTCGGACGCGGCGACGACGCGCTGGCCCGCTACGTCGCTTCCATGGCTCAACTGCCGCAACTGACCGAGCCCGGATCCGTATTCGCTTACAACAATGCAGGTTTGGTGCTCGCCGGCCGGATCATCGAGGTCGTTACCGGATCGACGTACGAATCCGCGATCCAGACTCTGCTCCTCGACCCGCTGCAACTGCGCCACACGCGCTATTTCTCCGACCAGATCGTCGGCCTGAACGTGGCCGCCTCACACGACGTGATCGAGGGCAAGCCTGTTGTCGACACCGGCTTTTGGGCTTTTCCGCGCAGCTGCAATCCCACCGGCGGACTGATGTCGACAGCGCGGGATCAGTTGCGTTACGCGAGGTTTCACCTCGGCGACGGCGACGGACTGCTATCTCGGCAGGCGCTGGAGGAAATGCGTTCGAACCCGGGTGCCGGCGGCACGCTGCTGGTCGAGGTGACCGGCATGGGGGTTACCTGGATGCTGCGGCCCTCGGCAGAGAACGCGACGATCGTCCAGCACGGTGGCACGTGGAGCGGGCAGCACTCGGGGTTCTTGATGGTGCCCGAGCGGAATTTCGCAATGACGGTGCTGACCAACTCCCAGGGCGGAGCCGAACTGACCAACGAGCTGTTCGCCGACGACTGGGCGTTACGCATCTTCGCCGCGGTCAGCAATCTGCCCGCCACACCCGAGCACCTCAGCGCCGCAGACCTGAAGCCCTACGAGGGGCGCTACATCGCCGAGCAGATCGCCGTGTCCGGCGACCCCATGAAGGTGATTCTCGATTTTCGTGCCGGCGAAGGCCGGCTCGACGGCACCATGAGCTCCGAAGGCCACGACACCGAACGGGTGGGCCTGGCCTTCTACCGCGCCGATTACGGCCTCAATCTCGGTCCCGACGGCAAGCCCACCGGGACCCGGGCGAATTTCTTACGACAACCGGACGGCAGCATCGCCTGGTTCCGCAGTCACGGAAGGCTGTACCGACGCCAATGAAGATCCACCACCTCAACTGCGGCACGATGAACATGCCCTCGGCGCCGATGGTCTGCCATGTGTTGCTCGTCGAGACCGACAACGGCCTGGTGCTGGTCGACTCCGGCTTCGGCACCGCCGACTGCGCCACTCCGGCACGCACCGGTCCGTCACGGCACATCATCAAACCGGTGTTGCTGCAGCGGGAGACGGCGCTGCACCAGGTGCAGAACCTCGGCTTCGACCGAAACGATGTGCGGCACATCGTGCTCACCCACTTCGACCTCGACCACGTCGGCGGGCTCGCCGACTTTCCGGATGCCGACATTCACGTCACGACTGCCGAGGCTCGGGGCGCCGTGCACGCGCCGTCGCTACGCGAACGGGTGCGCTACCGAAGCCAGCAGTGGGCCCACGGTCCGAAGCTCGTGGAGCACACGCCAGACGGCGAGGCGTGGCGCGGATTCGCCGCGGCCGAGGAGCTCAGCGACATCGCACCCGGCATCGTGCTGATCAGCCTTCCGGGCCACACCCGCGGCCATGCCTGCGTCGCCGTCGACGCCGGAGACCACTGGATCTTGCACGCCGGTGATGCTTTCTATCACCACGGCACACTCGACGGATCGGCCGTGCCACGCGCCTGGCGCGTGATGGAGACCGCCTTCGCGTTCGATCGCCGCCAAGTCCGCGACAACCACGCGCGGCTGGCCGACCTGTATGCGCGCAACGATCCCGGGCTGCTCATCGTGTCCGCGCACGATCCGGAGTTGTATCGCCGCGCGCAGTCAATCGCCTGACCGGGTGGGACGCCCGTGTACCAATTCGTGGGCCATCGGAGTCGCTAGAACGGCACGTATTTCGCGTATGTGGTGTGCAATAACGCGAAAGTCAATTGTCTGCGATGTGCACGGGGGTAGTGATGGCCAGTCGAGCGAAGTCGGGTGCGCGGCGATCGTCGGGTTTTGCGGTACGGCAGTGGCTCGGGGTAGGTGCCGCGAGCGTCGGGTTGGGTGTCGCCGCGTGGGCCGGATCCGGTGTCGCGGCGGCTGATTCAGGTCCCGGAGCATCGAATGCGGGTGCGAGCCATTCCTCGCGTTCGGCGAGCGACTCGAAAGGGCCCGCGGCTGGCGCACAGGGGCACGCCTCGCGGGGTCGCGCCACGATTGGCCGTTCGGCGCCTGCGGCGGCGGCGAGCCCGGCTCGCACTGCGAGTGGCCCGATTGAGGTCCCCCGCCAAACGGCTGTGGCCCGCTCGACGACCCTCGCGGCGGCGGAGGTGGACGCCTCCTCGACCGCGGCGTCTCCGCAGCCGGCAGCAGCATCATCAACACCGGTAGCCAGGACATCGGTGAGCGCCCGGCTGGTCACATCGGTGCCCGTTGATGAGACTCCGTCGAACGCCGGATTCGTCTCCGTTCAAACGCGATCGTTGAAAGATCTGTTCGACGGGGCCATCTACAACGCCCTCGACGCGGTCACAAACATACTGTCCAAACTGCCGCCCAACGCGGTCACCAACTTCCTGAACAACGCATGGCTGACGTTCCGCCGCACCTTCTTCGATCAGGCCCCCACTCTCACCCCGTCGCAGACCACCGGCCAATTGAGCGGGCCGATCACCGGCACCCTAGGTGCGGTCGACCCCGAAGGTGATCGGATGATGTACTCCGTGATCCAGGCCCCCGTGCAGGGCACGGTCATCATCAACCCGAATGGCACCTACACCTATACGCCCGGGTCGGACTTCGACGGTCGCGATGTGTTCATCGTCGGCGCCGTCGGCATGGGCACCCCGTCCGTCAACGTGCTCGATCCCTTCGCTGACGGCATCACCGAAGCGTTGGTCATCGTCCAGCAGGGCACCACGCCCCGAATCAACTACGCATTCACCTACTACCAAACGACCTCTGTAAGGGGTGTTCAAAGGTGGAGCAACAACGCCAAAATCGGGCTGCAGTGGGCCGCCTACAACTTGGCGGACGAGTTCGTACCCGCCGAGACCGTCACGTTGACCTTCACGGCCACCGCCCAACAACTCCCGGGTGACTATTTGGCTTCCGCCGGAAGTGACCTCACCTCAAAGGCTGGCGGGTTCTTCCCCACCGTGGTGCAATCCCGAATCCAGACCGGCTCACCGTCAGTCACCAAAGACGGGAAGCCTGTCGCCGACGGTCGGGTCAACGTGAACTTCGCCTACAGCTGGGGATACGAAGGCGTGGTGGGCAAAGGCCAATACGACTTCGAATCGGTGATGATGCACGAACTGATGCACGCCTACGGTTTCACCTCAACCGTCGCGGCCCCCGGTAAGAACGGCGGTGCAAACGAAAACTGGTCCACCTTCGCGAAGTTCATCACCGACAGCAATGGCGTCGCTGCGGTGGACCCGACCACGTACGCGTGGAACAACAACTTCAACGACAACCTGACCGGCGGCAACGGCGGCATGTACTTCTATGGACCCAACGAAGCACTCGCGTTCAATGGGCAGCCCGTACCGCTGTATACGCCCAAGCCGTGGCAGGGCGGCAGCTCGATGAGTCACCTCAACGACGACTACTTCAACAACAAGACTGATCCCAGCAACCCGCGCTACATCCAGTTGATGAATGCCAGGGACACGCCGGGGATCAAAGCTCCCAACTATCTCAGCGCGATCGAGATCGGCATTCTCAAAGATCTTGGCTACACCATGGTTTTACCGGCGCCCGCGCCGGCGATACCCTTGCCGGTCTAAATCGCGAGGAGAAACCTGCCCAATCAGACTGGCGCTCAGCGTTAGTGGGAGCTCTGCGGCATCGCCAACGCCGTCCGCAGGATCCAGGCGAACAGCAGGATCGGGATGCCCCAGATGACCAGGAAGCCCTCGAGCGACAGCGGACCATCGGGCGCGATGAACGCGACCAGCAGCAAGAGGTGCGCGGCGGCCCCAGCGGCGCCGAGGTGAGCTGTTGACGGCGGCAGCACCCGGTGGCGATACACCGCGGCGGCAAAGGCGCCCAATGCCACGGCGGTGGGAATGCCGGACATCGCCAACAGTCCAAAAGTGAAGTCGTAGAGCAGCATTGCGGTCTCCGGACTGCGAACGCGATAGAGCAGCAGATACAGCGGCACCGAACACCAACCACAACATGACTCCGACGGTGTAGAGCGTTTGCGTCGCAACTAACCGGTCGTGATTGGCGGCGGCCCAGCGGGCGACATCTGCGCCCGATGTCTGCGTCGTCGGAAATGACCAAATGGGATAGACAAGGATCCCGATTCCCGGGGTGAGGACTCCCAGGATGCCGGCCCATCGGGCCACCCGCGCTGCTCGCGTGTTGTCCACATCTGCTCCCGATTGAGCCTAAGAGCAACTGCGAGAGATGTTCGCCGCTGCCTTCGCCAACAGCGCGTGCAGCGTGGCAAGTTCTTTTGGTTTCAGCCCGAGAAGCCGTGGTTCGAGTTCAGCGGCGACTTGTTCGATCTCGACCAGGCGGCGCCGTCCGGCCTCGGTGATCGAGACGTTGTGTCTCCGCCGATCGCCTGGAGACCGTCGACGTTCGATCAGACCCTCACCTTCAAGCGTGTTGAGCAGCGCCACTACACCGGTGGCATCGATGCCGAACGCCTGTGGCAACTCCGACTGAGCTTGTTCGCCGAAGTCGCGGAGCAGCGTCAACGCGATCGCGTGACGAGACTTCATTCCGTGCGGCAAAACACCCTGGTCCGCCTCGGAGCGCAGGCGCCGAAGCAGGTAGTCCATCAACACGCCGACGAGATTCTCGGGTGACTCAAGGTCGTCGCCAGCCGCCGGATCACTCACCTTGTTAAGAGTAAGGGCAATGATCATGTCGTCCCTAGCGGTTGGCGCACCGCAAATCATTCCTTACGGGCCACGCAGCCTTCGGTCCCGCGGGAATTTTCTTATCGTATGTTCTGTAGTGATAGTTTGCATCTCACAAACGATATGTCCGGAACATAGAAAGGTCCCGCCAGCATGAGCCACCTTCTGCACATCGATTCCTCCATCCAGGGCGACGCTTCCGTCAGCCGCCGACTGACCGCGCACGCCGCCCGACGCTGGGCCCAAGCGCACCCCGGCGGCACCGTGACCTATCGCGACCTGGCCGCCGATCCGATTCCCCACTTCGATGCCGTCAGCGGTTTGGCGCGCAATATCCCCGCCGACCAGCACACACCCGTTCAAGCCGAATCCTTCGCGCTGTCAACCCGATTGATCGACGAAATCAAGAACGCCGACACCGTGCTGCTTGGGTTGCCGCTCTACAACTATGGCGCGCCCAGCATCGTCAAGTCCTGGGTGGACCACATCATCGCCGCGGGCTTGTCTTTCGACCCTGCCACCGGCACCGGCTTGCTTGGTGACACGGAATTCATCGTGCTCGAGAGTCAGGGCGGCGGGTACGGGCCCGGCACACCGCGCCACGGCTGGGACCACGCCGGCAACTGGATCACCCACGGCGTCTCCCCCACCGGCCTGGTGCCGCGGATCGTCAAGGCCGAACTCACGATGGCCCCGATCAACCCCGCCATGAGCGATCTGATCCCACTGCACGAGAAGAGCCTCGCCGACGCGCTGGCCGAGATCGACACACTCTGGGCGCCCGTCGACGCCACCGCCTGATCAAAAAACTGCCGCCCAACGCTTTAGCCATGGAGAAGAGACAGCAATGAAAATTGGATTCATCGGCGCCGGAATGATCGGCAAGGCCGTGAGCACACAACTGGCCAACGCCGGCCACGATGTCGTCGTCAGCAATCGGCGCGGCCCCGAATCACTCAGAGAGACATTCGAACCGCTCGGCGTGAGCACGGGAACCGTCGCCGACGCCGCCGACCGCGACGTGGTATTCGTCGCCGTAGCCTGGCGGGACATTCCCTCCGCACTTGCGGGTCTGGACCTGTCCGGCAAAATCTTGGTCGACACCAACAACCCCATCGTCATGCCTGGCTTCACGCGCGCCGACACCGCCGAGAAAACCTCCAGCGAGGTGATCGCCGCCCTGACACCTGGCGCGCACGTGGTCAAAGCGTTCAATCACATGTTGTCCACCAGCTACGACGACGGCCCTCTGCTCGATGGCGCACCCAAGGTGCTCTTCCACTCCAGCGATCATGACGACGCTCACGCCGTAGTCCAGACCCTCATCACGGACCTCGGCTACGTGCCCATCAACCTCGGCGGGCTCGTCACCGGAGGTGCACTCCATGAATCACCGGGTCCGCTCGCCGGCCGCGTGTTCGTCGAACCGGCGGCGAGCCGCTAGTGGCGGGTTGTTGCTTCATTCCGCAAGCTGCGGGCGTCGTCCGGCCGATCGGGCGCGTTTGTTGCCGTTGACCGCGTTGGGAACGCAAAGAACATGCAGCTTCCAGGGTTAGTCAGGTTGGCGCGTTTCGAGGGTCGCCGGGACTACTGCGGACGGATTGCGGACGCGTAGTCGACGGCGAGAGAGCAGGCGCTGGCCGTGTGAGGCGACGTTGGCGTGGGCAGGGGCCACCCCGGGTGTCGTGAGAAGTTCCTATGTCGCCGATCTCGTCTCCGCAGAGCGCCCGAGTGGAACCATCTAGGGATGACTGGTGAAGCATCCGAGTCCTTCCCGTCCATGCCTGCCCGCAATCCGTGGCTGACCAACAGCGTTTACCCCACCTCCC
>Ga0075365_10001384_pt1 | contig 10914 bp, 9 predicted proteins | sample EndMetdeltDD1765_FD_71387 | JGI IMG/M metagenome (GOLD analysis project Ga0075365, IMG submission 71387) | Populus endosphere microbial communities from Tennessee, USA - Endosphere MetaG P. deltoides DD176-5 | ecosystem: Host-associated > Plants > Roots > Endosphere | place: USA: Tennessee... | reverse complement strand
GAATTCGCCCGACGATTGCCGTCGAAACAATTGCATGATCATTTCGCTGTCCTGTCCTGCAACGACAAAATTACGCCAAGACCGCGGCGATGCCAATGCTGCTTGGCGGCGAGGCTGCCCGCCAGAGCTGGAACCAGGTGAGGCCGCAACGTTGATTGGCGATGCAGGGCCTGCGGCCCGCTGATCATAGCCCCTCAGGGTGATCAATGGCTTAACTACTCATCCCCGACCTGGATGATCACCGAAACACCGAGCTGCCCCTTAGGAGCGGAGATCGTCCGTTCTGCCACGGCAACAGTCCTCCTACAGATGCTCGCGAAAATGTGCCGCCACCGAGGCGTATACCCGGCGCCGGTGATCCGGCCGGATGAAGCCGTGCCCTGCATAGGTGAAGCGCTCGTAGGCCACTTTCTTCTGCCGCAGCGCCAGCGCCTCGCTGAACTGCTCGCTCTCGTGCATGGGCACGCGCGGATCGCGGTCACCGTGCAGCAGCAGCATCGGCGCCACCACGCGGTCGATGTGATGGATGGGCGAGATTTTCTGGAACAATTCGTCATTCGTGCCCGGAAAGCCGTATTCGCGGGCGCGATGGTCGCGCCGCCAGGGAGAGGTGCGCTCCAGCAGCGTGACGAAATCGGCGATGCCGTAGTAATCCACGGCGGCTTTCCAGAGATCCGGTTGCAGCGTGACCGCTGCCAGCACGGCCCAGCCGCCGTAAGATTGGCCCATGATGCCGATGCGGTTGGGGTCGATGTTCGGCTGGGCCGCGAGCCAGGCGCGGCCGGTCGCGAGATCCTCCATGAAATCCGGCCGCTTCTCCACCTCGTCGGCCAGCATAAAGGCGCGGCCATAGCCGGTGCTGCCGCGGGCATTGGGCATCAGCACTGCGAAGCCCTGGGATAACAGCATCTGGATATCGGGGCGGAAATTGGCGCGGGTTTGCGAGGCTGGACCGCCATGCACCCACATCACCGCCGGGAATCCGCCGGCAGGCGCGGGGCCGCGCGGACGGGCGTACCAGCCGGGAATGCGTAGCCCATCGAAGCTCTCCCATTCCACAAGCACCGGTTCGATCAGGCTGTCGCGATCGATGCCGGAAGCGGCCATCGGGTCTTCGCACGGGATCGGTGCAGCCGCCGCGCCGTTGCGCCACAGCCAGATGCTGGGCGGCCTGGTCGGACCCTCGACGGTGAAGGCCAGCGCCGCATTGTCTGGCGCCCAGTTGAGATCTGCCACGATGCCGGCGGGAAAGCCGGTGACAACGGGCCGCTCGCCACCTGCGGGGCCGATGCGCAGCACCGCATAACCACGATCATTCTCGATCGTCGCCAGCATTGTCTCATCAGGCGACAGCGACCAGGCTTCCACGTCGCGGCCTTCGGCCTCGAAGACCACGGTGCTGGTGCCGGCTTCCGGATCGATGCGGCAGAGGCGCATCATGTCCGCGCCGGCATCGCTCAATCCCATCAGGGCGGCGCCTTTCTCCACCCATCGCACCGAGGCAAAGCGCGCAGGCGCGGTGCGCGGCAGGCCGCGGGTGACGCCATTCGCAGCGTCCATGATCCAGAGTCGGGAATCCGAGCTGCTATGATCCTCGATCACCACCAGTCGCGCCATGTCCTTGGTCCAACTCGGCACGGTCATAATGCTGCTGCCTTCCAGCAGGCGAGTGCGCGCACCGGTGGCCAGATCCATCACGCTGACGTCGTAGAAGCGTTCGTCGCGGTCGTTTGCGGCGTAGGCGATACGTGCGCCGTCGGCGGACCAGGCACCGAAATCGTGGATCGCGGCGGGCGCTTCAGTCAGCGCGCGAGGCTCGGCGCCGGGTTCAAGCAGCCAGAATTGCTGGCGCTCGTCGCCGCCGGCATCGATGCCCCAGATGAGCCGGTCATCGGTGGGGCATCGGCGCAGGAAGGCAACTTTCTCATCATGATGGCTCAATTGGCGGACATCGCCGCCATTCACATCCATGGCCCAGACCTGTGGCAGCCCGGCGCCGCGCAGATGGAATAGCGTGCGCCCGTCCTTCGAGAAGACGGGCGAGGTGGCGGCGCCAATTTTCACCCAGGCATCGGTCGGGACGGGCATGCGGTATCCTTCCATGAAACAGGTCTATCCTATTCGTCGACCTTCAATCCTTGCAACGGGCCAGGCCGTCATGGCCAAATCGCGCGAGCATCAATCGACCCAACTACAGCTCGGGATTGACTTTGGCCCCTAAGCCTTGGGCGATCCTTGCAATCGGCTGTTCTGCTCGTCCGATCATGCGCGCCGGCGTGCGTCCACGGAATGGCAGCGATACTCCACGCACAACCGGCTGCGCTCACAACCGCGCCTTCGTGATCGCAGCCCGCATTGGGCCGGACTGGCGTGGCGTGAAAATTGAATGCATAGTTTGCGTTTCGAATGGGGAGAACGCTATGGCTCGCGCCGTACTTGCCGCTGTTGCGTCCATCGTGCTGTTGCTGTCGGCCGGGGGTGCGCAGGCGGCCACGCCGCGCGATACACTGGTCATCGCGTGGAATCTGGATGCGTTGATCACCTTCGATCCGCCCCAGATCGGCGAGGTGAACGGGAACGACATCATTGTCGGCAATGTCTGCTCCACGCTTGTGCAGTACGATCCCAAGGATACGTCAAAGATCTTGCCGGGGACGGCGGAAAGCTGGTCCAGTTCGCCCGACGGGTTGACGTTGACCTTCAAGCTACGGACCGATCTCAAATTTCCGGATGGCACTCCGGCGACCGCTGAGGATGCCGCGTGGTCGCTTCAGCGGGCGGTGCTGCTGGGATATTTCGCCAGCGCGAACCTGACTCAATGGGGCTTCAACAAGGACCAGATCGCCGATCAGATCCAGGCGACCGACGCCTCCACGCTGGTTGTGAAGCTGTCGAAGCCTTACCCTGCCCCGCTGCTGCTGTCCGCCGCCTTCGCCAACAACAGCGTCGCCGTGATTCTCAGCAAGGCTGCCGGGCTGAAGAACGCGAAGACCGTCGATGGGAAGTCCGATCTGGCCAACGCCTTCTTCAAGACGGCGCCGGTCTGCGTTGGCCCGTACCGCGTCACGCGGTGGGACGCCAACGACGTCGTCATCCTGGAGCGGAACGATCATTATTTCGGCCCCAAGCCCGGCCTGCGACGCGTCATCATCCGCCATGTGCCGGAATCCAGCGCGCAGCGGCTGCTCCTGCAGAAGGGCGATATCGATGTGGCCCGCCTGCTGAACACGGACGATCTGAAGGCACTGGAGGCCAACAAGGACATCCGTATTGAACAGACGTTGATGCAGGGCATGAACTATCTCGCCTTGAATACCAACGACCCGATCCTGGGTAACCCGAAGGTGCGCGAGGCCATCCGCTATCTCATCGATTATGACGGGCTGGCCAACACCATCCTGCCCTACAAAGGCAGGCCGCGTGCCGATCTGGTGCCGGAAGGCGCATTCGGCGCGCTCGATCGCAAAGAGGGACAGCCCTTCTCGCTGAATCTCGCGAAGGCCAAGCAATTGCTGACCGAGGCCGGCTATCCCGATGGCTTCAGCAAGAAGTTGATCCTGTCGGCCAACGACATTGCGCCGTCGATCGCCCAGCATATCGCCACCAACGCGGCCAAGGTCGGCATCAAGCTGGAGCTCGAGCAGATGGCCGATGCCAACTTGTTCACCCGCGGCCGCAACCGCGATTTCGAGGTGCAGTTGGTGGGCTGGAACGCCGGCTATCCGGATGCAGATGCCATGGTCTCCCGCCACGCCGCCAATCCGGACCCGCGGCTGGAGGCGAAGCTGGTGGGCCTTCCGGTGTGGCGGACGGGCTGGCAGAGCACCGACATCAACACCAAGGCCGAGGCCGCACGGCTGGAGCAGGACGCGGTCAAACGGGCCGCCATTTACAAGGATATCCAGTCCTACATGATGCATAACGGTCCGATGGCCTATATCTACCAGACCATCCGCCCGATCGCCGTCCGCACCTCCGTGAAGGACTTCATGATTGCGCCGTTCTCCGTGAACTACGGCAGCGCTTCGAAGTAAATTCGATGCACGTCTCGATATTGAAGGGGATCGCGCGGCAGGCGAGTTCGGTGTCGACAACGCTGCTGGGCCTGCTCGCGCTGACCTTTTTCATGGGCCGCATGCTGCCGATCGATCCGGTGCTGGCCATCGTGGGCGATCAGGCGGACCAAGCCACCTACGACATGGTGCACCGCCAGCTCGGCTTGGATAAGCCGCTTTACGTGCAGTTCTATCTGTATATTCGTTCGATGCTGTCAGGCGATTTCGGCAATGCGCTGTTCACCGGCCATCGCGTCGCCGACGACTTGTTGAAGGTGTTTCCGGCCACGGTCGAACTGGCCACCTTTGCCATCATGATCGGAGTGGGCATCGGCGTGCCGCTGGGCATACTGGCGGCAGTGTATCGCGGCAGCATCATCGATCATGTCGCCCGCGTGGTCGGGCTGCTGGGCTATTCCAGCCCGACCTTCTGGCTGGGACTGATGGGGCTGATCCTGTTCTACGCGACCCTGGATTGGGTGGGCGGCCCCGGCCGTCTGGATGTGGCCTTCGTGGACAGTATCCCGACCCATACAGGCTTCATGACCGTTGATGCGCTGTGGGAAGGCGACATGGATGTGTTCTGGAATGCGGTCAGCCATATCGTGCTGCCCGGCTGCATCCTGGGCTACGGCTCGATGGCCTATATCAGCCGCATGACGCGCAGCTTCATGCTGGAGCAGTTGGCTCAGGAATATATCGTGGCGGCGCGGGTGAAAGGCCTGTCAGGCTGGGCGGTGATCCGCCGCCACGCCTTCCGCAACATCCTGGTGCAGCTCGTCACGGTCATCACGCTCGCCTACGCCTTCCTGCTGGAAGGCGCGGTGCTGACCGAGACCGTGTTCGCCTGGCCTGGCTTCGGCCACTACCTTGTCGCCGGCCTGCTCGCGGGCGACATGAACGCCGTGCTGGCCTGCGTGCTGATCGTCGGCATCATCTTCATCGGCCTGAACCTGATCACCGATCTGCTGTACCGTTTGCTGGACCCACGCACGCGATGAACGCTACTTTCCGCATATGGCTGACCGCCGACGTCACCACCTCGCCATGGCAGGCGCGGCTGCAGCGGGCATATTTCGGCTGGCGGCGCCTGAGCGGCAACCGGTTGACGATGTTCGGGCTGGCCGTGCTGGTGTTCCTGGTGATGGTTGCCGCGTTGGCGCCACTGATCGCGCCGGAAGGGTACGACGCGCAAGACCTGGCGAAGCGGTTGGCCGCGCCCAGTGCGGCGCATTGGCTTGGCACCGACGATCTCGGACGCGATGTGCTGGCACGCATGGTCTATGGCACGCGCGTCACGCTGATGATCGCCTGCCTGGTGGCGCTGATCGCGGCGCCGCTGGGCCTGCTGATCGGCACCGCCGCCGGGTATTTCGGCGGCTGGGTGGATATCGTGCTGATGCGCATCAACGACGTCTTCCTGTCCTTTCCCGGTCTTATCCTGGCGCTGGGGTTTGTCGCCGCGCTGGGGCCGGGCATCCGCAACGCCGTCATCGCCATCGCGTTGACCGCCTGGCCACCCATCGCGCGACTGGCGCGGGCGGAGACGCTGACCTTGCGCAACGCCGACTATATCGCCGCCGTGCGCATCCAGGGCGCGTCTGCCTTACGCATCATCCTGCGCCATGTCGTGCCTATGTGCCTGCCATCGGTCGTCGTACGCATTACGCTCAACATGGCCGGCATCATCATCACAGCCGCCGGGCTGGGTTTCCTCGGCCTGGGCGCGCAGCCGCCAATGCCGGAATGGGGAGCGATGCTCTCCAGCGGCCGCGCCCATCTGAGCGGGGCGTGGTGGATTTCCGCCGTGCCGGGCCTCGCCATCCTGATTACCAGCCTCGCTTTCAACCTGCTGGGGGATGGGCTGCGGGACGTGCTGGATCCGAGGTCGGACTCGTGACCGCGCAGTTGGTGGTCGAGGATTTGCAAGTACGCTTCCACACCGCGCGGCGCGTGGTGGAAGCGGTGCGCGGCGTGTCCTTCACAGTGGGGCGCGAGAAGGTGGGTGTTGTCGGCGAATCCGGTTCCGGCAAATCGATGACCGCGCGGGCCATCCTGCGTCTTTCGCCGCCCCAGGCGCGGGTGACGGCGAAGACGCTGCAATTCAACGAGATCGACCTGCTGGCCAGCACCGAGCGACAAATGCTGAAAGTGCGGGGGCGGCGCATTTCCATGATCATGCAGGATCCGAAATTCGCGCTGGACCCGGTGATGCGCGTGGGCGACCAGATTGCCGAGGCCATCCCGGCCGACCGCCGCGGCAGCCGCGCGCAGGATCGCGAGCGCGTGCTGGCCATGTTGGACTCCGTGCACATCCGCGACCCGAAGCGGGTGTACGAGCTGTATCCGCATGAAGTCTCCGGCGGCATGGGCCAGCGGATCATGATCGCGATGATGCTGATGCCCGAACCATCGCTGCTGATCGCGGACGAACCAACGTCCGCTCTGGACGTCACGGTGCGGATGCGCGTGCTGGCCATTCTCGACGAACTGGTGGCACAGCGCCACCTCGGCCTGATCTTTATCAGCCACGATCTCAACCTCGTCGCCTCGTTCTGCGACCGCGTGCTGATCATGTATGCCGGTCGCATCGTCGAGGAATGCGTGGCCGGCAAGTTGGCCCATGCGCAGCACCCCTATACGCGCGGGCTGCTCGCATCCCTTCCCCGCGTGGGCGATACGCGCGCAAGGCTGCCGGTGCTGACGCGCGACCCGGCCTGGCTGTCCTCGTGATCACCGTCAAAAACCTGCGCGTCAGCTTCGGCGCGATGCGCGCGGTGGACGACGTTTCCTTCCACGTGGGCGCTGAGGAGACATTCGGCCTGGTCGGCGAATCCGGCTGCGGCAAATCCACACTGCTGCGCGTGCTCTGCGGCCTGAACCGCGATTGGCAGGGCGAGATCACCATCGCCGGCGAGGTCATCACGCCCAATCGCAGCCGCGCCTTCTTCAAAAGCGTGCAGATGGTATTTCAGGACCCCTACGGCTCCCTGCACCCGCGCCACAGCGTGAACACCGTGCTGACCGAGCCGCTCTCCATCCATCGCATGGACCGCGCTGATGCGCGCGTTGCCGAGATGCTGGATCAGGTGGGGCTTGGCGCCGCTTTCCGCTACCGTTACCCGCACCAGCTCTCCGGCGGCCAGCGCCAACGCCTGGCCATCGCCCGCGCGCTGATCCTGGAGCCAAAGGTGCTGCTGCTGGATGAGCCGACCTCGGCGCTGGACGTATCGGTGCAGGCGGAAATTTTGAACCTGCTGTCGGAAATCCGGCAAACCCGGAGGCTGACCTGTATCCTGGTCAGCCACGATCTGGCGGTGATCTCGTATATGTGCAAACGGATTGGCGTCATGAACAACGGCAAGATCCTGGAAGAGCTGTCGGCCACACAACTGAACAGCAACACCGGACACCATCGCTATACCGTGCAGTTGTTGACCGCGAGCCGGGGCTACGACCATGCGCTCGCAAAGGAGTTGCCTGACGACGGCGAACGCGCCTGAGGGCGCTCGCGCAACCTGCTTGAGACGCGGCGCGAAAATCATCAAGGGCGCGATCGTCCGGTGGATTGGCGACGCATTCCCGCGCCGAATTTACGGGCTCTCAGCGTGATCTCCGACTACGATCGGCTGCCACGGGCAGACGTCGCTCCGTCAGCTCAAGCTGCCAGGATAGTCCTTCCAGATGCTGGGCTCCAGCTTGAGGTGGGTTGCTGGTGGGTACTTCGAGATCCAGTAGTTGGCGCAATCTCGGCTGACCGCGTTCCAGACATTGGGCTGCGATCGCACAAAACCGAGGAACTCGTCGAGCAGGTACAGACGATTACACCAACCGGCGTTTCCGGGATGCAAGGTCATGTTGAAGAAGCGGCCGCGTTTATACTGCGCGACAAACTCCGCCCTCCAGTTACGAAACAGGATATCCGGATTCTCCAGTCCCGATCCCTGGCGCGGATAAAGCATGAAAAACTGATCATCGAAATGATAGTAATATGGCATGGCAAGGATCGCACTCGCCGTGGCGAAATCGGTGACGCTATAGTGCGGGGCATCGTCCGCCGGACAGTTCCCCATATAGGTGTAACCCTCCTCGGCCAGAAGCTTCGTCGTGGACGGACTGATCGATCCGACGGCAAATTTGTCATTGCGACGCGGAAGATCGTACCAGCCTGCCGGCCGCGAACCGATGAACTCGGACAATATGGCCGTCGCGGCCTTCACTCTTGCGCGCTCATCCTCCAACGAGAGCTGTGAGACATCTTCGTGGAAGAGGCCTTCTGCAGCGACCTCGTGCCCCTGCTTGAGAACCGTCTCCACAGATTTCGGATAGATCTTCACCATCGCCGCAGGCACTGCGAACGTCGCAACGAGCTTGTGTGACGCGAGGACATCGAGAATCCCGGCCAGACCGTCCCCCATCGCAAAGACTGCATCCGTCGTCGCGAGGTCGGAAGCGACCAGGCCTTCCGGACCGCTCGCCAGGCTGAGGTCGACAACGACGTTGAAGCAGCATCGATTGTCATCCGGCCAGACGATGTCCTTGTCGGAAAGACTGATTTCATCCGAAATAGTGTAGTTGGTCTTCCAGGGCATGGGCGTGATCCGAAAAAAAAGTGAAAAGGGAAATGCAGCGATCAGGAGGTCAGGCGTCGAGCCGGAAAGTGTTTCAGGCAATAAGTTGCGGTCTCTTCGCAGGTCGAGAACCAGACTCCAGGCAGCTTCTTCATGCGACGGATGAACTGATCGAGCATTTCGATTCGCAGCGCGCGGCCGGATACATAGGGATGGAGGCAGACGTTCAGATAGCCCCCCTCGTTGTATTGCTGAAGGAACGCGGCCCACCACATCTCGAGAACGCGATCAGGATCGCTCATCCGCTGTGCCGGGCTGTCGCTGCCAAGCCAGCCAAAGGTGTAGAATTGCGCATCGTCGATGGCATAGTGAAACGGCAGATTCAGGAGCGTATTTTTTCCGGCACGATCCGCAATGTAGTACGGCAGATGACCTGCCGGAGCATGGCTGTTGTAAAAAATGCCGGACTGCTTCAGCAGGCTGTTCGTGTGGCCGCTTCGACTTCCGGAAATGGGCTTGCCACGAATTGCACTGAGCGCGGTAAGCGCCTTTTGCAGGTGGTCTGCTTCAAGAGCGGCCTCGCGCGGAACCCGGTGCTCCCACATATGGTCGGCAAGTTCATGACCGCTGGCGACAGCGTGGCGCAGTGCTTGCGGATAGAGCTCGCAGATCCGGCCTGGCGTGAAGATCGTCGCCTTGATGTCGTGCGAATCGAAGAGTTCGATCAAGCGCCAAATTCCAACCCGTCCGCCAAACTCGCCTTTTGCCAATTGCAGCGCGGGCTCGTTCAGGATGCGCCTGTAGAGCATGGCATCAAAATCGGCAGTGAAATTTACGGCTATTCGGGCCCCGTCGGGCCACTTCAAATCGTCGATGAATTCGTATCGTTGCTGATATGCGATCCCCCTTGAGACCAGGCCGTCCAATCGTTCTCGAGCGCTCGGATCCATCATATGCTCCTTGTGCAGTCCCGGCTCACGACCCTATGTCATCGCGCCAGACTATCCCCCGTCCATGACGCATCAAGGGCATGCGCGGACGCGATGGCGCTTGCGGGTGCGCACGCGTGCCGCAGGCGCCGGCGAGCACCACGGCCTCACCCCTCAGTTGGGTGTTGGCGCATTGGGATCGAGCAGCTTTTCGCGCTTGAGGTCGCTCCAGAGCTCGACCGGGATCTTCGCCGACAGGCGGGCGATATTCTGCTTCACTTCGGCGACGCTGAGCGCTCCCGGGATCACCGAGCACACGGCCGGATGGAACAGCGGGAATTGCATAGCGGCCGCACCCAGCTCGACGCCGTGGCGCCGGCATATCGCCTCGATGTTCTGCGCCTTCTCGATCAGGTGCGCGGGCGCCGCGACATAGTCATGGGTGGCGCCAGGCTTCACGCCACCGGTGAGGATGCCGGAGTTGTACGGCCCGCCCAGGATCACTGACACATTCCGCTTCACGCATTCCTGCAGAAACGCCTCGAGCCCGCCTTGCTCGAGCAGCGTATAGCGGCCGGCCAGCAGCATGCAGTCGAAGTCACCGGCCTGGATGAAGCGCAGGCTGGTATCCGCCTCGTTGATGCCGACACCGATGGCGCCGACGACGCCGGCCTTACGCAACTCGTCGAGCGCCTTGAACCCTGAGTCCATCACTGTCCTGAAGCGCTGTTCGAGGACGGCGCGATCCTTGGTGGTCCAGAAATCGACGTCGTGGATCAGCGCAATGTCGATGCGCGCCAGTCCGAGCCTCAGGTGCGAATGCTCGAGTGAGCGCATGACGCCGTCATAGGTGTAGTCGAACACCGGCGCAAAGCCGGGCAGACCGTTGTCGCGAAAATCGGCCGGTGGCGTCTCGCCAGGCCTCATCGCGTGCATGACGCGACCGATCTTGGTCGATAGCACGTACTCATCGCGGGGCTTCTCGCGCAGTGCCGCGCCCATGCGTAACTCGCTGCGGCCATAGCCATAGAACGGCGACGTATCAAAGTAGCGTACGCCGCCCTCATAGGCGGCATCGGTCAGCATCATCGCTTCGGCGTCGGAGATCGTCGCGCGAAAACCGCCCATCGGCGCGCCGCCGAGGCCGAGTTCGGTGACTTCGAGCTTCGTGGTGCCGATCTTGCGTCGCTTGAGCGTCGTCATTGGGTCCTCTCGCGCCGGATTGTACTCCGTGGAGTGTGCCGTTTGACGCGGTCGTCGACAATCGCGAATTTTCGTGAAGTCGCATCCGTCCCAGCCGGCTTTCAACTCTGGCTGCTCATGTGGGCGATTGTGCATCGGCCTGCATCGCGCCTTGAG
>Ga0075365_10001383_pt1 | contig 10915 bp, 10 predicted proteins | sample EndMetdeltDD1765_FD_71387 | JGI IMG/M metagenome (GOLD analysis project Ga0075365, IMG submission 71387) | Populus endosphere microbial communities from Tennessee, USA - Endosphere MetaG P. deltoides DD176-5 | ecosystem: Host-associated > Plants > Roots > Endosphere | place: USA: Tennessee... | reverse complement strand
CCCCTGTGTTTCACGTGAAACACGTCGACCGTTCAGCTGCATTGTAGGACTCTCGTAGATTGTAATAAGACGATCTTCAGGCGGAAGCCGCAACGTCCATAGCGCCGCGCCGCAAGTGGACGAGCAACAACGAAATGGCAGCGGGCGTCATCCCGTCGATCTTCGCTGCCTGCGCTACATCATAAGGGCGAGCAATACGGAGCTTCTGCTTGAGCTCGTTGGATAGGCCAGAAAGCGCGCCGAAGTCGAAGTCACCCGGTATCACCCGATCCTCATCTCGCTTCACTTGCGCGATGTCGGCTGATTGTCGCTGCATGTAAACGGCGTAGCTTGCTTCTATCTCCAGGGCTTCTGCCACCCGACCGTCCATCTCGCCTAACACCGGCCAAACCTGCTTGAGATCCTGAAGGCCAAAATCGGGATAGGAGAGAAGATCGTAGGCCGATCGTCGCTGACCGTCCTGGTTGAGTTTTAGACCAAAGTCCGCAGCTTCGCGTGGCGTCACTGAGAGGGCTTTCAATCTGGCGCGCCCTGCGTCCAACGCATCGCGATACACCTGGAAACGATGCCGTCGCCCCGCGGAGGCGGCGCCAATTTGTATCGCCAAAGGAGTTAAGCGAACATCGGCATTGTCAGCTCTCAGCGACAAGCGATACTCGGCGCGAGAAGTAAACATCCGGTAGGGCTCGGCAACACCGCGTGAGGTCAAGTCGTCGATCATCACGCCGATATACGAATCCGTCCTACTGAAACGAACCTCGTCCTGGTCCCCTGCAAGCCGCGCCGCGTTAATACCAGCAACAAGACCCTGAGCCGCCGCTTCCTCGTAGCCAGTGGTTCCATTGATCTGTCCGGCAAGAAAGAGTCCCGGCATCTTCTTAACTTCGAGCGTTGGTTTCAGCTCCCGCGGATCGACGTGATCGTACTCGATCGCATAACCAGGCTGCAGAATCACCACCCGCTCAAGCCCGGGAATCGTGCGAATAAATACGTCCTGGATTTCGGCGGGCAGGGACGTCGAGATGCCGTTAGGATAAACGGTGCTATCGTCAAGCCCCTCAGGTTCAAGAAAGACCTGATGCCCGTCGCGCTCGCCGAACTTGACCAGCTTGTCCTCGATGGATGGGCAATAGCGCGGGCCGACACCCTCAATCTGCCCGGAATACATTGCGGAGCGCTGCAAATTCTCGATGATAATGCGGTGAGTCGCTTCGGTCGTCCGCGTCACACCGCATTCGATTTGCGGATTCACAATTCGGTCAGTGATGAACGAGAAGGGGACAGGCTCTTCGTCAGCGCCCTGACGGCCGACATTCTGCCAATCGATGGTAGCTCCATCGAGCCGCGCTGGCGTGCCGGTCTTTAGACGTCCCAACCGAAGACCAAGGCTCAAAAGTGTTTGGGAAAGCCCAACGGATGGTTCCTCACCGATGCGGCCGGCCGGAATCTTCTGATCACCGATATGAATGAGGCCTCGCAAGAACGTACCTGTCGTCAATACAACCGATCTGCATGAAAGAATCCGGCTATCTTTCATCACAACAGCCGCAACCCGCCCATTCTTGATGGATACATCGAACGCATCGCCTTCGATGATGGTCAGATTCTCAATGCTCTCAATCTCAGCGAGCATGGCCTGGCGATAAAGCTTACGATCGGCTTGCGTGCGAGGACCTTGAACGGCCGGACCCTTCTTCCGGTTTAGCATCCGAAACTGAATACCAGCCGCATCAGCCATACGACCCATGAGCCCATCCATAGCGTCGATCTCTCGAACGAGGTGACCCTTTCCAAGCCCGCCGATTGCTGGATTGCACGACATAACTCCAATGGTGTCGCGTCGATGGGTCACCAAGGCAGTCTTAGCGCCAAGACGCGCGGCCGCGGCCGCGGCTTCGCATCCAGCGTGCCCGCCGCCGATGACGATGACATCGAACCGTGAGGTATCCATTCTTCAAGCTCCTGAGATCGTCAGGTGATGCGCGATGTCGCCCGGCGAGTCAAGGCGTTTCACGTGAAACCCGCGACTGGTCGCGATTCGGATGTTTCACGTGAATCATTTTCCGATGCAGAATTCACCGAAGATGACATCAAGGAGGTTCTCGACATCGACACGTCCGGTAACGCGTCCCAAAGCATCGCCAGCCGCGCGCAGATCCTCCGCCCGGAGATCCAAACCACGGTTTGGGGCAAGAAGAGACGCTCGCAGAGCCGCCAATGACCTTTCAAGCGCCTCCCTATGGCGTGCCCGGCTCGGGATGGCCATGGACTGAGGATGCACCTTTTGCTTCAGACGTTGCACAATCAGACCCCGAAGTGCGTCCAGTCCGGTCCCAACTTCGGTCGAGATCAGGAGATCGTATTCTCTCATACTTCGGCGAGATAGATCAGATTTCGTGCCCACCAATACAGCGCTTTCTGGTGGCTCGTCCGTCCCAGTGTCTGTTGATAGGTCTTCGACAAAGATCAACAGGTCCGCTTCTGTGATGATCTTCTCGGCCCTCCGAATACCCTCACGTTCGACGATCTCATCCGTGTCGCGAAGACCAGCAGTGTCGTAGAGTTTGACAAGGTACCCGTCCATACTCAAATCGACTTGCAGGACATCTCTGGTCGTACCGGCGATGTCGGTGACGATCGCAACATCGCGCTTAGCCAAGGCATTCATGAGGCTGGACTTGCCGGCATTCGGCCTGCCTGCAATGACGACTTTGAAACCATCACGGATAATCTCACCAGCTTCCAGCTGCTCAAGGTGGCTGGCGAGCTCCTCTGCCAAGCTCGACACATCCGCCCAGACCTGATCGGATACTGAACCCGGAACATCTTCCTCATCGGGAAAATCAAGCTCAGCCTCGATCAATGCACGCGCGCGTGTCAGTCTTTCTGACCAGCCATAGTAAATGGAAGATAGGCCTCCGGAGCTCTGCTCGACAGCAAGACGTCGCTGCATCTCCGTTTCGGCAGCAATGAGATCTGCCAGGCCCTCGACCTCGATCAGATCCAGCTTCCCATTTTCAAAGGCACGCCGCGAGAATTCTCCTGCTGCTGCGGGTCGCAAATTTGGGAGTTCTGCGAGTTCGCGGTACAGAGCGTCGACAACCGCACGACCACCATGAAGATGAAGTTCAGCAACATTTTCACCAGTAAAGGAATGCGGTGCCGGGAAGAACAGGACGAGGCCGGTGTCGATCACGAGACCATTACGAGTCCGAATCGATCGCAGTACTGCCTGCCGCGAGGTCGGCAGTTCCCCAATGAGAGCGGCAAGCACAGCTGGCACGTCCTCTCCGCTGATTCGCACGACGGCTAGACCCGCCGGAACAGCGCCGCTCGACAGAGCGAATATCGTTTCCTTGTTGGGCATCATCTTCCCCCTCCAGTTCAAGGCTGAAGAGAACGTTCGTTCAAATAGGAAAGCCGGCCACAGCGGTGACCGGCTTTATCGAAGAATCCGGCTAAGGATTATGTATTCATAGAATCGAAGAAGTCCGGATTGTTCTTCGTCTGTTTCAGTTTGTCGATCAGGAACTCGATCGCGTCGGTCGTTCCCATCGGGGCCAGGATGCGACGCAACACGAAGATCTTCTGAAGATCCTGTCGCGGCACCAGCAGGTCTTCCTTACGCGTGCCGGACTTCAGGATATCCATCGCCGGGAAGATACGCTTGTCGGCGACCTTGCGGTCGAGAACGATTTCGGAGTTTCCGGTTCCCTTAAACTCTTCGAAGATCACTTCATCCATGCGGCTGCCGGTATCGATAAGAGCCGTTGCGATGATCGTAAGTGATCCGCCCTCTTCTATATTGCGCGCGGCGCCGAAGAAGCGCTTCGGGCGCTGCAGCGCGTTCGCATCAACACCACCCGTGAGGACCTTGCCGGAAGACGGGACAACAGTGTTGTAGGCGCGGCCCAGACGCGTGATCGAATCAAGCAGGATCACAACGTCGCGGCCGTGTTCCACGAGACGCTTCGCCTTTTCGATGACCATTTCGGCCACCTGGACGTGGCGCACAGCCGGTTCGTCAAAGGTCGAGGATATGACCTCGCCGCGAACGGAACGCTGCATGTCCGTAACTTCTTCCGGGCGTTCATCGATGAGAAGAACAATGAGATAGCACTCGGGATGATTCGCCGTGATCGAGTGTGCAATGTTCTGAAGGAGAACGGTCTTACCGGTGCGCGGGGGCGCGACGATCAGGCCGCGCTGACCCTTACCAAGCGGTGCCACGAGATCGATGACGCGCGGCGACAGGTCTTTGGTGGTGGGGACATCCAATTCCATCCTGAAGCGTTCATTCGGATACAGCGGCGTCAGGTTATCGAAATGCACCTTGTGACGAATCTTCTCGGGATCGTCGAAATTGATGGTGTTGACCTTCAGCAGCGCGAAGTAGCGCTCGCCTTCCTTGGGCCCGCGGATCGGGCCTTCGACTGTGTCGCCGGTCTTCAGCGAGAAACGGCGGATCTGCGATGGTGAGATATAGATATCGTCCGGGCCCGGAAGATAGTTCGCGTTGGCAGACCGCAGGAAACCAAAACCGTCCTGGAGAACCTCCACAACGCCTTCACCGATAATCTCTACGTCCTGGCTGGCGAGCACCTTCAGGATTGCAAACATCAATTCCTGTTTGCGCATCGTGCTCGCATTTTCGACCTCGAGCGATTCGGCGAATGCCAGCAGATCCGTCGGGGACTTACTCTTAAGTTCTTGAAGCTTCATTTCAGCCATGAAGTGACCATTACTCTTAAATTCTGGGGGGAAGGCGATGTCGAGGCTGTAACCGGTCCTGCGAAGGGATCGCAGACGATCGAACTTTACATACTGCCACAAGGATGAGGTGGACCGAAAATAGCGAGTAAGGTTCACCGCCGCAAGGGGGCTGCTTAAAATCAAGAAAATTTAACCGAATGGCCTTCCATCAGAACGGCTTGACCACTACCAGAATAACAATCGCGATCATCAATAGGGTCGGCGCCTCATTCATGAAACGCCAGTAGCGCGCCGACCGGCGGTTCTCATCGCGCTCGAACGCTCTGGCTGCGCGAGCGAAAAGGACGTGCACGGCCGTCAGGAGCACAACGAGACCAATCTTCGCATGCAGCCAGCCACCCTGAAAGCCGTAGACCGACCAAGTGAGATAGAGCCCAAAGATCCAGGTAAGCATCATTGCCGGGTTCATGATCACCTTCAGCAAGCGACGTTCCATGACCTTGAAGGTCTCGGACTGCGTCGAGCCAGGCTCGGCGTCGGTATGATAAATGAAGAGTCGCGGCATGTAGAAGAGGCCGGCCATCCACGAAATTACTGCGATGATATGGAGCGCCTTGATCCACAGATAGAGATCATTTGGATTCCACAGAAATAGCCCCACGGCCAGAAATCCGAAGAACAGGATAGCAAAGTGCGCACGGCGGCGCGCATAAGTGCCAGGCTTCTCATCTGTCTGCTTTTCCATGTGCTATCGGCTCCAGCTGCGAACATGCTCGACAAGCAGCTGGACGTTCTGAGGGTCGGCCTGGGGAGTAATTCCATGGCCAAGATTGAATATCAGTGGACCGTCGCCAAGCTTCTCGAGGATGTCGGTGACCCCCTCCTCGAGCGCCGCGCCGCCGGCAACGACGCGCATCGGATCGAGATTGCCTTGTACGGCTCCATCCTTTTGCAGTTCTACAGCAAAATCCAAGGGCACCGACCAATCAAGCCCGATCGCATCTGCCTTCGTTTTCTGGCGGTAGTCCTTCAGCAGGAACCCGGCTCCCTTAGCGAAGGCTATAACCCGAGCGTTCGGTCGCCGCGCCTTGATGGAGGCGATCATCCGCGCCACAGGCTTTACCGCAAACGCCTCGAACTCCCGCTCGCCGAGAACACCAGCCCAGGAATCGAAGATCTGTACGGCATCTGCACCCGCATCGATCTGCGCAATCAAATAGTCGGCCGACACCTCGGCCAGGACCGCAAGCAAATGTTCGAACGCCTTCGGATGCTTATAGGCAAAGAGGCGAGCGGGAGCCTGATCGGGCGTGCCATGGCCAGCGATCATATAGGTCGCAACCGTCCACGGAGCACCACAGAAGCCGAGAAGGGTCGTTTCACCCGACAGCTCCTTCCGCAGGCGCGCAACCGTTTCCAAGACCGGCTGCAGATAATCGATGATATGGTCGGTCTTGATCCGGAAGATTCCCGCTTCGTCGATGGGATCCATCTGCGGTCCATGGCCCTCCGTGAAGCGAACGTTCCGCTTCATCGCATCCGGAATCACCAAGATGTCAGAGAAGAGAATTGCCGCATCAAAGCCATAGCGGCGAATAGGCTGAAGAGTGACCTCCACGGCATGTTCAGGCGAATAACAGAGATCAAGGAAGCTTCCGGCCTTCGCGCGCGTTTCCCTGTACTCAGGAAGGTATCGTCCAGCCTGTCTCATCAGCCAGATTGGAGGAGGGCTGAGGGTTTCGCCATCCAAGACCCTCATGATTTTCCGGCGGCTTTCACCCACGCGCTTCTTCCCTATAAAAAATCTAAGATATTTTAAAAGGTTTCTATTTCTTAGAGTCTGTTTCTATCAAGGATTAAAATTAATCCACTGCCGGAGCCTTTTGTCGCGCCACCGCAAGTTCGCAGCAATTGAGTGGCGGGCTCTTGGCCTGAAATCGTGGATAAATCAGAAAACGCAAATTATTCCAATCGGATAAGATATCCGGCAGGTTCGGTTGAACTGTGGAAAAAACATAGATTGTGGTCGAACTGTCAATCGCTATCCACGGAACCAACAGGCCGCGTTGTCGGCTCCCGCGAAATTCGATTTGTGGAAAAGGTGACATGTTTTCCCTTGCCTAACCCCCTCGGGCTCTCTTAGCTCTCCATTGTCCAGTCTTTTCAACAGGCCACGGAAAATAGCGTGGAGAACCGCACGAACTTCTTCCATCTGCATCTGATTTCTGACTCGACTGGCGAAACGCTGATTTCCGCCGGGCGCGCGGCGTCAGCACAATTCAAGTCCGCGCAGCCGATCGAGCACGTCTACCCACTCGTTCGCAATCGCAAGCAGCTTTTGCAGGTTCTCCAATCGATCGACAGTCAGCCAGGTATCGTTCTCTACACGATTGTCGACCGGGAGCTCGCGACCCTCATTGACCAACGCTGCGCGGAGATGGGCGTTGCGTCAGTGAACGTGCTCGAACCTGTCATGAACGCATTCCAGATTTATCTCGGTGCACCGTCGCGTCGGCGCGTTGGCGCGCAGCACGTGATGAACGCAGGCTACTTCGCGCGTATCGAAGCACTCAACTTCACGATGGATCATGACGACGGCCAGATGCCCGATGACTACAATGATGCTGACGTCGTCATCATTGGCATCAGTCGGACGTCGAAAACGCCGACCAGCATCTACCTTGCGAATCGTGGCATCAAGACAGCCAATATTCCGGTCGTCCATGGTGTGCCGCTCCCGGAAAGCCTGTTCGCCGCGACCAAACCTTTGATCGTCTGCCTGATTGCCACGACCGATCGGATCTCTCAGGTCCGCGAGAATCGCATTCTTGGAGCGACGCCTGGTTTCGACCGAGGGCAATACACTGACCGAGCCGCCATATCAGAGGAGCTCAAATACGCTCGATCGCTCTGTGCTCGGCACAATTGGCCACTCATCGACGTGACCCGCCGTTCCATCGAGGAGACGGCGGCAGCAATTGTTGCTCTCCGTCCGAAGCTGCGTTAAGCGCTGCCGCAGCAGACCTGTTCGAGGCTCCATGACACCCAAGCTTATTCTCGCATCCTCAAGTCCGTTCCGCCGCATGCTGATGCAAAATGCTGGTCTCGCATTCGAGGCCCATGCAGCTCACATTGATGAGCGTGCGGTCGAAGCGCCTCTCGAAAGAGAAGGTGTCACGCCTGATGCTGTCGCCCTCGTTCTTGCCAAGGCAAAGGCAAAGGAGGTTAGTGATCGCTTTCCGGCTTGCCTTGTGATCGGCTCGGATCAAACGATGTCGCTCGGCCCGCAGACCTTTCATAAGCCTAAGGACATGGCCGATGCCGCGAACCACCTTGGAGTGCTGTCGGGCAAGACGCACCGGCTGAACAGCGCGATTGCGATCGCTTACGACGGCGACATCGTCTGGGAGCATGTTTCACACGCAGAGCTTACGATGCGTTCGCTCGGTGCCGATTTCATCCAGCGGCATTTGAAGCGCGTCGGAGAGAAGGCGCTTGCGAGCGTCGGCGCTTACCAACTCGAAGGAGAGGGGCTTCAATTGTTTTCGCGGATCGACGGCGACTATTTTACAATCCTGGGATTGCCGATGCTACCGTTGTTGGAGAAACTGAGAGAATTGGGTGCCATTGATGGATGATTCACGTGAAACATTTGGGCCTCGGGCCTTCGTCACGGGGTTTCCCATCAAGCATTCCCGGTCGCCTCTCATCCATGGCCACTGGTTGAAGACACTTGCACTCCCAGGGTCCTATCGCGCCCATGAAGTTGCGCCGGCCGATTTTCCAGCCTTTGTCGCGTCGCTGAAGAGCGGCGCCTCCGACTTCGTAGGCGGCAACGTCACCATCCCGCACAAGGAAATGGCGTTCAAACTTGCTGACGATCCGGACGCACTTTGCGAAGAGCTTGGTGCGTCCAATACACTTTGGATGGAGGAGGGTCGGCTCAAGGCGACGAACACGGATGGATGCGGCTTCACCGCAAATCTGGATGAGCGACATCCGCACTGGGATAAGGCGCAGTCGGCCGTCGTCCTCGGTGCCGGTGGCGCGAGCCGCGCCATCATCCAGGCTCTGCGCGATCGCGGTGTCAAGGAAATTCATCTGGTCAACAGGACGGTCGAGCGCGCTCAGGAATTGGCGGATCGGTTTGGGCCGAGCGTAAATGCGCATTCGATGGCGGCTTTGTCGGAAGTCATGCGCGGTGCCGGCCTTTTCGTCAACACGACCTCATTGGGCATGGACGGCGAGGATGCCCCACGGATCGATTTTTCGCCGCTGCTCTCGGATGCTGTCGTAACCGATATCGTCTATGTCCCTCTAAAGACGCCCTTCCTTATGCAAGCCGAGCAGCAAGGATTTGCCGTTGTCGACGGACTAGGCATGCTATTGCATCAAGCCGTTCCTGGCTTCGAGAAGTGGTTCGGGCATCGCCCCAAGGTCGACGAGAAGCTACGCACGCTCGTTATCGAGGACATGGACAAGCACTGATGTTACGGATCGGATTGACCGGCTCGATTGGGATGGGCAAATCAACAATGGCAAAGCTCTTCGCGGAAGCGGGAGTGCCTGTGAATGATTCCGATGCCGTCGTCCATGATCTCTATGCAGGGGAGGCAGCGCCCCTGGTCGACGCTGCCTTTCCCGGAACAATGAAGAACGGTGCTGTCGATCGCCAGGAACTCGGTCGCCAGCTGACTGGAAGTCCTGATGGGTTCAAGCGCCTTGAAGCCATCGTCCACCCGCTTGTGAGAAAGCGTGAGGCGGAGTTCATCGAACGCGAGCAGCAACGCGGCTCAGGGATGGTGCTGCTCGATATCCCGCTATTGTTCGAAACGGGAGCCGAGAGCAGGGTCGATGTTATCGTGGTCGTCAGCTGTGATCCACAGATACAGCGGGAGCGCGTACTTGCGCGGCCGGGTATGACAGTGGAAAAATTCAACATGATTCTTGCCCGCCAAACGCCGGACGTCGAAAAGCGGGCAAGGGCCGACTATGTGATCGATACCGGACACAGCATCGAAACGGCCAGAAAACGGGTCGCGGAGATTATCTCGGATTTGAGACGGCGGCTCGCCAGTGGGGAATTCCTGAATGCGTGAGATCATTTTCGATACGGAAACCACGGGGCTGGATAACCGCGTAGACCGGATTATCGAGATCGGTGGTATTGAGCTTTTCAATCATTTCCCGACCGGCAATACGATCCACATCTACATGAATCCGGGCGACCAGAAGGTGCACCCGGACGCGCTTGCCGTGCACGGCATCACCGATGAATTCCTGAAGGACAAGCCTTCATTCGCAGACGTTGCGCAGCAAATTATCGATTTCTTTGGCGACGCGAAGTGGATTGCGCATAACGCCACATTCGATATGGGCTTTATAAACGCGGAATTAGCCCGACTTGATTTGCCGCCGATCCTGCCCGACCGCGTGCTCGACACGCTGTCAATGGCGCGCCGCAAGCATCCGATGGGCCCCAATTCACTCGACGCGCTTTGCCGTCGCTATGGCATCGACAATGCGCATCGTACGAAGCACGGCGCGCTTCTCGACTCTGAACTGCTTGCCGATGTCTACATCGAGATGATCGGCGGACGCCAGGCCGCACTTGTGCTAGGAAACGCCGCAAGCAACTCGGCCGGGCAGGAAATAGTGGTCGAAGAGATCATCATCGCGCTCGAACGGCCGCGGCCCCTTGCGCCACGCCTCAGCGAAGCCGAGCAGCAAGCCCATGACGCACTGATTGCCAAACTCGGCGCGAAGGGTGTTTGGGGAAAATACGATCTCACAAACTAAAAATGCCCGGTCGTGACCCGGGCATCGCGTTTCGTTCTAGCGTGTTATACGCGCGCTGTCAGTTCGTGGTCGTCTGGACCTTGGCACGCGCCTGCTCTTCGGCAACCCGCTGCGCAAACATCTGAGAGAAATCGATTGGATCGATCATCAGCGGCGGGAAGCCACCATTGCGCGTGACATCGGCAATGATCTGACGTGCGAACGGGAAGAGCATGCGCGGGCACTCGATGAAGAGAACCGGTAGCATGTGCTCTTGCGGGAAACCGGCAATCCGGAAGACGCCGCCATAGACGAGTTCGGTATGGAATACCGTCTTATCGCCATCCTTGGCTTCGGCATTCAGAGACAGAACGACGTCGAAATCCGTATCGGAGAGCGGATTGGCGTTGACGTTGACATTGAT
>Ga0075365_10001382_pt1 | contig 10922 bp, 6 predicted proteins | sample EndMetdeltDD1765_FD_71387 | JGI IMG/M metagenome (GOLD analysis project Ga0075365, IMG submission 71387) | Populus endosphere microbial communities from Tennessee, USA - Endosphere MetaG P. deltoides DD176-5 | ecosystem: Host-associated > Plants > Roots > Endosphere | place: USA: Tennessee... | reverse complement strand
TGTAGGCGAGGGCGTCGTCTTCCGTCCACGTTCGGACGACGTGACCGCCGCGCAGGAGCTTCACCGTCACGTTCACGGGGGCGTAGGCGCGAAAGCGATAGGCCAGCTTGAACCTGCCCCGGCGGTCCACGAAGCCGGTGTGCGGGTGCAGGTCGGAGTCGAGGACCTTGAAGCTCCCTCGATCCGGCAGCCGCGTCGCAGAGACGATTCGCAGCCGCTTGCGGAGCGTCGCCCGGTCGCCGCTCCGCTCGACGACTCTCGGAGGCCCCGTTTCCGCGCGGCGAGGCACGCGCACCATCACGCGGTGGGTTCCGGAGGCCTCCGGCTTCGCGAGGACCCGGTGCCGGTGGGCCCGAAAGCTGACCTTTACCACGTGGTTCAGGCCGCTTCCCGTGATCCTGACGAGGGACCGGCCGGCGGCGGTCTGCTTGCCCGCGCAGCCCTCGATGCAGCGCAGGTCGGTCGGTCTCGGCGCCGATCCGGCGGCCGCCGGTCCCGCCGCCACGCACGCGCCGAGGGCGAGGGCGCTCGCGGCGGTGACGAAGGCGAGCCGACGAAGGTGGGTTGGGCGGCGGGCGGAGCCGCGGCGCGGGTCGCCGCTCAGCTCCAGGAGTCCCACTTCTTGAGGTGCCTCGTGACCGCCTTCATGAAGTTGCCGCCCTCATACCAGCCCGGTGCCGACCACTCCTCGAAGTGCAGGTGGCACCCACTGGCGTCCCCGGTCGCGCCGACCTTCCCGATCTTCTGGCCGGTCCTCACCTTCTCGCCCTTGTGAAGGCGCGACGGCTTCTCCATGTGCATGTAGACGTAGTCGTGTCCCGTGCCCTTGCCGTCGATGACGATGTAGTTGCCGGCGGCCGACTGGTAGGCCTCGTACTGGACCCGCCCGCCGCGTGCCGCCTGCAGGGGCGTCCCGCATGCCGCCCCGACGTCCTGGCCCTGGTGGGTGTGGCCGGCTCTCGGCGCCCCGACCCCATCCCAGTACTCATGCGGGCCCCGGACGGGGAACTTGTACGGGCGGTACCGGAAGCCGGCGGTGTCCGACGAGGAGAGCTTGCCGCTCTGGGGGCCGACCCGGAACTTGTAGTCGCCGCTGGGCACGGAGCGCTTCGACCCGCTCACCTTCCCGTTCCAGCTCGCGGAGTGCTCCATGTTGGGCTCCTGCGCGTCCTTGGTGATGGTGTCGACGACCTCGTCCGTCTTGCGGTTGATCACGTCGATGCGGACATCCACCGACTCGGTGTTCGTGAACACGTACTTCACCTTCGGCTTCTTCTTGCCGTCGTAGTACGCGGTCCGGGGCTTCGCGGTCAGCTCCTTGAGCTTGAACGCGCCCGCGTCGGGGATGGCGCTCGGCGCGATGATCTTGATCGAGGTGGGGGAGGTGGACGTGTTGTCGAAGGGGTCCTTGACCTTGGGGCGGCCGGTGGCCGCGCCGGAGGGGATCGTCGCGGTGACGCTGTGGCCCGCGACGGAAGCGGGCTTGACCTTGAGCTTGCCGCCGTCCTTGGCCTCGAACAGGACCCTGCTGACCCCGCCGAGATGCTTGCCCGAGAGCTGCACCGTCGAGTCGGTCGTGGCCTTGTGCATGCCGCCGCACGTCTCGATGCAGACCGCGTCGCTGAGCTCCGGCGGGTCCATGGGGGTGGTTCCGCCTCCGCCGCCGTCGGCCGATGCCACACCCGCACCGGCGCAGAGGCAGGCGATGGCGATCGCGGGCGCCGCGGCCGCTGCTCTGCGTCCTCGCCCTTTCGGCGTACTGGTGCGGGCCCTCAAATCGCTCTCCTTGTCGGGCCTACGGGGTTAGCTGTCGGGCTCGCGCCGAAGAGCGGCGCTACGAACGCGTGTGTTCGATTCGCCCCTGGGACGGTTTCGACACCGCCCCTCCGGTTCCCCCGCTCCGGTGCGGCATGGCCGCGCCGGATTCGGCAGGTCATCTGGGCGGCCGCAGTATAGCCCTGGCGGCGGTCGCCGGCGCCCCTTCAAGGCACCGGCCGGACCGCCGGCCGAGGGCTGGTCCGCCCGCCTCGGATTCGCCCCACTATCATCACGCGGGCCGCGCCCGTACGCCCGGGGGCGGCTTTTCATGGTCGCCGTGCGCGACGCCCGGACGATGAAGACCTACGTAGCCACACCCGCAAACCGCCAGCGCGACTGGTACGTGGTCGACGCCGAGGGCCAGACCCTCGGGCGCCTCGCCACCCAGATCGCCGATGCGCTGCGCGGCAAGCGGAAGCCCGAGTACACGCCGCACTGCGACACGGGCGACTTCGTCGTGGTCGTGAACGCCGAGAAGATCCGCGTCACCGGCAACAAGACGAACGACAAGCTCTACTACCGCCACAGCGGGTATCCCGGCGGCCTTCGGTCGCGGACTCTCGGGGAGATGCTCGAGCGCCAGCCCGAGGAGGTCATTCGCAAGGCCGTCAAGGGGATGCTGCCCCGGAACCGCCTTGCCCGCCAGCAGCTGCGCAAGCTGAAGGTCTACGCCGGCCCGGAGCACCCGCACGGGGCGCAGATGCCGAAAGAGATGGAGGTCCAGTCCTAGTGACTGACGACGAAGCTCGCGACACTGAGCAGCCGGACGAGAACCCCGACGCCCCCGGACGCGAAGCGGAGGAGGCGTCGGGCAGTGATTCCGAAGAGCAGCCTTCCCAGGAGCTGCAGGCGGAAGAGCCTCAGGCCGAGGAGCCGGCCGCTGAGGCCGAACAACCCGCCGAGGAGCCGCAGGCGGAAGAGCCGGCGGCTGAAGAGCCGGCCGCAGAGACCGAGCAACCCACCGAGGAGCCGGCTGCCGAGGAGCAGCAGGACGAGCAGCCCGCTGCGGCCCCCGACGCCCCCGGACGCGAAGCGGAGGAGGCGTCGGGCAGTGATTCCGAGGAGGCGTCGGGCAGTGGTTCTGGGAAGGCGAAGGACGTGCCGCCCGGCGCCGAGCTCGAGCCGATCAAGATCGAGCCCCAGCGCGAGCTGAGCGCCGAGGAGCGCGCCCGCATGGAGGCCGAGGAGGAAGAGCGCGCCCGCGCCGAGGCCGAGGCCACCGACGACTCCGGCGAGGAGCCGGGCCCCGCTCGCGAGGCCGTGGTCGAGCTCGACGCCAGCGCCCGCATCCAGGCGACCGGCAAGCGCAAGACCTCGATCGCCCGCGTCGTGCTTCGCCCCGGGAGCGGCGAGTTCCAGATCAACAAGCGCACGCTCGAGGACTACTTCCCGCGCCATCAGCACCAGACGTTTGTCCGCCAGCCGCTCCTGACCTCGGGGTACGAGGGCAAGGTCGACGTGCGGGTGCGCGTCCACGGTGGCGGGATCGCCGGCCAGGCGGGCGCCGTCCGCCACGGCATCGCCCGGGCGCTCACCGAGATCGACCCCGAGCTGCGAGGCGAGCTCAAGCGCCGCGGCCTGCTCACACGCGACGCCCGTGCCAAGGAGCGCCGCAAGGCCGGGCTGAAGAAGGCCAGAAAGCGGCCGCAGTTCTCCAAGCGCTGAGGCACCCGTCCCCCGGCGCGCTGCCGGGCCTCAAAATGGCGGCCTCATGAATTCGACCAAGCTCTTCGGGACGGACGGCGTTCGCGGCATCGCCGGGACGGAGCTGACCGCGGAGCTCGCCCTGTCGCTCGGACGTGCGGCCGCGATGAACGCGGGCGCGGAGCGACCGCAGGTGCTCATCGTCCGCGACACGAGAGAGTCCGGGCCGATGCTCGAGGCAGCCCTGGCCGCGGGCGTGGCCGAGGGGGGCGGCGATGCCCTGCTCGCCGGCGTGCTGCCCACGCCGGCGGCGTCGGTGCTGGTGCGCCGCCTGGGGTTGGACATCGGCGCTGTGGTGTCGGCCTCCCACAACCCGTGGCAGCACAACGGGATCAAGTTCTTCGGCCCGGACGGCCGCAAGCTGGACGACGAGCTGGAGGCCGACATCGAGCAGCACGTCGCCGAGAGCGGCGCTCCGAGTCCAAGCGTCGGGCGAGTCAGGGCGCTCGAGGGCTCCCTGGACGACTACGTGCGCGAACTGACCGCGAGGTTCCGCCTCGACCTGTCGGGGCGGCGGATCCTGCTCGACTGTGCGCACGGCGCGAGCTATCGCGCCGCGCCGCTGGTCTTCGAGCGGCTCGGGGCGACGGTCGAGGTCATCGGGGACGCGCCGGACGGGCGCAACATCAACGAGGGCTTCGGCTCCACCCACCCGGATGCGATCGCCCAGGCAATCGCATCGTCCGGAGCGGACGTCGGCTTCGCCTTCGACGGCGACGCCGACCGAGTGATCGCCGTCGACGGGGAGGGCACCGTCCACGATGGCGACGAGCTGATCGCCCTGGCCGCCACCCATCTGTCGAGTACCGGCGAGCTAAAGGGAGGCGGCGTCGCGGTGACAGTCATGAGCAACTACGGCTTCCACGACGCGATGAAGGAGGCGAGGATCGAGGTGGCCACCACGCCGGTCGGCGACCGGAACGTCTCGGAGGAGCTCGAGCGCCGCGGCTGGGCGCTCGGTGGCGAGCAGTCGGGTCACATCATCTGGACCGAGTACGGGCCGACCGGCGATGGGATTGCGGCCGCCCTGCTCGTGGTGAGCGCGCTGGAGGGCGTGCAGCTTGCGGATTCGATCCCGATGAGGAAGCTCCCTCAGGTGCTCGAGAACGTGGAGATCGCCGACCGCGCGGCGCTCGACGACGCGAGCGCCCTGTGGGACGCGGTGAACCGCGAGAACGAGGCGCTGGAGGGTCGCGGGCGAGTGCTCGTGAGGCCGTCCGGCACCGAGCCCCTCGTCCGGGTGATGGTCGAGGCGCCCGAGGAGGCCGAGTGCCGCGAGGTCTGCGGCCGCCTCGTCGAGCTCATCGGCCGCGAGCTCTCCTAGGCCACCTTCGCGCCTCGAGCTAGCCGCCCGACTCCGCGCAGACGTCGGGGTATGCCCCGCACCACTCGGGTGGCAGGGTGTCCTGCCACTTGTAGTGCACGAGGGTCTGGGTCTTGAAGTTGCTGTCAAAGAACTGCTCCGGGTCCAGCCCGAGCTGCCGCGAGCCATCCGCGTTCGTGCCATGGCCGAACACCGCGTTCATGACCGACGCATCGGGCCAGGTCATCTTGTAGGGCTGGTCGAAGGTCCCCTCGCCTGTGACGGATCCGAGGGCGTCGATCTGCCATGTGTCGCCGCTGGACCTGGCGGGTACCCCCGCGCGCCGTCGGCCGTCGGTGATCTGATGGCCGTAGCTGGGCATGTTCCGGTAGATCGGCCTGGCGAGCTGGTCGGGTTGGGGGAGCTGGCCGAACGGCACGCATCCCCCGAGGTTGCACCCGGGTCCGTAGGCGGAGTAACTGTCGGTTCCGTCGACCCTGGTCCGCCACCAGGGCTGAAGCCTGTAGAGGTTGTACCTGGCGGGCAGCAGCTGACCGTAGGCCCACGCGTTGGTGGTGGCGAGGAGAGCCGACTTGGCGGCTGTCTGGTCCGCCGGCGTGTACTCCCAGTCAGAGTGCTCATATGGGCAGTCCGCCCAGTCCTCCCTGAACTGTGATGCGCACGAGCCGACCGTCTTGAGCTTGGCGTAGTCGGCCACGATCACGTGTGGGAGCCCGGTCTTGAGCATCGCTCGCGCACCATCCAAGCGATCGGCCAGGTCCGTCCCTACCTGGGCCACACTCGAAGGGAAGTCGTCCTCCACCGGCTTACCAGCCTTGGTCTCCGCCAGTCCGACGACAAGGTCGTAGGCATCGTTCACTGCGATGAACGCCTCCCCGACCTCAGGGGTTATCTCCAAGAGGCCCCTGCCAAAGTCGAAGAAGTCCTCGATGCTGGCTTCGATCGAAGAGCTCTTGTCCGCGCCCACGTTGCCGTTGATATTCGCCGCCATGCTCTGCAGGCTCGCCCAGTCCTTGAGTGCGCCGTCCGCGAACGGCTGCGCGAGCGAGTTGAAGTAGCCCTGTGTCGTCTCGAGCCACCCGATCTCCCCGGTGACCCTGGCCGGATCCGTGCCGGCGAGCTCCTCCTTTGCCCAGTCCAGGTCATCCGCTGTCCACGTCCCGGCGCAGAGCTTCGAGTTAGCCGGCTGCTGCGACCACCGCACGAGGTCGGGGTACTTGAGTCCCTGGATCTCGGCCCCAACCTTGTCCCAGCCCGTGTCCTGGGTCCAGTACTGGCTTCGGATGTCGGTCCCGAGGAGATTCATGCCGATCCAGCAGATCGCCGCGGTGCGGCCCTCGTTGCCGCGCTCGGGCCATTGGGTCGGTTGCTGGAAGGCGACGTGCATGAGCTGCGCGCTCCCGGTCCCAAGTGAGCCGTCCGCCGATGCGGAGCCGATGAGTGGTGAGCCTTGAAGCTCGAACCGATAATTGGGTCCTGTGCGGGCCAGCGTGCCGGACATCGGCGCCGAGTTCAGCGGCCCGCTGCCGGTGCCGGTGATCCCATCGCCGACGGTCTCATCTCCCTGACCCGGGCCCCTGTTGCTCGTCGAGAGGAGCGTGTAGGAGTTGTGGCCGTACAGGGCCGGGTCGAGCATCTTGTAAAAGGCGTTACGCGTTCCACCGAGCCGCTCGACCTCGTCCACGAGGCCACTGACGGCTGCGTTGATCCCGTCGTCCGGGGCGGTGATGTGGGAGTTCCTGTAGTACTGGATCACCGGCGAGCCGAGGCTCTCGACGATGACGAGCTTCTGATGCTGTCCATCGACCGTATTGGCGTCGTGGATCTTGTTTCGCATCGCCGTCAGCTGCCCGACGAGCGCCGATCTGTCGGAGTGATCCGTCTCGTACCAGTAGGAGTCCCCATTGAGCGTCTGCGCGTCCAGGACGACGACCTGGAACCCGCCGCCGTCACGAATCCCGCCCGGGAAATCCTGAGGAAAGCTCGTGTCTCCGACCTGGATCACGTTGTGGGACGGGGTCGAGCCGTCCGCCGCGGTGTCGAAGTCGACGTGGTCGTATCCCGTGAACGCGTAGTGATTGCCGTTGTTGAACACGAGATACCCCTGCATCCGACCAGCGCCCATACGCGTCGATGTGGCGACGGAGTGCCAGTCGCCCTCGCCCGGCTTCGTGCCAGGCACCCCGATCGCGGAGATTCCGCCGGCCGCACAGAGCTGAGTCGGCTGGTCGTCGAATCCGGTTGCTGAGACTCCAATACGCGACAGCACGGGTTCGAGGCCCACCGGGACCTCGTCGTCGCCCGGATTGCAGGCACCGTTGAAGTAGGCGTTGGGGGGGTACGGATTGGTCACGATCGCGATCTCGTCGGGTCCCAGCCGGGCGAGGTCGCTCGACAGGTCCCGAGGGCAGTCGGCGCTGCGCTGGCACGTGTAGGTCTTGTTCGCCAGGTCGGCGAGCTGCCCGGTCACCGGAGTCAACGTCTTGCGGTCCAGGGCCACGAGCTGCGCCCAGACCTCGTATGGATCATCGGCCTCCGGCTTGTAGACCTGATCGCCGACCTTGACCGCGGTCAGCGTGTCGCCGGTTGGGAACATCGTGTCGACCGGGACGGCCGGCGGCGGATCGACCTTGACGGCGGTGGTGTCGAACGCGCTCTTGCCGTCCCCGGCGGGCACCGACACCTGCAGGCTGTAGCGCCCCGGTGCCTCGGGCGTGAAGGTCGCCTTGCGCCCGGAGCCCCGAGGGGCGGTCAGTGGACTGCCTGGAGGCGCGTCGGTGGTGCTCCATTCGAACTGGGACCCGCCTGCCTGCCCGGCCGCCGGCCGCTGGGCACTCGTTTTCGAGTGTCCTCTGGGCGGTTCACGGAACCTGCCCTTCAGGAGCACTTGGGCGCCCAGCGCGACGGTGCGGTCGATCCCGGCGCCTATCAATGGGCGGCCCTTCCAGACGCGGAACTTGGCGCCGTCGGTGCGGTGGTGCCCGACGCGGACGTGCAGCCGATTGCGGCCATGGTGAAGGCCGTAGCTGAGCGAGACCTCGAGCTTGCGGACGCCGTGGTGAGAGGGCCGCGAGAAGTACTTCGCGATCGGGTGGCCGTTGAGCTGGGCCCGGAAGCGGTGGGGCTTCCTCCCGGTGTGGACGCGGACCAGGACGGGCTTGGCCGGGACGCCCTTCCCGGACTTTGGGGAGAGGATCACGTGCCTGCCCTTGGCTGCGACGGCGGGCGCCGACAAGCCGGAAGCCGCCGGAACCGCAACCGCGCATGTCAGCGCGACCAACCCGGTGGCGGTCCTTGTTCCCCTCATCGATCCCTTCCCGACCATGTCGCTTCCTTGCTGGCGGGCGTTCCATCGCCCGACCGGGCGATTATCGCCTCTCTATCGCGGGTGCGCAAGGGTCGATATGAGGAATTTCGATGGAGGCGTTGCGCCTGGCAAGTACGTGGAGCGCCCGGCAGGCCTCTACCCTTACTCGCCTCCTATGTGCGGCATCGTCGGATATGTCGGGGGCCGTCCCTGCCGTGACCTGCTGGTGGCCGGGCTCGAGAAGCTCGAGTACCGGGGATATGACTCTGCCGGGATCTCGCTGCTCACCGACGGGCACGTGGAGACCGTTCGGGCGGTCGGGAACCTCTCCAACCTGCGCGCGGCGATCGGCCTCGACGCCGACACGCCCGTGTCGGCCGAGGGCGGGGTTGCGGTGGCGACTCCGCCGGCGACAATCGGCCTGGGTCACACCCGCTGGGCCACGCACGGTCGTGTCACCGAGGAGAACGCGCACCCGCACGGCGACTGCACGGGCCACATCCACATCGTCCTGAACGGGATCGTCGAGAACCACACGGAGCTCCGCCGCGAGCTGTCCGAGTCCGGACACGCGTTCAGCTCCGAGACCGACGCGGAGATCGTCGCCCACATGATCGAGAAGCACTACGACGGCGATCTGACCGAGGCGGTGCGCAACGCCTTCGCCGAGCTTCGCGGCCACTATGCGTTCGTCGCCATGCACGCCGACCACCCGGACGTGCTCGTCGCGGCACGGCAGGAGTGCCCTTTGATCGTCGGCGTCGGCGAAGGCGAGACCTTCGTCGCATCCGCCATCCCCGCGTTCCTCGCCGAGACCCGCGACGTCCTTGGCCTGAAGAACGGGGAGATCGTGACCGTCACCCCCGAGGGCGCGCGGATCGTCGAGGTCGACGGGACGCCGGTCGAGCGCGAGATCGAGGAGGTGACCTGGGACGAGGAGGCGGCCGAGAAGGGCGGCTACTCGACCTTCATGCTCAAGGAGATCCACGAGCAGCCCGACGCCGTCGCCGAGACGATCACCGACCGCATCCCGGACGCCGACAGCGTGGACCTCTCGGAGCTCGAGATCTCGCAGGAGTTCCTGAACGACCTGCGGCGCATCGTGATCGTCGCCTGCGGCACCAGCTACCACGCCGGCCTGGTCGGGCGCTACGCGATCGAGCAGTGGGCGCGGGTCCCCGTCGAGATGGACATCGCCTCGGAGTACCGCTACCGCGACCCGGTCGTGGGGACGAACGACCTTGTCGTCGGCATCACCCAGTCCGGGGAGACGGCGGACACCCTGGCCGCCATGCGGCTCGCCCGCGAGCGCGGGGCGAAGGTGATGGCTCTCACCAACGTCATGGGCAGCCAGGCGACCCGTGACGCTGACACGGTGCTCTACACCCGCGCCGGCCTCGAGATGGGCGTCGCGGCGACCAAGACCTTCACCGCTCAGACCGCGGCGATGTACCTGCTCGGCATCTGGCTGGCGCAGTCGCGCGATGCGTGGCCGCCGGAGAAGATCGCCGAGGTGATCGCCGAGCTCAAGGGGATCCCGTCGAAGATCGGCACCACGCTCGCCTCGGTCGAGGAACGCGTCCGGGCGATCGCCCGGTCGCACGCGGAGGCACGCTTCTTCCTCTATCTCGGCCGCAACATCGGTCTTCCCGTGTGCCTGGAGGGCGCGCTGAAGATGAAGGAGATCTCGTACATCCCGACCGACGCGTACGCAGCGGGGGAGATGAAGCACGGCCCGATCGCCCTGCTCGACGAGTCGACGCCAGTCGTCTGCGTTGCCACCGACAGCCCCATCCTGGAGAAGGTGCTGTCGAACATCGCCGAGGTGAGGGCCCGGGGCGCGGATGTGATCGCGATCGCGACCGAGGGCAACACGCAGGTGGCCGAGGTGGCCGACCAGACGCTCTACGTGCCCAAGACCGACTGGGTGCTCCAGCCGATCCTCGCGGTGCTCCCGCTCCAACTGCTCGCCTACCACGTGGCTAGGCTCAACAACCTGAACGTGGACCAGCCTCGTAACCTTGCGAAGACGGTGACGGTGGAGTGATCCGGAGGGGGGCGATCGTCCTCGCCGCGTTCGCGGCGCTGCTGCTCGCTGGCTGCGGTGGCGGTGGCGGGGCCGACGACGAGCTTGCCTCGCTTGCGCCCGCGGACGCGCCCCTCTACCTGGAGTCGGTGATCCGGCCCGAGGGGGGGCAGAAGGACGCGATCGAGTCGCTGGCGTCGCGGGTCGGTGGCATCCAGGAGCCGGGCGCCGCGATCGTCGGCAGGCTGAACTCGACGCTGGCGGAGGCGGGGACCGGCGCCAGCTACGAGAACGACGTCGAGCCCTGGCTCGGCGAGCGGGCCGCGATCTTCTTCCAGTCGTTCCAGAGCGATCCCCCGTTTGCGATCGTCATCGAGACCACGGACTCCGGTGCGGCGCAGGCGTTCCTCGACAAGGCCGCCGCCTCCGCGAACGGAGGCAAGAAGGCCACCTACAACGGCGTGGAGTACTTCGAGGCGACGGGTGAGGCGGGGACCTTCGCCGTCGGTGTCGTCGACGACTTCCTGGTCTTCGGCACACTCGACGAATTCAAGGCAGTGGTTGACGCGTCGAACGGGTCCTCCCTCGCCGACTCGAGCGACTTCCAGGACGCGACCGCGACCGTGCCCTCCGACAACCTGGGGCTCGGATACGTCAACTCCGCGAAGGCCGTCGGCGCCATCTCCTCCACGATGAGCCCGCTCGAGGCGGCGGCGCTCAAGCCCCTCCTGTCGACGCTCACC
>Ga0075365_10001381_pt1 | contig 10927 bp, 8 predicted proteins | sample EndMetdeltDD1765_FD_71387 | JGI IMG/M metagenome (GOLD analysis project Ga0075365, IMG submission 71387) | Populus endosphere microbial communities from Tennessee, USA - Endosphere MetaG P. deltoides DD176-5 | ecosystem: Host-associated > Plants > Roots > Endosphere | place: USA: Tennessee... | reverse complement strand
GGCGCAGGCGATCCTGGACATGCGCCTGCAGCGCCTGACCGCGCTCGAGTCCGACAAGGTCCGCGCCGAGCACGCCGAGCTCGTTCAGAAGATCGCCGACCTGCGGGCGATCCTCGGCGACGAAACACGGATCGACGGCCTGATCAAGGACGAGCTCACAGGGGTCGTCGACCGCTACGGGGACGATCGCCGCAGCGAGATCACCTTCGCCGAGGGCGACGTCGACATCGAGGACATGATCGCCGACCAGCAGATGGTCATCTCGATCACCCACTCCGGCTACGTCAAGCGGCTGCCGCTCGCGACCTACCGCCAGCAGCGGCGCGGGGGCGTCGGGGTGATGGGGATGAACCTCAAGGAGGGCGACTACATCGAGCACCTCCACATCTGCTCGACCCACGACTGGATGCTCTTCTTCACCAACCGCGGGAAGGTCTACCGCCTCAAGGTCTACGAGCTGCCCGAGGGCGCACGAACCTCGAAGGGCAAGGCGCTCGTGAACGTGCTGCCGCTGCGCGAGGGCGAGCGGGTGATGGCCGTGAAGCCGACCCGCGACTTCTCGGAGGGCAAGTACCTCGCCTTCGCGACCGCGCAGGGCCTCGTCAAGAAGACCAAGTTCACCGACTACAACACGCCGATCCGCGCCGACGGGATCATCGCGATCAAGATCCGTGACGGCGATGAGCTCGTTCAGGTGCGTCTGACGTCGGGCAACGACGACCTGCTGCTGGTATCGAAGTCCGGGCACGCCTCGCGGTTCAGCGAGAAGGCCGTTCGGCCCATGGGCCGCGACACGTCTGGCGTCAAGGGCATGAACGTGAGCGGCAAGATCGGCACCGCCGCGAACCGGGTCCTGGCGATGGATGTCGCGCGTGACGACGCCGAGCTCTTCGTGGTGACCGAGAACGGGTACGGCAAGCGGACCACCGTTTCGGAATACCCGGTCAAGGGACGCGGGACGAAGGGCGTGCTGACGGCGAAGCTGACCGAGAAGAAGGGCGGCCTCGCCGGCGCGCTGATCGTGCGCGAGCACCAGGACCTCCTCTTCATCTCCGAGAACGGGATGGTTCAGCGCACGAACGCCGGCGGGATCTCGCAGATGGGTCGCGCCACCCAGGGCGTGCGGGTGATGAACCTGCGCGACGACCGGGTGAGCGCTGTCGCGCTGGTCGTCGAGTCCAGCGCATCGGTCGCCGATGAGGCGGCCGCCGTCGAGGAGACTGCGGAGCCCACGGTCAAGGCGACCAAGGACACCTCCTCGCAGGACGGCGCGGGCTAGATAGGCTGCCGCGCGGTGAAGGAGCTGCGCGGCCGCAACGCCCTGGTCACGGGCGCGGGGGGAGGTCTGGGTGCGTACATCGCTCGCGCCCTCGCCGACGAGGGCGTCAACCTCGCCCTCACCGACCTGCCCGAGGCGTCGGTCGACGGGCTCTCGGCCGAGCTCCGTACGCGCGGCGTCGAGGTCAAGCACGCGCCGGCCGACGTGACGGATCGCGACGAGCGGCGGCGCCTGGTCGCCTGGGCCGAGGACGCGCTCGGCCCGATCGACATCCTCGTGAACAACGCCGGCGTTGAGTTCGGCGGGGACTTCCTGGAGACCGACGAGGGGGCTCTCGAGACCACGGTCGCGGTCAATTTGCTGGCCGTGATGGACCTGACGCGGCTCGCGGTGCCGGGCATGCTCGAGCGTGGGCGGGGGCACGTCGTGAACATGGCCTCGCTGGCGGGGAAGGTCCCGGGTCCACAGCTGGCCTCGTACTCCGCGACGAAGCACGGGGTGGTGGGCTTCACGGGGGCCATGCGCGCGGAGCTTGGAAGCGAGCGCCTCGGGTTCTCGGCGATCTGCCCTGGCTTCGTCAGCCGTGTGGGCATGTACGGTCGCCTCGAGCCGTATCTGGAGGGAGCTTCGAACCCGGCCGGGACGGTTCCGCCCGAGCAGGTGGGCGGCGCGGTGGTCCGTGCGATTCGAGAGAACCTCGGCGAGGTGGTGGTGAGCGCGCGGGCCACCAGGCTCATCGCCCTCCTCCATGCCGTCGCGCCCGGGATCGCGGTGCGGCTGACCCGCCTGCGGTCGGCACGGCAGTTCCGTGAGCGCGCCACGAGGGCTCGCGAGCGCCTCGAGGCAGACAATCCGCCCGCCTGAATATCTGGCGCATCTGCTTCAATCGTCGTACCAGAGAAAGGAGGTGGTCCTAACTTGATTCACATGTTTCTTGGGACGCTGGAGGTGCAGGGCCGCTAGGTGGCGGCCGGCCGGTGATCGTCACCGGCGTAGGCAGGTCAGGCGGCGGAGCTGCCGCATCTGATCAGTGCGGACCACCCGGCGAATCCACCCCGGGCACCGGCGACAGGAGGAGGCGAGGAGCTACGTCCCGCCCCGCTGAAAATCCTCCGCTCGCTTCCAACCCGCACCTTGTACGAAGGGCCGCCTCCGGGCGGCCCTTCGTCTACCTGCAACGGCAGGTGCCGGTTTCGGGCCGAAGCCCCTCACCGACGCCTATGCGGCGACGAGATACGGCTCCCAGGCGACCGGGATCCTGGGGCTGGCGAGCTGGATGAAGACCGTTGGGCCCGGGGGCCGCGGGGCCGAGCGCGGGTGCATGCTCGCCTCCTTGGGCGTCAGGCTGCCCTTCTTCCGGTTGCAGGGGGCGCACGAGGCGACGATGTTCTCCCACACGGACTGGCCGCCGCGGCTACGTGGGATGACGTGGTCGACGGTCAATCCCGGAGCCTGGTGCCCGCAGTACTGGCAGGTCCAGGCGTCGCGCGCCAGCACCGCCTTGCGGGTGATCTTGCGGCGGTGGACGTCGCGGGGAATGCGCACGTAGCGGACCAGCCGGATCACGCAGGGCCGCTCGAAGGTCAGCCGCTCGGAGTGGAGCGCCCCTTGGCCGTGCTCGATGACCTCGGCGCGCGACTTGAGCACGAGGACGGTGGCGCGGCGGACGTTGCAGACGTTGATCGGCTCGTAGCTGGCGTTGAGGACCAGCACCCGGCTGCCGATCCCGCCCGGGTGGTGCCCGTTGAGATGCCCGTTGCCGTTGGAGTGGGCATCCAGGGTGACCCCGTCGGGCCCCGAAGCCCTGCCGCCCCGCAGCCCTACGTGGGGGTCGTCCGCCGTGTCCATAGCGCCACGATTGTAGACACCGGCCCAGCCCGCCCCGCGTGCCTGCCGCGATCAGCGGCGGAGCTCAGACGCCGGGGATCCCGCTGGCGGCGATCGGGTAGCTGCCCAGGATCCGGACCGACTCCGCCTTGCCGCGGAGCGCATCGATGGCCTCGGCGACCGCGGGTTCGTGATCGGGGCCCTCGAGGTCGCAGAAGAACATGTAGCGGCCGAGGCCCTGCCGCAGCGGCCGCGACTCGATCCTGGTGAGGTTGACGTCGCGGCTGGAGAACTCCGTCAGCGCCTCGACGAGGGCGCCGGGGTGGTCGGCCCCGAGCTCGGAGAACACGAGGGTGGTCCGCCACGGCCCCTCGCCGCTCGGCTTGGTTCCGGTGGGGGCGATCCAAACGAACCTGGTGACGTTGTCGGGGTTGTCCTCGACGCCCTCCCGGAGCACCACGCACCCGTAGATGCGGGCCGCCGATGCGGCGCCGAGTGCCGCCAGCGGATCGTCGGTCGCGGCGACGGTCCGCACGGCGTCGGCGGTGCTGGCCGCCGCCCGAACGCTCGCGCCCGGAAGCTGCTCGCGAATGAACCGCGCGCACTGGGCGCTCGCCTGAGGGTGCGAGAGGACGACCTCGATGCGCTCGAGCGGAAGCTCGGTGCGGGCGATCAGGCTGTTGCGGATGACGTGATCGTGCTCGCCCGCGATCGTCACGCCGTCGGCCTCGAAGGCGAGGGTGTCGAGGGTGGAGCGCACCGCGCCCTCGATCGAGTTCTCGAACGGAACGAGCGCTCGGTCGGCCTCTCCCTCGGCGACCGCGCGGATGGCCGCATAGACGCTGGGCCTTGGCACCGGCTCGATGCCCTCCTCGCCCACGGCGGCCAGGAGGGCATCCTCCGAGAAGGTCCCGGCGGGGCCCAGAAACGCGACACGCAATCCCATTGGGCGCGGAAGGTTACGGCGCTAGCGGAACGTGACCTGGTAGGTGAAGCGGTTGTTCGTGGTGATCTGCTCCCCCGGGACGGGAATGGAGGTCACCTCGAGCGTCAGAAGGGTGTCCTTCGCCGGCGCCGGCTTGATCGGGAGCGTCGCCGTCTGAATGGCCCCGGCGGCGATCGACGGGATGGTCGTGCTTCCGTCGATCGTCTGCGGGCCGCCCGTGAGGCGGAAGCTCACCCCCACGTTCTTCTCGTCCACGCTTCCCTGATTCGAGACCTGGACCTCGAGCTCCGGGCTCTCGTTTCCGCCCGCGACGGTGGCCGGGGTGTCGGTGCTGAGAATGACATCGCCCGGCTTGACCGTCGTCTGGACGAGCGCGAGTCCGTGCGATCCCTTCGCGGTCTTCTCGGTGGAGATCGACGACAGGGCGGACGCGACCTGCAGCGGGTCGAGCCAGCGAGTGGGATCGGTCATGAAGACGCTGGCGGGCGCCTTCTCGTCGATCCCCTGATCCGTGAGCTCGAGATTGATCTGGTCCTGGGCCTGCCGGTAGAGCACGTCGCTGGCGAGGAAGTACTGCATGTAGTCCGAGATCGAGCCGAGCGCCTTGTCGCGGGCCGGGCTAGGGTTGCCCAGCGCGGCGGACATCTGGTTCGAGATCCCGGTCAGGGCTTGTGCACGCAGGCTGTAGGACAGCTCGAGCTCGTTCTGGGCGTCGCTCAGCTCCCCCGGGGTGTCCAACGCGTCCACCCGGGACGCCAGGTTCTCGGCGGTCCCGCGATCCGCGGCGATCTCCGCCTCGAAGTCGAGGGCGCTGAGATTCCCGGGGTCGCTGAGCTTGCCGAAGAACTCGCCGGAGAGCTGGTTGGTCTGCGCGGCCACCGCGTTCAGGTCGGAGACGTAGTTCTCGAAGCTGCGCGTCTTGCGCGCGCTCAGGCACCCCTTGATGCCCAAGATGATCAGGATCAGGATCAGCACGACCACGCCGATACCGATCGCCCGGCGCAGGAGGATCTGCCGCTGGCGATCGGAGCCGCCGCGGCGAGATGGCGGACCGGTGCCGCCGGGAGGGGGTGCCAGTTCTTCCTCGTCGAGGAATGCCAAGAGTCGCGGAAGTATGACCATTGGCCGTCCGTGGCACGGCCAGCTTCGCCCAGCGGCGCACGAGGTGTTGCGCGGCCGGGAGGTTCCGAACCGTGCGTGGCGAACCCCTAAGTCGGAATGGTGGGCGAGGTGGTGATGGATCGCTTTCGGCTCATGGAGAGAGTCGGGTCGGGTGGCATGGGAACCGTCTACCGGGCGTTCGACGAGCGCCTCCAGCGCCACGTCGCCGTCAAGGAGATCGCGAGCTCCGACCCCGCCAGGGTGGCCCGCGAGGCTCAGGCGGCGGCGCGCCTGAACCATCCGGGGATCGTCACCCTTTATGAGCTCGGGTCCGATGACGGACGCGCGCTCCTGGTGAGCGAGCTCGTGGAGGGGGCCACCCTGTACGAGCTGGCCCGATGCGGCGACATGTCCGACCGCGAGGTCGCCGAGTTCGGCGCGGACGTGTGCGAGGCGCTCGCTCATGCCCACGAGCGCGGCGTCATCCATCGTGACGTCAAGCCGCAGAACGTGATCGTGCGAATCGACGACGGCGCGGGCCGGCGGGCGAAGCTCATGGACTTCGGCATCGCCTCTCTGGTGGGTTCGCCCACGCTCACCGCGACGGGCGAGGTGGTTGGAACGCTCGCCTACATGGCTCCCGAGCAGGCGGAGGGACTCGGCGCCAGGGAGGAGTCGGACGTCTACTCGCTGGCCCTGACGCTTTACGAGTGCTGGACCGGAGTCAACCCGGTGGCGCGGGACACCCCCGCCCAGACCGCGCGGGAGATCGGCGGCGCCATCGCGCCCCTCCGCGATTACCGCCCGGATCTGCCCACCCACCTCGCCGAGTGCCTTGATGCCTGCCTCGAGGCCGACCCCGAGCTCCGCCCTGCGCTCGAGGAGCTCGACCATCACCTGGACACCTCCATCCCGAGGCTCGACGGTCAACGCTCCGTGCCCGAGCGCCTGGACGGTCCACAGAAGACCGCGGATGGCGAGCACGCCGCCGTCCTTCGCGTGGCTCAGCTGGGGGCCCTGTGTGCCTGGGGGCTGGCGGTCGCGCTGATCGCGGTCGCCGCCAACCGGCCGGGACTGGCGCTGGTCCTGGGCATCCTCAGCGCGCCGGCGATCCTCGTCGCGTCGTGGCTGCCGTGGGCGGCAGTTCCCATGCTCGCTCCGCTTCTCGGGGCCGTCTCGGCCGCGGGGGCCTACCCCGCCCTCGCCGGCGCACGCGGGGGCCTTCGCGAGCGCGTCGTCCTGGGCGCCCTCGGATGGTGCTGGATGCTGTGCGGCGCGGCGGCGTTCGGGCTGGGCTCAACCGCGGGCCTGATCGATGATCCACCGCACGACTGGATGCGGTCGACCGGCGACGCGGCGAGCGCGCTGCTTGCCCCGCTCATCGAGCCGCAGGCCCTGTTCGGGGCGGCGATCTTTGCCGCCGCCGCCGCGCTCCTGGGAGTGATCCTGCGGGCCGGGCACATCGCCGTCGCACTCCTCGGCGCCCTCCTGTGGGCGGCCGGCCTCGACGCGGCGCTTCGCCTGGTGGGGGACGGTGGCACCGCCGGAGTCCCCGTCGTCGCTGTGGCGGCGGCCGCGATCGCCGTGATCGTGGAGTTTCGGCAACGGGGGGCCCGTCCGGCGGGCCGCAGCGCGCCCACACCCCTAAGCGCGCCCCTCCCGGCCGGACCTCGCGCCTCTACGCACCACTAGGATTGTCAACCGCGCGTACAGGGCAATCCGTCCCTGAGCCTGTGCGTGCGCACGTGCGGACCCCGGAAGGGAGCTTGGCATCAGCGTTCTGAGAAACCTTGAGCAGCGGATCGAGAACCTCGTCGAGGGCGCGTTCAGCCGTGCGTTCTCGTCGCAGGTCCAGCCCGTGGAGCTCGCGCGCAAGCTGGCCAAGGAGATGGACGCGCATCGGACCGCGTCGGTGGCTCGGACCTACGTGCCGAACCAATACACGGTCTGGCTCTCGGCGGAGGACCACCGGCGGCTCGAGGGATACGAGCGCTCCCTGGAGCAGGAGCTGTCGGGGCATCTGCTCGAGCACGCGCGGCGAAAGGACTACGCGCTGCTCACCCGGCCCGAGGTCAAGCTCGAGACCGACGATCGCCTGCGGCTTGGCGAGTTCGGGATCCAGACCCGCCTCGTAAAGCCTCCCGCCCGCCAGGGCGAGGAGCCCTCACAGGGCGAGCACGGGCACACGATGGTCTACTCGGTCCCGCCCAAGCAGACCCGCCGCGACCGCCGCCGCCCGGAGGGGCGCCTGATCGAGACGAAGGCGATCGTGACCATGGACGACCGCCGCTACGTGCTCGACGGGCCGGTTGCGGTCCTCGGCCGGTCTCGCGAGGCCGACTGCGTGTTCGCTGACCCGAACATCTCGCGCAAGCACGCCGAGCTCCGGCGCGGGTCCACCGGCGACTGGCAGATCGTCGATCTCGGCTCCACCAACGGGATCAAGGTGAATGACCGGCGCGTGGACTCGAGCCGGCTCTCGCCGGGCGACGAGGTGACGCTCGGCACTACGAGGTTCGTCTTCGACATCGAGCAATAACGCCGAGTCTCGATGGACACCGAACCGATTGCGGTCGCGCTCAAGTTCGGCTTCCTCGCCGTTCTTTATCTGTTCCTGCTCTGGGTGGCGCGGAGCGCCTACCGGGAGCTTCGACAGACGACCGCACCGGCGCCCGAGGCGACCGGGATCCATGCCACCGTCGGCCCCGGCGGACGCTCCGCCGCGACCGATGCCTGGCTCGTGGTGGCGAAGGGGGGTGGGCTCGACGCTGGAGAGCGCTTCGACCTCTTCGGTGGGATCTCGATCGGGAGATCGTCGGACGCCGACGTCCGCATCGAGGATCGCTTCGCGTCCGGGGTGCACGCCCGCGTGTACTCGCGCGGGGCCAACTACTACGTTGAGGACATGAACTCGACCAACGGCACGTTCCTGAACGGCGGTCGCCTGAATGGAGAGGCGCAGCTGCACGACCTCGACGAGGTCAGAATCGGGGACACGGAGTTCCGCTTCGAGCTCGATGTCCCCGGCGGCTGACCGCCAACCGCAGTCCATGCTGAAGGTCGTCGAACAGGCATACCGAACCGATACCGGTCGCCAGCGCGACGCGAACGAGGACACCTATTTCGCCCAATCGCCCGTGTTCGCCGTGGCGGATGGCATGGGCGGGGCGCAGGCCGGGGAGGTCGCATCGCGGCTGGCGGCGGAGTCGTTCGACGCGGTCCAACGCGGCACCGAGTCGCCCGAGGCATACCTGAGGGCGATCGCGAAGACGGCCAACGCCCGGATCCACCGTCTATCCGAGTCAGACAAGTCCAGGTCGGGCATGGGCACCACGTTCACCGCCGCCCTGTTGGAGGGCGAGGAGGTGGGCTTCGCGCACGTGGGCGACAGCCGGGCGTATCTGTTCCGCGACGGCGAGCTCAAGCTCTTGACGTCCGACCATTCGCTGGTCGAGGAGCTTCGCCGGCAGGGCCGGCTCACAGACGAGCAGGCCGAGGACCACCCGCAGCGCTCGATCATCACCCGTGCCCTCGGTCCCGAGCGCGACGTCGAGGTGGACACGATGACGTACCGGGCGCGACCCGGCGACGTCTACCTGTTGTGCTCGGACGGCCTGACGACGATGATCAAGGAGGACCGCATCGGGGCCATCCTGAACGACTCGGGATCGTTGGACGAGGCCGTGACGCGCCTCGTGACCGAGGCGAACGACGCCGGCGGCCGCGACAACATCACCGTGGTCGCGTTCCGCGTCGACGAAGCCGAGGCCGCCGAGGCCGAGGATCACCTCACGCTGGTCGGCCCGGCCGCCGAGGAGGCGGGCCTGACCGCATCCGGCGTCGGCGCGGCCGTCGAGGAGGACCGCAGGACGCGGACGCGCGAGCGGGAGGTGGCCCGCCCGGCGGCCCGCGCTCCCCGCGAGCGTCGCTGGCCGCGAAGGGCCGCGAAGGTGCTGGCACTGGTCGTCGTGACCGTTGGCCTGGCGGCCCTGGCAGTCTGGGGCGCGCGCCAGATCTACTTCCTCGGGAGCGACTCCGGCGGACGCCTGGCCCTCTACCGGGGGCTGCCCTACGACCTCCCCTTCGGGATCCACCTGTATTCGGAGGTCTACGCCGCTCCGATTCAGGTGGACTCCGTACCGGCGAGCCGCCGCGACAGCGCAACCGATCACACGCTTCGGTTCCACGACGACGCCGCGTCCCTGCTCGACGACCTGCAGGCCGCGGCTGAGCGTCGAGCCAACAGGGAGGTGGCGGCGCGGACCGGGCAGGGCGGCGGCGGCGAGAAACCGAGCGGTGGCGGCGGTCAGAACACGAGCGGCGGCAATGCCGGAGGCGACGGCGGAAACACATCAGCCGGCGGCGGTGGCGCCGGCGGCGGGGGATCGGGCAATGCGGGCGGTGCGGGGTGAGCGCCCGCAACCGCGAGCTGCTCGCCCTGATCCCGGTCGCGCTCCTCGTCACCGCCGGCTTCACGGCCGTCTTCATCGCCGAGTCCAACCAGATCGGCGACCTGAGCCTCACCTACGCGGGCTACTTCCTCGCCGTCTGCGTGGCCGTCCACGTCTTCATCCGCATCCGGCTGCCATACGCGGACCCGTACCTGTTCCCGCTCTGTGCGCTGCTGGCGGCGGTCGGCTTGGTGATGCTCTTCCGGATCAACGAGGACCTGGCGCTGAAGCAGGCGTCGATCTTCGTCGCGGGCGCGGTGCTCCTCGCGCTCACCATCCTGTTCCTGCGCGACTACCAGGCGCTCCAGCGCTACCGGTACGTGATCGCGACGGTCGGCATCCTCCTGCTACTCGCCCCGCGGGTGCCCGGCATCGGGGCGCAGGTGAACGGCGCCTACCTCGGCATAAACCTCGGCCCGCTCTCGTTCCAGCCGGCGGAGATCGCAAAGATCTGCATCGTCATCTTCCTCGCCAGCTACCTGGCGGAGAAGCGCGAGCTCCTCACGGTGGCGGCACGCCGTGTCGCGGGATTGACGATTCCGCCGATCAAGCACTTCGGCCCGCTCCTGGTCGTCTGGGGAGCGACGATGATCATGCTCGTCTTCATCCGCGACCTGGGGAGCTCGCTGATGTTCTTCGGGGCGTTCCTGGCGCTGCTCTACGTCGCGACCGCGCGGCTGTCCTACGTGATCGCCGGGCTGGCGATGTTCTTCGTCGGGGCGACACTGATCGCGTCGCAGGTCACGCACGTCAACGACCGCATCGACATCTGGCAGAACACCTTCGATTCGAATCCCTGCCACCTCACGAAGCAGGAGCTGCGCGCCGGCGAGGACTGCGGGGTGGGCCAGATCCAGCAGTCGCTGTTCGCCCAGGCCGACGGCGGGCTCTTCGGCCAGGGCCTCGGCGACTCCCTGCTGAAGCTGCCCGGGCCGTTCGCTCCCCATTGCGAGCAGCCGTTCCCCGACTGCGGGAGCATCCTCCCGGCACCTCACACCGACGAGATCTACGCCTTGGTCGTGTCGGAGCTGGGTTTGTTCGGAGGGGCTGCGCTGATCCTCGTCTACGCGCTGATCGCGGCGCGGGGCTTCAAGACGGCGGTGATGGCGAGGGACGGGTTCTCGAAGCTCCTTGCCACCGGGCTGACCGCGGTGTTCGCCTTACAGGCGGTCGTGATCATCGGGGGCGTCGTCAAGTTCATCCCCCTGACCGGCGTGACGCTGCCGTTCGTGAGCTTCGGGGGGAGCTCCGTGATCGCGAACATGATCCTGCTCGCCCTGTTGCTGATGATCTCCAACGACGCCCGCAAGCCGCCCGCGCCGG
>Ga0075365_10001380_pt1 | contig 10928 bp, 14 predicted proteins | sample EndMetdeltDD1765_FD_71387 | JGI IMG/M metagenome (GOLD analysis project Ga0075365, IMG submission 71387) | Populus endosphere microbial communities from Tennessee, USA - Endosphere MetaG P. deltoides DD176-5 | ecosystem: Host-associated > Plants > Roots > Endosphere | place: USA: Tennessee... | reverse complement strand
TTTTTGGACAGCAAGTTGGCGACGCGAGACTTATCAGGTTTCTAGGTGCCGCCGCGCAGACGAGCATCCTGGCGATTTGAAGCCAAGCCGGTTCAGTTTGGCCCGGGGGCCTGCTTATTGAGGTCGAGCGAAGTTGCGGTCCAGGGAAGTCACGGCTGTTGACCTATCGCAAGGAAGCGGTGAACTGATTACAAAATTGCCGGCGTGCAGGCCTCCTGAATCGCTCTCGTGCGTTTGTCCATGTGAGGGATATAGTCCAGCCTGACGAAGCCCTGAGGAGGGCACCATGGCGGTCGAAACGGAACTGAAATTCCGCATACCGGCGCGTAGCCTGAAGGCACTAACCAAATCGCAGATTGCGGGCGGCAAGGTCGGTGAGCGGACCGAGAGCGATCTGGTGTCGACCTATTTCGATACGGGAAAGCACAAGCTGAAGCGCCATGGCCTTTCAATGCGCGTGCGGCAAGATGGCAGGAAGCAGATCCAGACGGTCAAGTGGGCGAACGCTGCACAATTTGGCCGAGGTGAGTGGGAAACGGAGATAGCGGACGATGTGCCCGATCTCGGCAAGGCCGACGGCACGCCGCTCGAGCAATTCGCCCCCAAAAAGCTGCGCCGCAAGCTGAAGCCGATCTTCAAGACGTCCGTCCATCGCATCACACTACCTGTCCGCACCAAACGGAGCGAGATCGAGCTTGCGATCGACTTGGGCAGCATCATCGCCGGACGCCGATCGAATCCGGTCGAGGAACTTGAGCTGGAACTGAAAAGCGGTCGCCTTATCGACTTGTTCCGGGTTGCAGAGGCGATCGAGCGAAAGTCGGGAGCCGAGCTTGATCTGCAGTCAAAAGCCGAGCGGAGGTATGATCTCGCCTGTGGCAACGATCAGCACGTCGTCTTTGCCGAAGCGATCGAGCTGAGCAACGACACGACCGTGGACGAGGCATTCCGGGCCATCGCGCGCTCCACTGTCCGGCATTTTTCGGGAAACGCCGACGCGGTCCGCAACTCCGATCCGGAAGGCATTCATCAGATGCGTGTCGGACTGCGGCGGCTGCGCGCGGGGATCTCGCTTTTTTCAAAACTGCTGTGTGGCGCAAGCACGCAGAAAATCAAGGCACAGCTGAAGTGGTTGACGGCCGAGCTGGCGCCGGCGCGCGAGCTCGACGTGTTTATGAACGAGAATATCGAGCCAGCGACGCGCGACAATCTGCTGCGCCGGGGTGGCCAGGCCATCAAGCAGGAATTTTCCGAAAGGCGCGATCAGGCATTCGCGCGCGCAAGAAAGGCCGCCAACTCGGAGCGCTTTCGGAAACTCCTGATCGATACGCTGCAATGGATCGAATCAAAATAGACCATCGCGACCGATCAGGCGAGTACGCCGATCAGCAACTTCGCCGCCGATGTGCTCCATCGCCGCATCAGGAAGGTGCGCAAGAACGGGCGCGATCTCGACGAGATGTCGCCCCTTGCACGGCATAGATTGCGAATCAGGGTGAAGAAGATCAGATATGCGGTCGAATTTTTCGAGACGCTCTTTCCTTCCAAGCGCGAGAAAAAGCAGCTTGCGCGTCTGTCCGGCCACTTAAAGAAGCTTCAGGATGCCTTGGGAGCGCTCAACGATTTTGTTGCGCACCGGGAGATGGTTGTCGATGCGGTGCTCAAGGCGTCGCGTCAGCATCGGTGCACGCTTGCCTTTGCGTTCGGCGTGGTGCTTGGCCGCGAGGATCAGGCTGTGAGGCCGCTGATGAAGGTCGCAGCGAAAGAAGTGCGCGCGCTTCCGGCATTTTAAGCGGGCGCCGCTAGCAACACCGGCGTGGCCAATCCATTCTCACGCGGCCGGGGGCACTGTCCGTATCTAAGCCCGGGTGTCCTATTTCGATTTGGGAAGTGTCCTAGTTCCAATTGACCCAGAACAAACCAATGCTTCGGGCCTGTTCTCAGCAGGACTACTGAGACGCCCGGCGAAGCTCTGCCCCCGATTAAACCTCGGTATATCCCGAGTTCCGCCCGAACCTATATTAGCAGAGGTGTGCTCCGGGATTTTGCGGGGTGCTCGATGAAAAAGGACGATGTGACGTGCCCACGTTGCGGAGCCGGATTCCGGCGTATCGAATTGTCGTCCGGACCTGGCACCAAGGGCGAGTATCGCTGCCCCGCCTGTGATACGGCGTTGGAGCGCTTTAACGGTGACAAGCTGATCGCCTACCGCCTGACAATCCAGCCGCCAATTCGAGGGCTTAAGGACCAATGGGGCCGCCAGCCGCGTCTGATTGGCGGCCCCTAGCCACTTGAAATGCCTCTTAACCGAAGAAGGCGGCAGCTATGGCGCCAGTATCACAAAGCCATTTTTCAATTTTGTGACGGTCGACGTCATTCACAAGACCGCCTCAGTTGGCGGCCTCTTTCATTTCGCGATTGTCACCTGTTGGCCCCAAGCAGACGTTGGGTCGCCTCTCGCACATGTCGCTCTTTGACCCAGAACTGACTTAAGAGAGAGACCAGCGCCAGTTGGGCACGGGCGAACTGCGCGTGCCTTCGGGATATGTGATGTCCGTGTTAGCGCAGGCTCAACTCAGCAAGTCGGAATGAAACGTCTCGACGATCGGCGATCGGAAGCCCAGCGCTTCGATCACAGGCGCGGCGGGCGAGAACTCGAAGATCGGAATTGGTGGAACAAGTGGATCGGTCGGGAAGTGCACCGTGTCCGGCAGGCGATGGCTTGAACCGTTCCGTGCCTGGATCGAGGACTGCGATCTGAAGGGGCGAGGCCGGCATGCCGGCGATCGGCAACATCGGTGCCGGCGTCTGCTCCTGAACGTTCTCCGCGCCGAGCAGCGCGACCTGGTGCGGCGTGACCGGAAAGCCCGACTGTTCAAAGCTTGGAAGGTCGGAAGCCCTCGCAGGAGCTGCACCCAACAAGAAGGTCGCAATCGCAACGTTTAAGAGACGATAGCTCATGGCGACCTCCACTCTGCCAAAGCCTTTCCTCAGCTGGGCTCGCTTCATTGGAGCCGCAGATTATCCTTGCTGACCTGGGAATGCGGACGATCCCTCGGCGGCCAAACTCTCGATATTGAGCGGCTTATTAACAATGTGCAGGGAGCCGTCAGGATTGCGCGGCCATTCCTTCTCCGGTCGGTCCCAGTAGAGTTCGACGCAGTTGCCGTCCGGGTCGCGGAGATAAATCACCTCCGTTCCGCCGTGGTCGCTGGCGCCGGTGAGCTGTACCGCCGCGACGCGGAGGCGGCGGAGCGCATCGCCGAGCGCGGCTCGCGTCGGATAAGGGCGGACATATTTGGCCGGCATCAACCTGACATCGTGACCTAGCGATGCGAGTTTGCGGCTCAAATGATGTGCGCCGACGCAGGCTTCCATGCCGATCAGGCAAGGCGGCATATTGGCGAGCCGCCTCCACCTGGCCACGCGACCACTTTTCCCGCAGCACGATGGCGCCGCGCATATCGTGGCCCACGACGTGGAACGAGTTTTTGCCGATATCGATGCCGATCACGGCGATCGCAGTACTGGGTGTCTGGGACATGGCGTGCTCCTTGTCTTGGCGCCCCTGGTCAGCTTATCGCTGGCGCGGCAGGAGCACGGCCGGACCATCCCATTAGCGGACGTGCAACGTCCCCATGGCCCTGCCTATGCAGCACAAGCTTCGATTTGGAGACCAGCTAAACGCGTCGCGTAAAGGCTCCGTCAACAACCAGATTTAATCCAGTGACATAGCCCGCAGCCGGGCTCGCCGTGAACGCGACGACGTTTGCGATTTCGTCTGGATGCGCCATCCGCCCCATCGGAATCATCTTGACCGCATTGTGGAAGCGTTCGGGTTCTTGTTTCCTGATCCGATCCCATGCGCCGCCGTCAAACAACGTCGAACCGGGGCTAATGACATTGGCACGTATCCCCTTGGGCGCGACAGTCCGGGCCAATGACTTGATATAGAAATGCAGCGCTGCCTTGATGGCTCCGTAAGACACTTTTGTGTAAGAGTTGAGTTCGGAATCTTCCACTCCCCCAATCGAACCGATGGCCACTATGCTGCCTGACCGCGATTGCTCAATATGCGGCATAGCGGCCTCGACTGCGGTCACTGTGTGGATCAGATCGACATCTAACGCATAGTGAAAAGCTTCACGACTTAGGCCGAAAGAAAGAGCGCTGGCATTTGCCACCAAAATGTCGATACCGCCAAGCGCCGCCGCAGCGCCCTCGACCCAATCCCGAAGAGCTGTTGTGTCTCTTACATCCACTGACCCGCCCCAAGCCGCTACGCCTTTGGACGCAAGTGACTTGACCGTATCCTGAACACCTTCTGGGTTACGTGCACAAATCGCAACGTTTGTTCCTTCCGCTGCGAGGCGTTCGGCGATAGCGCGCCCGATTCCCCGACTTGCGCCAGTTACAAGTGCTCTCTTCCCGGCAAGTTGCAGGTCCATTTTCCTCGGCTCCGTTTCGCCCCGGCACAGACAAGGCTAGCTCATCGGAAGCTAACGCTGTTGGACGGGTGGGTACAACGGTTGTCTGATCTTTCCCAAAGTCCGCTGTTGGCCGATTGTGTCGCAAAAGTCGAAAGTTGCAGGGCTCAAGATTTTTCGAGAAAACACTAAGCAGCGAGCGATCGCTGATTCGTATGACCTCAATCGCGTTACCGAAGTCGCCTGTGAATTTTGCGTGAGGCCGTGAGGTCCCTCGCATCTTGTACGCGAAAGTCGCGCCCACGGCCCGCAGAATTTTGGTCATCGGCGAAAATCGACTTTTGCAACAATATCGGCCCATCTGCGAAGCTGCGCCGCGTCTGAGGGAGGTCCGCTCATCGCGGCAGAGGGGACCAGATTTGCTCAACCTGAGTTCTTCGCATTTTGACCCAATACGGACGCCACGTACTTCAGCGTGGCCGCACGCATAGTGAGGTCGATCTCACGCAGCTTGCAGTATTAAATCGCTCAAGCGATCCGGTGCATCGAGCATGGCCATGTGCCCGACGTCCGGCAGTTCGAACGTAACCCAGGACTTATCGCTCTTGCAGTCTGCCAGTGCTCTATCGAAGGGTGGCAGTGGATATTTTGGGAGACGGATATATGTCTTCTTTGCCACCTTTTGGAGCGCACCAGACAACTTGATCGGCTGGAGATAAGCGCCGATCGGATGCGGTGTAGCCTTGGATTCGACGAATCCCCGATCTCGCTCGGCGCCGATGGCGTCGGTCGAAATCTTCACCAATCCGCGAACGCCAGGCTCGCCCTTGTCGATGGCCGCTTGGATGCCTTTGCGAACCGCCTCGGCCGCAGTGTCCGCCCCTCTGGGAATGAAGGCATCAAGCCATACAACCGATGAGACGCGATCGCCGATGCTTTCAAGTGCACCCGAGCCTACATAGCCGGCTAAGGACCACGCCACGAGGCAGACGTTCTCGAGACTTTCCCATCTGATCAGGTTGACGACGTCGGCGACGTGGGTGTCCAGATTGACGTCCCCGCTCAGTAAATGCGAGCGCTCGGCCAAACCCGTGAGTGACGGAGAAAAGACTCTGTGCCCCTCATGTTCGAGCCGGTCGGTGACACGGCGCCATATCCAACCTCCACAAAAAGCTCCGCTACTAAAGACGAAGGTCTTTCGTGCCGATTGCGCATGCACCGTAACGGTGGGCGCTGCAACCACGAAACCAGCGGTCGTGGCACTGCAAAGTATGTGGCGGCGGGTAATATCATTTTTCGTCATGACAAAAGCTCCTTTGATTCAAGGAAACTCCGGCCATCAGTTTGGATGCGGCCACGAGTATACATGAACGTCGGGATACAACCAAGGTCCACACATGGCCCAACGGAGAAGTGGCGGCGCTCCTCCACGAGGTCCGCTCACCGAGGCATGGCGGACCCGATTTGCAGAGTTCCTCGCATTTTGACCCCAAACGGTGCGGTTGTTCAAGCACTCGCTGCTTACGCAAAAGATAACAAATGCGTTCCGATTTCTTGCCGAGCAGAGTACCCACTACCGCTGATGATGACCTCGAGCTAACCGAACTTACGGGTTAGAGAATCCGCACGGTCGCAAATCCGGTCGGTTTTGTCGCGGATCGCGAAGTTGGTGATCACTTGCGCCGCCCTAAGGCTAGTTGCCGAAGCGAAAAACCGACCGTGTGGCGCGATCATCTTTCGAGTTGCACATACCAATCCCGCGCGCGCTAGTTCGCGACAAACTGCGTGCGCAAGAGGCCTTTATGATAACCATCTGCGGGCGGTTTTCCCGCTACAACTCCGATCGCAACGGCGAGTCCGATCGTCGTTGCCAGAAGCTTGATGATACACGGCCGTCGCATGATGAGCTCTTCGGCTTTAAGTCAAAATCGCACTTCTTGCCATACTCGAACAGCGTGTTGATCGCCAGCCGATTCCTGCCGCGATGAAACGTTGAAAACGACGGATCGGTCGATGGGTTGTATTGCGATGTTATGCAATTAAATGGCTTTCGCCTATCTTTTGCGCTGTCTCGCGCTCACTTCGTGAGCAAAAGACGGAGACTGGTGCAATCGCGTTTGCCGCTGTTGCGATGGTTCCTTTATTCGTCACCCGGTTGGGTGACGTCTCTCAGCGAAGCAGTGGCTAACCTGATCTCAGACGAGTGATTTGAAATGGCACGTGCGTGGTGAATTGGTTCACACGTTTTCTTCGGTGCGACGCGTAAGTTGCCATCTGCATCTGCATGCAGGTTTAAGGCTTAAAAAGTATTGCTGTCACAGAGGTCTTCATGCAGCCTACGTTTCAAAAGGCGGCTTTGGCTTTCTCAGCCCTTCGCGCGCTCCCGAGAGTGCCGACGATTTGCCTGCTCCTTCTCGCGCTCGTACTTGCTATTCCTGCCAGCAGCTCAGTGACAACCGCCTCGTGGATAGTCCTGTTCTCCGCCTTGCTTTCGAGCGTCGCCGGGTTTGCATTCTCTCCGATAGCGGGTGCATTCCTCTTTCATACATTGAACGAGCCGTTGGCGGTCGTGAAGGTTCTGTTGGTTGCCTCAATTGCGCAGCAGGTTTACTGCGTATGGCGCTTGCGCGAAACCATTCGGCTTAGCGAATGCACACCGTATCTCATCGGAAGCGTCACAACCCTTCCGATCGGCCTTTATCTCCTCTGCGAAACGTCAGCGTCGGTTTTCTTGCCACTCCTTGGGATACTCCTGATCACGTATGGAGTCTTTGCAGCCCTCACGCCCAACCTGCGCCCCGGTGCAAATCCAATATGGGGACAAGTCACGGTGGGAGCGCTGGGAGGAATCACGGGTGGGCTGGCGGCGTTCCCGGCCGCCTTCGTTACCATGTGGTGCCTCTTGCAAGGGTTCGACAAGCACCGGGCGCGATCGATCGTTCAACCGTTTATCCTCATCAATCAACTGTTATCTGTTTCCGCGCTGATGATCGTGCGGCCGGCGCAGATCGTTGTGACCGACGTTCTTCGCTATGCCGCGCCGGCCGTGCTCGGTGCATATTTTGGGCTGATCATTTTTAACCGCGTCGATACGTCTACATTCAACCGCATCGTCGGACTGTTTCTGGTCGTCGTGGGACTCGGGTTTGTCTGGCCTCGCTAGGCCGATGGAGCATTTCATGCAGAAATTCTCAAATGATCTCCCTGCTTCGGACCGTCGCGTGGTCCGCAGGTGGCGCCTTGTGGTCGTGAGTTTCTATGGATCTCTGCTGGCCGTGATGCTGGTTATGGCGCTCCTGTCCAACCGGGATGTACAGGTTGCGCGCTCTGATCCGCCGTTCGGGGCTCACGGTAAGTGACGCCGCAGGCTGCCAGCGAGACACATCCGAAGACGACACATGGACCGGATCCTGGACCTGATATACGACGCGGCGGGCGATCACGAGCTGTGGCCGGCCGCGCTCACGGCGATCGCTGATCTTACCCGAAGCGAGGGCGGGATTCTTTTCGGGCAGTCCGTGGCGGCGGAGCAAGTCTACTTCGATTTTAACGGTCGTCTGAGCCCGCAGTGCAATCGCATCTACCAGGAACGACACATGCAGAATCCCTGGTCGCTTGCGATGGAGGACGTAACCGTCGGGCGTTTGGTTCTGTCCGACGAAGTCGTCGCCCTGAGCGATCTCAAGAAAACCGGCTTCTATGACGAGGTGTTGCGGCCCCAGGATATCGGCCACAATGCCATGATCGCCCTTGCGGCGCGGGACGACTTTCGCGTGGCATTCAACATTTGCCGCGGAAACGGTCGCGGAGAGTTTGAAGCTGCGGAGCGACAGGTGTTCGAGACGCTGGCGCCGCACCTTCGTCGCTCCGTCACCTTGGGTTTTAGGCTGTCCGGATACCTTGCGCTTCGCAACGCCGCATTCGATGTGATCGACAAATTGACGGACGGCGTCGTGGTGATGGGACCACGCGGGCACGTGCTGTTCGCAAACCAAACCGCATGCTCCCTCGAAGCCGAAGGCGCGCTGAAGCTCAGGCCTTCGATTGCCACGTGTTCTCCGTCCCACTCAAGACGTCTCGCAAGCCTCGTCAGGTCGGCTTTGGCCGGAGCCGCGGGCGGCGCAGTCAGTGTGCCATCGTTCGACGGTTCGCGGCTTCTCACGATCGTTGTCGTAAGTCTGCGGAGTGGGGAGGTAAAGAACCTCTATGCAGCACGTATTTCCGATGCATCCTGCGCCGCCTTCGTCATCGATCCGCTTAGGAGAGAACCGGTCGGAGCGCGGCAACTCATGGATGCCTATGGCTTGACAAAGGCGGAAGCGCGCGTGGCGCTCACGACTTCTTCCGGCAGGACTGTGGCGGACGCTGGTCTTGCCCTTGGCTTGTCTCCGAATACGGTGAAGACCCACCTGAGGCGTGTGTTTGCGAAGACTGACACCGGTGGTCACGCTGGACTTGCAGCCCTCCTGGCAACCATCGGAGTTGTGAAGGTAGCCCACGAGGGTAGCTAGACGAAGTGAGTCATAGTACCGAGTTATGTTAGGTTTAGGACCAAGAGACCTGCTAGGCCAATCGTATGATTTCGCTCGCGTCTTCATCCACTCTAGACTGGCCTCCATTGGGAAATGCATTTTGTGTGGGGTAGCGTTATGTCCAGCGCAATTGAGTTGATTGTAGAGGGCTATGCCCGGCTGAAGGACCGTCAGTCGCTTGAATATCTTCGGATGCACCGCAAGCGCCTCGCCGTAGATCTGAAGGCGAAGACAGGCTTTGACTATCGCTCCTCGATTGCGCAGGTCGCGCAGGATATTGCGGCACTCGAGGCAGGGCTGAAAGCGCTATCGTCGCTGGTAGCCGGATAGCAACCGCAACGCGGGACCAGAAAACGTTCGCCCCGCCGAACCGAAGGGCGCGACGGGGCTGAAGGTGGATGGAGTGAGGCGGTGGTGCGCACCGGTGTCACCCCAAGGACCCGATCCGATCTTGCCTGCGGCGCGTGTTCCTGCAAGGCGATATGTTGTGCAATCGTCGTAGCGTTGTATTCAGTCCCCCAGGCGATGGTCGCGGCCGGCTATTTGCGCAAATGCATTCCGTCGCCGGTGGGGGGCGAAAATGCAGGCTTGATCGACATGGCGATCTTGGCCGAGGAATTCTACAGCGTGAACGCCAGCGTGACGCTGACGATGCTCGGCACCGTGCTCGGCTTACTCCCGATTTTGCTCGGCGGCACGCCGGAGCAGTGCCAGCGCCTGCTGGTGCCGTTCCTGAGGACGAGTGGCGCGCCGCTCGCCGGATTCTGCTCCAGCGAGCCCGGCGGTAGCGCCAATTCCGGCTCGCTTCCGCCTGGCGAAGGGGTTCGCACCACCGCGAGACGCGAGGGCGACAATTGGGTCATCACCGGCCGCAAGAAATGGGTGTCCTCGGCCACGAGCTGGAATCGCGAGGGCGCCGACGTCCTGTGCGTCGTGTGCCGAACCGATTCCGCCGCGCCCCCTAGTGAAGCGATCTCGATCATTGCTGTCGAAGGACCGGTGAAGGGCCTTGTCTTCGAACGCGCTATCGACACGATCGGCCATCGCGCGCATCTCGTCCCGCAATTCGAATTGCAGAATGTTGCGGCACCGCACCGTAATCTGTTGGGCCAGGAGGGGGCGGGTCTCGCGCTTACGGCGGCCGGCTTCACGGGGACCGCGGCGCTCGTGGGCATCTTCGGCGTGGCACTGATGCGCGCCGCGTTTGAGTTCGCGCTGCATTTTGCCCAGACCGAAAAGCGCGGCGGCGTCACCCGATTATCGAGCATCAGGCGGTCGGATATGCGCTGGCCGATGCCAAGACCACGATCGAGGCCGCCCGCTATCTCAGCTGGCGCGCCTGTCACGCGGTCGATACCCAGTCGCCGGGGGCCGATGAGCTTGCCATCGAGGCCAAGATCTTTGGCTCGGAAGCCGCAGTGCGCGTGATAACCGATCTCATGCGCGTGGTCGGCGTCGATAGCTATGATCACGAAGCGCCGTTCGCTCGTCTGCTCCAGGATGCGTTGGCACTGCCAATCTTCGACGGCGGCAATATGGGCGTCAGGCGACGGCAACTGCACATGATGTTTCGGCATGGCAGCTACGATCCGCTTGTGGCCAGCGGCGCAGCTTGAGGGAGATGGTCATGGGCACAGAGCGGAAAGTCGCCATCGTCACGGGAGCATCTCGGGGCATCGGCGCGGGGATTGCCGAGGCCTTTCGGCAGCGAAATTACGGGGTCGTTGCGACATCGCGATCAATCAAGTCAAGCGCTGATGCCGACATGCAGGTCGTGCCGGGCGACGTCGGCGATCCCCAAACGGCGCAGCGGGCGTTCAGCGCCGCGCTCGAGCGTTTCGGCCGGGTCGACACGCTGGTCAACAATGCCGGCATGTTTATGGCAAAGCCGTTCACCGCATACACGCGGGCCGATTATGAGGCCTACGTCTCGACGAACGTTGAAGGGTTCTTTCACATGACCCAGCGT
>Ga0075365_10001379_pt1 | contig 10928 bp, 13 predicted proteins | sample EndMetdeltDD1765_FD_71387 | JGI IMG/M metagenome (GOLD analysis project Ga0075365, IMG submission 71387) | Populus endosphere microbial communities from Tennessee, USA - Endosphere MetaG P. deltoides DD176-5 | ecosystem: Host-associated > Plants > Roots > Endosphere | place: USA: Tennessee... | reverse complement strand
TATGTCTCCTTGAAGAACCATGCGGCGCCCCAGCACACCACCGCGTTGACAAGGGCGAATACGAAGATCGGCGTCATTGCCTTTTCGAACGTCAAAGTCAGCCTGCCGAGCTTCGATTGGTCCCGGCCGGACGTCACGACACGCCTGCCCGGCGCCCGACATCCGCGCGCGCCGCCTTGATCAGCGCGATGGCCTGTGCGGGGTCGAGGCGCCCGTCGTAGAGCGCCCGGCCCGAGATCGCGCCCGCAAGCTTTTTCGCACGCGGCTCCAGCAACTGCCGGACGTCCTCCAACGAGGCCAGCCCGCCCGAGGCAATCACGGGAATGGAGATGCCCTCCGCCAGCGCAATCGTCGCATCCAGGTTGAGCCCCTTCAGCAGCCCGTCGCGGGCGATGTCGGTGAACACGATCGCAGCGACGCCGGCGTCCTCGAACCGCTTGGCGATCTCCAGCGCCGTGACCTGCGACGTCTCCGCCCAGCCTTCAACGGCGACCTTTCCGTCGCGCGCATCCAACCCCACGGCGACGCGGCCGGGAAATTTCTTCGCGGCCTCCCTCACCAGCGCCGGATCACGCACCGCTGCCGTACCGATGATGATGCGGGCGATGCCCTTGGCGAGCCACCCCTCGACCGTTGTCATGTCACGGATGCCGCCGCCGAGCTGTACCGGCATCGACACGACCTTCAGCATCGCCTCGACCGCCTGTGCGTTCACAGGTTTGCCGGCAAACGCGCCGTCTAGATCGACCACGTGCAGGTACTCGAACCCTTGGTCCTGAAACGCGCGCGCCTGGGAAGCCGGATCGGTGTTGAACACCGTCGCGCGCGCCATATCGCCCTGCTCCAGGCGGACGCAGTCGCCGTTCTTCAGATCGATGGCGGGAAACAGGATCACGGCTTCCACCTCAGGAAGTTTGTGATCAGCGCGAGACCGAAGCGCTGACTCTTCTCCGGGTGAAACTGCGTGCCGATCGCCGTGTCGCGGGCAACGATTGCGGTCACATGACCACCATAGCTTGCGCGCGCCACCACGTCGGCTTCGTTCGCCGTCTTCAGGTGATAGGAGTGCACGAAGTAGGCGTGACGGCCCTTGTCGCCGAGCGGCAACCTCTCGAGCACTGGATGTTCGCGCAGGGGCTCGAGCGTGTTCCAGCCCATGTGCGGGATCTTCAGGTTCTCGTCGTTCGGCACGATTTTCTCGACGTCGCCGGCGATCCAGCCGAGCCCTTCGGTCACCACATATTCGCGGCCGCGTTCGGCCATCAACTGCATGCCGACGCAAATGCCGAAGAACGGTCGCGCCTTGTCGCGCACCACCTCGTTCAGCGCCTGCACCATGCCGTCGAGGGAATCGAGGCCTTTCTTGCAATCGGCAAACGCGCCGACGCCGGGCAGCACGACGCGATCGGCGCGCCAGACCCGCTCCGGATCACGCGTGACCAGGATGTCTTCGCCCTGCTCCATGCCGCGCGCGGCGCGCTCGAATGCCTTCGCCGCCGAGTGCAGGTTGCCGGAGCCGTAGTCGATGATCGCTACCGTCACCGCGACCCTCCCGGCTCTGGAAACAGCCCGATGATGCCCTGCGAGGGGGGCACGATGCCGCGCGGCTGATTGGGCGCGGTCGGAACGTTGTAAGACGGCGCCGGGCCCGTCTCGTGGCCTTCGGTCCAGCGATCGAAGAAGCGCCGCTCAGCCGCCTCCTCGTCGTCGGCCACGACGAAGTCGATCTGCCGCCACTTGCCGCGCGAGTAGCTCCAGCGGCGCAGGCTTGCGGCCTCCAGGCCCATCAGCAGCGCCAGCAGCAGAAACACCAGTGTGCGCGCGTCGGCTCCGGCGCCAAGCAAACTCAGCGCCACGCCCACGACAGCACCGACCGCGAGATAGCCGAGCAACACCAGCCACAGCCGGTGCCAGGCGAGCCAGAACGGCCCGAGCACCATCGCCCAGAAATGAAATCCGTCCCGCACGAATACGAACTTGTCGGCTTGCTCCCGCAAGTCCGGGGCAGCTGGCGCGTGAACTGTGTAGACCGGCATGGGCTTGGTCCCTGGAAAACGTGACGCGACCGAACGAGGTTCGGATCTAGTGCTTATCTCTCCGCGCAACAATCAGTTGCCGAGCGAGCCTTTGGTCGAAGGGACTTCGCCGGCGGCTTTTGGATCGATGGCGACCGCGATCCGCAGCGCCCGCGCCAGCCCCTTGAAGCAGGACTCGGCGATATGGTGCCCGTTCTCGCCGTAGAGCGTTTCGACATGCAGCGTGATGCCCGCATTCATCGCGAACGCCTGGAACCACTCGCGCACCAGGTCCGTGTCGAACTCGCCGATCTTGTCGCGGGCGAAGGCGACCTTGAACACCAGCACCGGCCGGCCCGAAATGTCCATCACCACGCGCGACAGCGTCTCGTCCATCGGCATGTGCACGCTGGCGTAGCGGGTGATGCCTTTCATGTCGCCGAGCGCCTGCTTCACCGCCTGGCCGAGCGCGATGCCGACGTCTTCGGTGGTGTGATGCTGGTCGACGTGGAGGTCGCCGTTGGCCTTCACCTTGATGTCGATGCGCGAATGGCGGGCGAGCAGGTCGAGCATATGATCGAAGAAGCCGATACCGGTCGCGACATCGGACACGCCGGTGCCGTCGAGGTTCACGCTAACCTCGATATCCGTCTCTTTCGTCTTGCGCTTGATCGACGCCTTGCGCATGAAAAGTCCGCTGGTTGGCCGTAAAAACGGGGGTCTTTTATCAGGCGAAACCGGCTTCCGCCACCGCTGGCGGACCTGTTTATGGCCCATTTGGCGCTATGGTGACCGGATGCTCACGCAGGGCTTCAGATTGAAACTGCCGGCATAGCGCCTAGATTGGCGACACGCAGAGGATACCTTCATGCAAGCACCGCAATCCACCGAGCTCGCCTGGCACGGCACCACCATCCTGACGGTCCGCAAGGGGGGCAAGGTCGTGATCGGCGGCGACGGACAGGTCTCCATCGGCCAGACGGTCATCAAGGCCAACGCCAAGAAGGTGCGCAAGCTCGGCAAGGGCGACGTGATCGGCGGCTTTGCCGGCGCGACTGCGGACGCCTTCACGCTGTTCGAACGGCTGGAGAGCAAGCTGGAACAGTACCCGGGACAGCTGACGCGCGCGGCGGTGGAGCTCGCCAAGGACTGGCGCACCGACCGTTACCTGCGGCGGCTGGAGGCGATGATGATCGTCGCCGACAAGGACGTGTCGCTGGTGCTGACCGGCACCGGCGACGTGCTCGAGCCTGAGGGTGGCGTGATGGCGATCGGCTCGGGGGGCAACTATGCGCTCGCCGCGGCCCGGGCGCTTGCCGACAGCGACAAGGACGCGGAGACGATCGTGCGCCGCGCGATGGATATCGCGGCCGACATCTGCGTCTACACCAACAGAAATTTGACGATCGAAACGCTGTCGGCGGCCTGACCCATGGCCGATTCAACCGCGGTCAATACCGGTAAGCCATCAGCCACGCTCAGCCCGGCACAGACAGCGCTCGCGGTCGCCGGCTTGATCGCATTGCAGGCCGCCCTGCTCTATCTGATGGGTCGCGTGCCGATCTGCACCTGCGGCACCGTGAAATTGTGGCACGGCGTGGTGCAGAGCTCGGAGAATTCCCAGCATATCGCCGACTGGTACACCTTCTCGCACGTCATTCACGGCTTCCTGTTCTACGCGGCGACGCGCCTTGTGCTGCCGCGTGCAGCCTGGACCACGCGGCTGATCGTCGCTGTGCTGATCGAAGGCGGCTGGGAGCTGGTCGAGAATTCGAGCTTCATCATCGACCGTTACCGCGCCGAGACCGTGTCGCTCGACTACTACGGCGACAGCATTCTCAACTCGGTCGCCGACATGGGATTCATGATCACAGGCTTCCTGCTTGCGATGAAGCTGCCCGTCGCGGCAACCGTTGCGCTGATGGTAATTTTCGAGATCGGCGTCGGCCTCCACATTCGCGACAATCTGCTGCTGAATATCATCATGCTGGTCTATCCGAACGATGCCATCCGCCAATGGCAGTCCGGGCCGCCGATCATCTGAGCTGTGGCGCGCGGCGCTTGCACAACCGACTGCCGGACAATACCTAGAGCCGCTATGACAGACTTTTCTCCCCGCGAAATCGTCTCCGAACTCGACCGCTTCATCGTTGGGCAGGGGGACGCCAAGCGCGCCGTCTCGATTGCGTTGCGCAACCGCTGGCGGCGACTGCAGCTCGAGGGGAGCTTGCGGGAAGAAGTGCTGCCGAAGAACATCCTGATGATCGGCCCGACCGGTGTCGGCAAGACCGAGATTTCGCGCCGCCTGGCAAAGCTCGCGGGCGCACCCTTCATCAAGGTGGAGGCGACGAAATTCACCGAGGTCGGCTATGTCGGCCGCGATGTCGAGCAGATCGTGCGCGATCTCGTGGAGGTCGCCATCGCGCAGACGCGCGAGCGCAAGCGCAAGGACGTGAAGGCGCGCGCCGAGGTCGCCGCCGAAGAGCGCGTGCTCGATGCGCTGGTCGGCCCGAACGCCAGCGCCGCCACGCGCGACTCGTTCCGCCGCAAGCTGCGCAACGGCGAGCTGGACGACAAGGAGATCGAGGTCGAGGTGCAGACCTCAGGCGGCATGCCGACATTCGAGATTCCCGGCATGCCCGGTGCGCAGATCGGCGCGATCTCCATCGGCGACATTTTCGGCAAGCTCGGCGGCGGCCGCACCAAGGCACGGCGCCTTACCGTTGCGGATTCGCACGAACTGCTGGTTGCCGAGGAATCCGACAAGCTGCTCGACACCGATCAACTGGTGCAGGAGGCGGTGCACGCGGTCGAGAACAACGGCATCGTATTCCTCGATGAGATCGACAAGATCTGCGCCCGCGACGGCCGCATCGGCGGCGACGTGTCGCGCGAGGGCGTGCAGCGCGACCTGCTGCCGCTGATCGAAGGCACGACCGTGACGACCAAGCACGGCACGGTGAAGACCGATCACATCCTCTTCATTGCTTCAGGCGCGTTCCACATCGCAAAGCCGTCCGACCTGTTGCCCGAGCTGCAGGGCCGGTTGCCGATCCGCGTCGAACTGCAGGCGCTGACGCGGGATGATTTCCGGCGCATCCTGACCGAGCCGGAAGCGTCGCTGATCAAGCAGTATGTGGCGCTCATGCAGACCGAGGGGGTAAAGCTCGAATTCGCCGACGACGCGATCGACGCCATCGCCGACGTGGCAGTGAGCGTAAACTCAACCGTGGAGAACATCGGCGCGCGGCGGCTGCAGACGGTGATGGAGCGGGTGCTGGACGAGATTTCGTTCGCAGCACCCGACAAGCACGGCGAGACGGTCCGGATCGACGCGGCCTATGTCAACAAGCATGTCGGCGACCTCGCCAGGAACGCCGACCTGAGCCGGTTTATTCTTTAGTCTTTCCGAGGAGCTACCTCGCCCGACGCAGCCGCACGTAAAGCGCGCCCTCACCGCCGTGGCCGATATGCGCCTGCTCGAAGCCGACGACGAGGTTGCGAAGGTCCGGCAATCCCAGCCACAACGGGACCTGGCGCCGCAAGACGCCGCGTTCGCCTTCCAACACCGACGCCTTGCCTTTGCCGGTGATGATCAGGACAAAAGTGGCGCCGTCGCCATGAGCGCGGTGCAGGAACGCGATCAGCGTTCGATGTGCCCGCGCCTGGGTCATACCGTGCAGATCGAGCCTTGCATCGATGGGGTGGCGCCCTTTTGCGAGCCGCGACTTTTCCCGACGTCCGAGCGGCGCAAGCGGTGGCGGTGACGGCTTTGCGGCAGCAGCTGCGCGCGGTTGAGGCGCAGGCGACGGCCGGGATTGTCTGACAGCCGGCCGGGGAACGTTCGTCGTGTCGTCCTCATCGTCATCGAGGATCACCGCCTTGCGGCGGCGCAACGGCGTGGTGGACCTGGCGACGGCGCGCCAGAGCGCCTTGTCTTCCTCGCTCAGCGCGCGCTTGCGGGAGTGTGGCGGCACGACCTTCTTCATCGGCGATGGCGGCGATACGTCTTGCGCGGCGGAGGCGCAACGTCGGGTCGCGCGTGCGGCAACGGAACTGCTGCGGGCGCCGGTGCCGGCGCGCCGGCGACCGCTGCGGCCTTCGCTTTCGACGTATCGGTTGCGCTCGGAATTTTCGTCTCGCCTTTCGCTTCCGGAGCTTTGGCGGGCTCCTTCGGCACGTCCCTGGGCGTTTCCTTACCTGATTCCCTCGTCGGTTCCTTCACCGCCCCCCGGGGCGCTTGCGTGGCCTGCGGAAACAGCCTGGCGATTTTCGCCGACGGCCGCGCGGCAGGCAAAATCATGCGCCTGCCCGCCGCGAGCGGATCGAGGCTCGTCGGCACCAGCATGACGAAGCGCGCCCCATGCTTCAGCCGGCCCGAAACCCGGCCTGCCTCTGCGCCCGCGCCAAAGTAGATATCCGCGCGCGCCGGACCGACGATCGCTGAGCCCGTATCCTGCGACACCATCAACCGGCGAAAAGGCGTCTGCGACCGCTCCGATTCGATCGGCAGGTTGGCCTCGATGAAGAACGGCGTGCCATAGACATGCAGGATGCGATCGACGGCGATCGAGCGGCCGGCCGTGAGCGGAATGCCTTGCGCGCCGACGGCTTCGTCCTTGTCGGAAAGCTGCACCTCGCGGAAAAACACATAGGCCTTGTTCTGCCGCCGCAGCTCTTTTGCCGCCTCCGGATTGGCTGCCATATAGTCGCGGATCCGTTGCATCGACATCTCTTCGCGCGGAACGATGCCTCGCTCGATCAGAATGCGGCCGACGGGCGTATAGGCCTGGCCGTTATGCGCGTCGTAGTTCAACCGAAGGGTCGATCCGTCTTCCAGCTTGATGCGCGCCGATCCCTGGATCTGCATGAACAGGAGTTCGGTAAAATTCCTCACATAGCAAATCTCGAGCCCGCGCCCGCTGAGGATGCCCTCCTCGATTTCCGTCCGGTCGTAGTAGGGCACAAGCTTGCGGCGACCGATCTTGCGAAACACCTCGCCCTTGTTCGGCAGGCTGGCCCCGGGCGGACGCACGCCGCGCACGAACAGGTTCGACGGCCGGCGCAGGACCGGGACCGGGAACTGCTCGCTGTAGGTGCGCGAGCCCTCGAGCACCGGCTCATAGTAACCCGTGACAAAGCCTTCGGCGTCGCCAAGCCGCGAGATGCGTATCGGCGCAAAATGCCGCTCGAAGAACGCGCGGGCTTGGGCCGAATTCTCGATCCTTGCGGCGCGCGCCGCATGGCACGGCTCGGCCAACGACATGCCGAGCGCTTTCGGCTCCTTCGGCGGCTCACGCTGCGCGACGATCGGCTTGCAGCTGGCAAGGAAGGCCGTGAAGGCAGACAGCTGATCATCCTCGGCCCAGCCGGGAATGTCAGACCACCTCAGCGGTTCATACTGGCTATTGGTGATTTCGAGCGGCGTCGGCGCGCCGCCCCGCTTGGCGGAAGCCGGCGAGACGGACAACAGGGCGCACAGGATCAGGCTGACGGGCCCGGCATGCCACCGACGAAGTGAGGGCTCACTGCCCGCTGTCGGTAGAGACCAGTCGCCAGTTCGGATCGCGCGAGGCCATGTCGCGGGAGAACGTCCAGACATCGGTGACATCGGTGATCGATTCAGGGCTGCCGTCGACGATGGCCCCCGCCTTGTCGCGCGTCACCGAGATCATCTGCGAAACGAAGCGCACGGTGAGGCTGGCGACGCGGCCGCGCAGGTCGGCGCCGACGATTTCGGCCTTCTCGATGCCGACGAACTTGCGCTCGATCTTTTCGCCGCGCTGCTCGCGGTCGCGGATCGCGCCGTCGAAGCTTTCGTAGACCTCCGGCGACAGCAGGTCCTTCAGCGTGCGGCGATCGCCTTGCGCGAACGCTATCACGATCATCTCGTAGGCGCTCTTGGCGCCGGCGACGAAATGCTTCGGATCGAAGGACGAGTCCTCGCTGGCGACGTCATCAAGGCCGCGCGCGAGCTCGGAGCCGGGTTCCGCGGTGCCTTTCCATCGATCCGACGCAGGTGCCGGATCGGTCGGCGCCAGCGGAGCCTGATCGATGATGGTGCCGGGCATCGGCACCACATTCTCGTTGCGTCCCGGATCACCCCCTCGGCTCTGCACGACATCGCGCGCGGCGCGGTCATAGGGCGGCCGTTCGCTGCCGGTGCGTTGGCCGAGCACGCTGCGCAAGCGCAGAAAGATAAAGACGGCAAGCGCTAGAAAGATGATGGTGTAGATATCCACGTCGCGTGCACCTTCCAATCGGCATCGTGCCGGCCCGCGCAGACGGGCAATCCGCGTCGGGCCATCCGCAGCACACCCCATGTAAGCCTGAACCGGGACCGAGCCAACCCCGCTATCGGGCTATTGGTCCCCATGTCCTGCGCAAATTGACGCGTGTTTGTCGGGCTCCGGGGACCGCCAGTTTCGTCTCCATAACCGGCATGAGCGCCAAATCTGCCGAATTGTAGACGATAAGGCGGCGCCGGCCAACCTTTTGGCCCATGCGGAGCGGTCGCATCCTTGTCGTCGACCAGAACCATATGTTAGCCACTCGCGCAATTCAAAGGGGCGTGCGCCCGCAGGAGACATGACAAATGACCGACGGCAATGGCTCGCCCCCGCAGGACGCTCCGCCGCCCCAGCTCAACGTCCTGGTGCAGTACACCAAGGACCTGTCGTTCGAGAACCCGAACGCGCCGCGTTCGCTGGGTCCGCAACAGCAGCAGCCGGCGATCAACATCCAGATCAATGTCGGTGCCAATGCGGTCGCCGAGCACGACTACGAGGTCACGCTCTCGATCGAAGGCAAGGCCGCGATCGGTGACATGGTCCTGTTCAATTTCGAGCTGGCCTATGCCGGCGTGTTCCGCATCCAGAACGTGCCTGCGGAAAACCTGCACCCGGTGGTGATGATCGAGTGCCCGCGGCTGCTGTTCCCGTTCGCCCGCGAGATCATCGCGACCTCGGTTCGCGACGGTGGCTTCCCGCCGCTGCTGCTCGATCCCGTCGACTTCGTCGGACTGTACCGGCAGAATCTCGCGAACCAGGCCCCGCAACAGCAGCAGCCAAGCTGATGCGACACGTCAGGCCTCCGCGAACTCGCCCCACAGCGCCTTTTCGCCGAGCGTTGCGACGAACGCCTGATGCGCTGCAAGCTCGGAGGTCGTCAGCCGAGGCGTTAGCGGTTCCGTGCGCTGACGCCGCGGCGTGTCGGCAGCTGTTCCGACGCTGACCTGGACCTTGTCCGCCAGGATCAGCTGCGACTGCCGCGCGCCGATCAGGTCGACATACACCTCGGCCAGCAGCTCCGCGTCCAGAAGCGCGCCGTGCTTGGTGCGGTGCGAGTTGTCGATCGCATAGCGCGAACAGAGATCGTCGAGCCGGTTGGAAACGCCTGGATGCTTGCGGCGCGCCAGCAGCAGCGTGTCGACCAGTCGCTCGCGCGGAATAGCCACGCGCGAAACCTTCTCCAGCTCCGCGTTGATGAAGCCGATGTCGAACGAGGCGTTGTGGATCACCAGCGGTGCATCGCCGACGAAAGTCAGGAATTCGTCGACGACAGCGGAAAACAACGGCTTGTCTGCAAGGAACTCGGTCGACAGGCCGTGCACCTCGAAGGCTTCCCTCGGCACATCGCGCTGCGGATTGATGTAGCGGTGGAAGGTCTGGCCGGTCGGCATCCTATTGAAGATCTCGACGCAGCCGATCTCGACAAGCCGATCGCCGCGTAGCGGATCGAGCCCGGTCGTTTCGGTGTCGAGAACTATTTCGCGCATGATCTGCGACTTCGCCTGTCTCTAGCGGCAGTCGCAATATCGAATCACTGCCGCCGGACCGGCATATTAGCGACTTTGGTCAGGATGTCGCGAATCTGGGCCCGCACCGGCTCAATCCCGGACGACGTATCCACGACAAAGTCGGCGCGCCTGCGCTTTACCGCATCGGGCGTTTGCCGCGCCAGAATTGCGTCGAGCTTTTCCTGCGTCATGTTCTCGCGCGCGAGCACCCGCGCACGCTGCATCTCCGCCGGCGCCGAGACGACCACGACGGCATCGACCCGCTTCTCGCCGCCGGTCTCGAACAGCAGCGGCACATCAAGCACTGCAATCGGCGCCCCCGATTTCTCGGCATCGGCAAGGAACTGCTGGCGATGCGCACCCAGCATCGGGTGCACGATCTGCTCGAGCTTCTTCAACGCCTCCGGATTGCCCAGCACCTTTGCTGAAAGCTTTTGGCGATCCACCTTGCCATCGGCAGTGGTCCCGGGAAATGCAGCTTCGACCACCGGCACGGCAGCGCCCGCATAGACCGCATGGACCGCTGCGTCCGCGTCATAGACTGGAACGCCCTGCTCGGCGAACAGCTGCATGGTCGTCGACTTGCCCATGCCGATCGACCCGGTCAGTCCGATGATCCTCATGCGTGTCTCGTCTTCTTGGTCTTGTCAGTCTATCAGCAGGCCAATACCACGCAGGGCGCCCAACAACGGCAGCAGCGGCAATCCGAGGATCGTGAAGTGATCACCGTCGATGCGTTCGAACAGGTGCACGCCGACGCCCTCGAGCTGGTAGGCTCCGACGCTGGTCGTTACCACTTCGCCCGCCGCATCGAGATACTTCTCGATTGCCACATCACTCAGCCTGCGCATGCTCATCCGCGCCACCGCGACGTGCTCGAACAAAACCTCTTCGTCCTTCACGACCGCAATCCCAGAATGCAGTTCGTGGGTCGCGCCCGCAAGCGCCCGCACCTGTTCGGCGGCCTCGGCCCGGCCGGCGGGCTTGCTTAACATCCGCCCTTGCAACGACAGGGTCTGATCGGCGCCGAGCACCGCCCGCCCCTTTTCGCGCGCGGCGACGTGCAGCGCCTTTGATCTGGCAAGCAGCGCAGCAATTGCGCCCGGATCCTTCAG